>Ga0224555_1003225_pt1 | contig 17172 bp, 4 predicted proteins | sample 714S23034metaG_FD_180687 | JGI IMG/M metagenome (GOLD analysis project Ga0224555, IMG submission 180687) | Peat soil microbial communities from Stordalen Mire, Sweden - 717 S2 30-34 | ecosystem: Environmental > Terrestrial > Soil > Wetlands > Peat | place: Sweden: Norrbotten County, Stordalen...
TGTGGCCCCTTCATCGGGCGGTTGCGGGCTTTGCGGCGGGGGCGGCGGCTTCTTTCAGGGCGGCGTCGATCAGGTGCTTGAAGTCTTGCAGGCTTGCGCCGCCGCTGATGGCGTGGCCGTTGATGAAAAAGAATGGGGTGCCGTCTACGCCCAGGCGGTTGCCTTCCTGGCGGTCCTGGTCGACTTGGGGTTTGAAGCGGTGGGTGTCCAGGTCTTTGGTGAATCTGGGGACGTCGAGGTTCAATTGCGCGGCTTTGGCTATTAGGTCGTCTCTCAAAGTGGGGACTGGCTCGGATTCCGCGGCCTTTGCGGAACTCCGTGCCTGTACCCACTTTGCCTGCGTTGCGAAGAGCAGGTCGTGCATCTCCCAGAACTTGCCTTGATCGGCGGCGGCGAGGGAGGCTTCGTGAGCGAGGGGGCTTTCTTTGTGCATGGGGAGCGGGTAGTGTTTGAAGGCGAACCTGACTTGTGTGGGATAGGCGAGCAAGAGTTGGCGGACGACTGGGGCGGTTTCGGCGCAGAAGGGACACTCGAAGTCACTGAACTCGACTAAGCTGACGGGGGCGGTCGCGGGGCCGCGCGTGGGGGCGCGAGTGATGTCGATCTGCTGCGCGGGGCCGGCGGCGACGAGTTCCGGTTGCACGCGTTTGTCGGGCGGGATGCCGGCGAGGAGTGTCTCGATGACGGCGCCGAGCGATGCGTAGCCTTGCGGGCCGACCAGGCGGCGGCCGTTGACGAAGAACGTCGGCGTGGTCGAGACGCCGAGGCCCGCCGCTTCGGCCAGGTCGCGCTCGACGATGGGGCGGTAGGTGTGGTTATCGAGTGCGTGCTCGAACGCGGCTAAGTCGAGGCCGAGTGACTTGGCGTAGCCGAGTAAGTCGGCGCGGGTGAGTTTGGTCTGATTCTCGAAGAGCGTGTCGTGCATCTCCCAGAACTTACCTTGCGCCCCAGCCGCCAGCGCCGCTTCATGCGCCAGCAGCGCGTTGGGATTCGACCCCGCCGGCGCATGCTTGAAGATCACTCGGACGTCTCTGGTCTGTTGGAGAAAACTGTCGATGACGCTGGCGGAGCGGGCGCAGGGGAAAGACTCGAAGTCGGAGAAGACGAGGATGGTGATGGGAGCTTTGTCGGAGCCGCGGATGGTGGAGACTGGCTGGGGTGGCTCCGCCTGAGCCGGTGGAGTGACCTGACAATGCAGCTGGCTGGCTTGCGGCGTAGCGATCTGCGGCGCGATAAGAACTAGTAGCGCAGCCAAAAGCAGGTCAAGGGGTGGTCTCATTAGATCACGCTTTGTCACAAAAAGTGCCGCAGATCAGGCTGTCCCGGTATTCCCCTCCGGTATTCCCCTGCCACAGGATAGTTTCGGAGTTTCGTAGCCTGTCCCCGTATTACCGCAAAGAACTGGAAAACACGTAGCCTGTCACGGTTTTCCTTTCTGCTGGGAAAATGGAAACGCGTAGCCTGTCACGGGTTTCCTGTCACCTTGGATCGTGGCGCCTGCAGGATCTTCGCCAATTCGCCGCTGGTATGTCCTTCAGAATTCAACACCACTGCACGCAGCCGCTTCGCCACGCGGTAGGCCCCGTCCCTCTCTGCTTCCCTGCTTAGGCGAGTCAGCCGCTGATATGTGCTGGCATGCAACCGCAACAAGCGTGGCACCATAGACCCAGTATGCCACAAATGTCCCTTTACTTATGCGCGGCTGTATAGTGACAGGCCACGAAAGAACTAGTGACAAGAACTAGTGACAGAACTAGTGACAGGCTACGTGTTACCCAGATGTTTTTCGCCCAAAGAACTGGAAAACACGTAGCCTGTCACGGTTTTCCCTGGCAAATCGAAGCCGTGCTGGGAAAACGGAAACGCGTAGTGCGCCGCGCCCCTGCGGTGAGACACGAAAATCAGGGACAGATTGCCGTTCGCTGAAACATCATAGACAAACGATTTTGATCGTAGCAGAATCAGGCTGGCTGGCGAAGCGGAGGCGGGCTCTGCTGGAGAGCAACTCGCCAAGGAATAACCAGTCGGAAACTCATCCAAACGATGAGAGGGGGCTTGGCCTGTTTGGGTCTTGCCCCCATCGGATGGATAGATTTCCCGATGCCTCAGAAAACTCATTTACGCTACCTCGCTAGCTTCGAACTCAGCCGGAGATCGGTAATCTAACGCCGAGTGCAGCCGCTCCTGGTTGTAATAACACTCGATGAACTGCTCGAGATTGCTGCGAAGCTCATCCATCGTGCCGAAGCGCCGGCAGTGGATCTCTTCCCGTTTGAGAGTCCGCATGAAACTCTCGCAGCGGGCGTTGTCGTAAGGGTAGGCGGAGCGACTCATACTGCCGATGATTTGGTGTTCCTGTAGCACCGCAACATATTCCAAACTGGCGTACTGTACGCCGCGATCGGAGTGATGAACCAATCCCGCTTCCGGGTGGCGCTCGGTGATGGCGTTGAGCAGTGCCCGCTTGGGCAGGCTCGCCGTGAGATCGCGCCCTAATGCCCATCCGACCACCCGCCGCGACCAGGCGTCCAGCACCACCGCCAGGTAGACAAACTCGCTTCGCAGCCGGATGTAGGTCAGATCCGCTACCCACAGTTGGTCCGATCCATCGGGTTCTATCCAGGGCGCCAAGTTCGGGAAGACGGCCAGTTGGTGACGGCTGTCGGTGGTAGCCACCCACTTCCGCCGGCGCACCGCGAGAAGGTTATCTTCGCGCATCAACCGGCGCACCTTTTTGTGATTCACCGGGAAGCCCTGCTTGCGCAAAGCTGCTCGCACGCGACGGTAACCATAAGAACGATGCGCCAGACAGATGCGTTGGATGCGGTCACGCAACTCCCCTTCTGCTTCCCGCGGCGCAGTCTGCACCCAGTGACGGTAGTAACTGGCCCGCGAGACCCGGGCCAATCCACACAAGCTGTGGATTCCCATGCCGCCTTGCAGTTGCGTCATCGCTTGGATCTGCGCGAAGACGCCACCGCGCCAGACTCGTTGTTCTGCTGGCGCAGTTCCTTGATTCGCCGCAAGGCACCTTTGAAAAAACGGTTTTCCATGGTGAGTTGTCCCACCAGTTCTTCCAGTTCCTTCACCCGGGCCACCGTATCGTCGGGGGCCGGTTCTGCCGCAGGGCCTTTCTTGGGGCGCCCAGCGCTACGCAAGGGCTGCCCCGCCAACACTCGGTCCCGCCATTCATACAGCAGTTTGCGGCGCACCTTCAGCGTTCGAGACAGGGCCGACGGGCTTTCCCCGGCCTGCATCCGCTGAACCGCATCTGCCTTGAACTTTAAGCTAAAGACTCGGTTCTTTTTCATCAGGTTCAGTTCTCCATTCAGTGTAGAACTGTCCCTGATTTCCGTGTCTCAGTTTGGGGGCGCACTCCATAGCCTGTCACCGGTTTCTCTACCGTGTTTCTGTCACCGTGTTTCTGGGTTCGCGCTTCGTTTGTCACCGCGTTTGCCTGTGACGTTGAAGCCAATGGCCAATCAGCTGGTCAAGAGCACGCTCGTACTCAAAGAACCAAGTTGCGTCCCCCTCCGATGCACCTTCGATCCGTGGCATAGGAACTCCCGGAAGAGAAGAGTCGTGGCGGGCTCCCCGCAGATACGAGTGCGCGTCCTGGAAATATACAGTGGTCTCGATCCCGTGTACGTCTTCAGGGAGCAGGTTTCTGCCAATGAAGACAAGCGGCTCAAGTACGGGCGACCCAGTTTCGCCATCATCTAGGAACATACAGGAGAAGTAAACCGCTCCTTCCTCAAGTCGGTCTGCGTTTACGTGTTCTGCGTATGGCTTGATCTCTCTGGCTTCGTAGAACATTCGTAGCGAGGATGCTTCGCTCGGGTGGTCGCGTCCGGCAATCACTCCACCCTTTGAGGCTTCCCTGCGTCTCAAGGCGCACACCATTAGGACGTCCAGCGCCCGTTCGTATTCGAAGAGGTCGACAGTGGCTTTCTCGTGCCGCCTCTCGAATACTGCATCGCCATTGTCGTCTTCCCCTCGGCCTGTCCTGTATCGGAGTCCTTGCCGATGTGACTCGACGTCTTGAAAATACAAGCAGTCCTTATCTCCAATATCGAGATTCCTTCCAACGAACACGAACGGATGAAGCCTCGGAATGAGCATTGCCTTGTCGACGAAGCTCACACAGTAGTAGACTCGACCATCCTTCAGTTCACCTGCTTCCACGGGTTCAGCAGGGAGCCCGAGTTCTCGACCTTCGAATCGCATGGAATCCATGTACATCTCTCCTAAGGAACTGCTTCGCCAACTGAATTGCGTTTGTGATCGCACAATCGGCCCATGAAACCAGCGACTCCCACCGCCCGCTCAGTAGGCCCAAATGGGCGGTTGACCAAATATCGGTCCGCCTACCGGCTCTGGTGCAGGACCACCTCCAAGGACCGGTTCGCCTGGGTTGATTGGAATGGGTCCGAGCCCACCGAACCGCAACGGCCAACGGAAAGGGATACAGTCACCCGTCCCAGCAGGCTCGCCCGGCGCACAGTATGGGTCCTCTGGGGGATTTTTGCAGTCCTTCGGATCATTGCACTCGCAACTCGGCGGTCCGGTCCGTTTCCACAACGTGAAGCCTGGATCCTTTATACGTTTGATCTTGAGCGTCACGAATTTCTTGCAGCTCTTGACGCCCCTGGGCCCGCACATAGCTGCGCAGGCATCGCGCTCCGCGGCGTCGCAGTTGACCCACGTGCCGTTTTGCCCTCTGTATACGGTGCCGATCACGATCGGCCCACCAATGGGGCCACCTATTGGCGGAAAAACCGGGCCGTCGCCCGATCCCTTAGATGGATCGCGACCTGGGAACCAACTGCAGAAATCCACGTGCATGGCCTGAAGCATCAGCGTGGCTAATCGCGAAGGGGAGAAGGCCACATACCCACCCGATCTGATGTCGAAAATCAGCAGCCCGGCGCCATTTCCTTGCTTCGCGGAGTCTCCGGAATCAGCCCAGCCCGTGGGATCGATGCGATTGGTGGGATTAGCGGTTGCGTAAAGATACTGATGCAAGACTGACGGATCTGTAGTAGCAACCCCCGCCGGGTCTTTCGTCAGGAACCTCCCGGTCAGCGGGTTGTAATGACGCGCCCTGAGGTAGTAGAGCCCCAGATCCGTATCATACTGTTCGCCGCGATAGAGGTACACGTTCGGTGTCGAGCCGGTGGTGTTGACCTCGTTACCCCAGGCGTCGTAATCGTAGGTATCGGTGACCGTGCCGGTGGAGTCGGTCAGAAGGCGGACGGTGCCGCCGCCATCGTAGCCGTAGAAGCTTGGGGTCCAGGCGTTGCTGACTTGTTGGTTCTGGCTGATGCGCTGAATGCCGTAGGTGTAGGTGCGGCTGGCTGTGGTGCCGGTGACTTCTTCGACTACTTGCGCGTAGCCGGTGGGATTCAGGTCATCGACTAAGTAACGGGTGGTTACGCCGTTGACTGTCTTCGCAACGCGGTTGCCGTCGGCGTCGTGTTGGATGGTTACAGAAACGGAACCCGCCGCCATGCTCTTCAGGCGGTTGGCGAAATCGTAGGTGAACGTCTTGCCGCCGCTCTTCAGCGTGTTGCCGTTCGGGTCGTAGTCTTCGGTGCTGAGTCGGTCGTCCTGATCGTAGCTGACGCTGCCGGGCAGGATGGCCGAGATGCCTGGGAGGTTCGATCCCTGCGACAGGCCCAGCGATAGCCGGTTACCAACCGGATCGAGACCATAAGTCACCTCACCGGTCTTCGAGTTCGGGTCAGCACTGATGTTTTCGTTGGTTAGGCGGTAGATGCCGTCGTAGCTCCATCCCACCATCCGGGCGCCGGGCAGGGTCGCTAGCTTTTCGGTCACCCCCGTGCGGTTGCCTACCGTGCCATCGAGCGTGTAAGTGTAGTTAGCCGCAGCGTTGCTCAGCCTGGTAATGCGGTTGAGTGTGTCGTAACTGAACGTGGATTGCAAACCGTTTGGATACTCGACCGTCGCCAGGTTGCTGGCCGGGTCGTAGCTGTACGTGGTGGTTTGCTGGCCCACCAGACCATGATCGACGACCGTTTGCAGGCGATTCAAGCTGTCATAAGTATACTCGACGTAGATGCCGTTGGTATTCGAGGACCTCATCGAGGCCACATTGCCTGCCGCATCATACGTGTACGTCAGCGTGCCCTGTGGCGTTTGCTTCTGGGACAGGCGGTCGTGGTCATCGTAGATGTAGGTGGTGATGCCGCTCGCGTCCGTCATGGTCGCGCGCTTGCCGGTCGGCGTGTAGGTGAAGCTTTCGGGCACGTCGGTCGTCAAGCTCGGATCCGGCTGCCGGCTGAGCAGGCGGTTCATGCTGTCGTAGGTGTACGTAGTGGTTTTGCCGTTGTAATCGAGCAGCGTTTGCAAATTGCCCGCCCCATCGTAGGTTCGCGTCTGCGACTGGTTTGCCGGCATGGTCTCCTGCTGCAACTGGTTGAAACCGTCAAACGCATTCTGCGTGGTGTGGGTGTTGGCGTCTTCCAGGCTGATCAGGTTGCCGTTGGTGTCGTAACCGTACGTGGTGGTGTTGTGGGACGAATCGGGGGCATTGACCTGCACCACGGTTTTCAACTGATTGTTGAGGTCGTAGGTGTACTGCACCTTGTTGTTGGCCTGGTCAATCACCTGGATGAGGTTGCCGGGACCATCGTAAGTGTACTGGGTGTTTGTGTTGTCAGCGTAAGTGGTCTTGGCGAGCCGGCGGCGCGCGTCGAATCCGGAGGATGTGGTAGCGGCCATGGGCGTGCCGTAGGCGGTGGTTACGGAGGTCTGGTTGCCGGCGTCGTCGTAGGCGTAGGTGGTGGTAGTGGTCGTGGAGGCGGGCGGCACGATGGGATACGTGACGGTGATCAGCCGGCCGGCGGGATCGTAGGCGTAGTTGGTGGTATTCTGGCGCGGGTCCGTCTCGCTCGCCTTGCGGCCGTCATTGTAGTAGGTGTACGAGGTGGTCCTGGCATCGGCCGGAACGTCGCTGGTGGTGGTCACGTCCTTCAACCAGCCGTTCGCGAAGTAATCGTTGTGGGTGGTGTGGCCGGTCTGCTGAGCGGTGGAACCGGTGATGGTATCGATCACGTTGTTGCGGAAATCGTAGGTATAGGTGGTGAAGGTGGACGGCGCGGCCGGCGTGAGAGACGTGGCCGGAGTGGCCGGGTAGGTGACGGTGATCAGGCGGTTGAGCCCATCGTAAGCGTAGGTGGTGGTGTGGACGGCGCCATCCGGGTCGGTCTCCGACGTCTTGTTGCCGTTCATGTCATAGGTGTACTGGGTGACGCGGCTCTGGTTGGTGGTGGCGTCGATGACACTAACGCTGAGCAGATTGCCGAGGGCGTCATACGTGTAGTTGGTGGTGGCGCCGGGCAACGACGGATTCACACGCGCCGGCAGCGTCATGGAGATCTTGCGGCCCAGGCTGTCGTAGGAGTAGGTGGTCGTGTTTCCGAGCGGGTCGGTCTGGGTTTGCAGGTTGCCGTATTGGTCGTATGTGTACTTGGTGGCGGCGTCAGACGTTTGGGTCAGGTCGTAGCCGACGGCCTTGGATGCCATGGTGCCGTTGGCGTTGAAGGTGAAGCTGACCACAGGGCCGATCGAGTCGCCGGCCAGTTGCGGCCAGAAGTTGGAATCGTAGGTGAAGCTGCGGATGTTGCGGAGCTCGTCCTCGGTGGTACTGGGCTCGCTGTAGGCGTTGTAGGTGGTGTAGCTGGTGGTGTTGACGGGGTTGTTGGGCGTGGGCTGAGGATAAGTGGAGGACAGCTTGTTGCCGTTCGAATCGTACGTGTAGCTGTTGGTGTGGCCCAAGGGGTCGGTCACCGAGATCAGGTTGTGATAGGCATCGTACTCGTTGAGGGTGGTGTTGCTCAGCGGGTCGGTCGAACTCAGCAACATGCCGTAGCTGTCGTAGACCTGGGTGACGGCGGTGTTGTCCGGATTGGTGACGGTGGTGGTGAGCCCGGAGGCCGTGGTGCCGTCCGGGTAATTGACGGTGACCGGAGTGGTGGCGTAGTTGTACGAAGTTTTGTAGCTCTTGGTCGGATCGCTACCAGACGGATCGGAATAGGGGTGCAGGGTCACGGTCTGCAGGCGGCCGTTCGAATCGTATGTGGTGGTGGGAAGCTGATTGCCCTGCGGGTCGGTGCCGCCGGCATAGAGGTGTGTGTCCGTGGCGTTGTAGGTATACTGCGCCATGGGCTTCGGATCGGACGGATGGGCCGGGCTGACCGGATACGCCACGCTGGCCAGGTTGCCGTTTGAGTCGTAGGCGTATGTGTACACCTGATTCAGCGGATCGGTGATCTGTGTGATGCGGCCCTGGCTGTCACGGACGAAAGGCACGTTGAGGCCGTTGGTGGACGTAATCCCGCTGGGCGTGATGTTGATCGCGTTTCCGGCCACGTCCTGGACGGACTGGAGACCGCCGGTGCTGGAGATGGTGTAGACGCGGCCGTAGGGGTCGGTATAGACGTAGCCGCCGGGGCTGTAGGTGCCGGCGTTGTCATAACAGAAATACGAATTGCCCCACGGCTGGAGCATATCCAGCGTGCAGCCCGTGTTGCTGCCAATCAGACTGGATCCGCCTGACCATACGTTGAGCGTGCCATGCAGGCCCGGTTCTGGCGAGTATGCAGGGAAGTACGCACCGAGGAGGTTTGGAAAGTTCGAGCCATCGAGCTGGAATCCTGGCACGTAGGGTGCGAAGTAGAAGGTGCGGCGCTGGCCGTTGATGGTGAGGGTGACGTCGTAGTCGGCGGAGACGTCCAACTGAACGTTGACGCCGAGGGTCCAGCCGTAGCCAAAATCGCTGGAGGTATTGCGGACAAGGCTGTCGTAAGTTCGGCTGATCTGGATGGGCAGGCCGGGCGCGGGGACCACCAGGTCAGTAACGGTGGTGGTGACGCGGCCGGGCTTGTAGTCGCCGCCGACCAGGATATCGACGCCGCTTGCCATGCTCTTGCCGTTGCTGTCAATGGCCTGAAGGTAGATGTAGTAGGAGCCGTTGGCGAGCAAGGTGGTATCGAGTGTGGCCAGGGTTCCCAGCGGCAGCGTGCCGAGCGCCTTAGTGCCGCACGCGCTGGCGGTGGTGTCCAGGGGAACCCCGGCAGACGGATTGGCGGTGGGAGAGTAACTCAGTGTGCAGCTTGCCAGGCTCTCGCCCGAGACTACACTGATGGGAACCACCCCGGTGACTTGGGAATGGTCGGCCGGCGAGCCGATCCAGCCCGATGGGACGGTGATGGGCGCGGGAACATTGACGGTAATCGGGCCGACCGGAATCGTTCTAGAACCCAGCGTATCGCTGGCCGTGATCTGCAGCATGTAAGTGCCAATGGCCGGGAAGTTCACGGTGGTGGCGAGTTGCTGCGCGGCTGAGAAAGTGACCGCGCCGGGACCGCCGGTTTGAGACCAAGTGACGGTGATGGCGCCGCCGGCTCCGGCTGCCGGGTCGGTGACCGCGGCGGTATAGGAACCCAGGTTGGGGAGGTACACAACCTGATCGCCATTGATGCTAATCAGGGGCGCCTGCGACGGCGGCTTGGCGGCCGCCCAGGCTACGGTGGTCTGGGCGCTGACGAGTTGCAGGCTGTTGACCAGGGCCGAGGCTTGCAGGAGATCGGTCATAGCAGCGCTCTCGGTATAGGAGACGGTGGCGAGGCCGGTGGAATTGGTGGTGCCGTGGAGGGTCTGCGGCGCACCGCCGACTACATTGACGGTGACGGGTAGGGACGCGATGGGCGCGCCGGTTTCGTCGGTGGCTTTCACGGTGAAACTGGCCTGCTGGCCGGCAACAGGCGACGAAGTGTTGGAGGTGAGTACGAGCGATTCGAGCGAGCCGACGCCGGTGGCGGCAGCGCCCTGGCCAACGGTGACAGTGAAAGCCAGGGGACCGCCGGTGCCGCTCTTGTAATCGAATTCGTAAGGATAGGAGCCGGCAGTCGGGAAACTGACGACGATGGGCGTGGATGCGTTACTGGAAGCGCGGTTATAGGCGCCCATAACGGGGTACGACCAGAAGACGGTGAGGACGGTGCCGGGGGGATTGACAATGCCGCTGACGCCCTGGGCGCCGTTGCCAACACCGAAGATGAAGCCATCCTGGCTGAAGACGTTGATGGTGTAGTTGCCAGGTTGGGCGACGACGAAGTTACCGGTAAAGACGGCGGAGAAGCCGGTCATGTCATGGGCGCCGGGATTATCGGGGGTGCCGGTTTTATCGGGGGCGCCGGCTGTATAACCGTTGCCCGTCTGGTCCCTGCCCTGGGCAAGAATCGAGCCGGTGGGCGCGCCGCTGGGGCCGAGGATGATGTCCGCGAACGAGCGCGGCGAGGGCGACGAGTTCGTCGCATTGAACATCAGATCCGGGAAGTTCTGCTCGAACGTCGGGACAGTCCCGGAGGCGGTGGTAAACGCTTCGCAACCGGACGCGCAGGAGGTTGTTTTGAAGAACTCGGCGAGGACTGGCGTGGTGGTGAAGGCAGCGGCGGGGCTGACCCAAAGCTCGGAGAGTGTGTTGGACGTGAAGCCATTGGCGGAGGCCTTAATCGAATCGAGGCCGCGGGCAGTACCGGTATAGGTGAGCGTGACGGTTCCATCGAGACCGGTGAGGCCGAAAGCGGAGGTCGAATTGGCGCCCGAGACGGCGAGCGTGACGGTGTGGTCGGGGGCGGGCGCGCCGCCGGAAGTCACAGTAGCGGTGAACTTGGCGCTGCCGCCGACCACGTAGGGACCGGGCGTGGTGGGATTGAGACTGAGGGTGAGCGGGCCAGACAAGTTCACGGCTGCAGTGGCGGTCTGGGTGTAATCGTTCTGCGCGGTGGCGGTGACGGCGACAGTTTGGCCAGGTGTGACACTGGCGGGCGCGGTGTAGAGACCGGAGGCGGAGATCGACGCACCCGGAGTCTGAGTGCTCAGGGTCCAATTGAAAGGCCCGCCGCAGCTTCCGGTGAGATGGTACTGGGACGCTGTGACACCGGGAATCTGATAGATGGCGTAACCGGCGGGGCCGGCGGTGACATGCAGCAGGTTGCCGGAGACGGTCATTTCCGTTACAAAGGACGGCACCGAATAGGGAGTGACTGTCGGGTTGAGCGGGTTGGTGGTATCGACCAGGAGAAGCAAGGGATTGCCGGAGCTGTCCGACACGCCGGCGAATAGGGACTGGTTGGGGCCGATCTGCACGGCGGGCCCTTCGCGGAAGTTCGTATACGGCAGCAGAACGATGCTCGACAGAACCGCCGGGCTGCGGGGATTGGTGATGTCGAACGTGGTCAGGACGAGACTGCCGCGAGAGTTAATGGTGCCCGGTTTCCATCCGCCGGTATCGCCGAGCGCCACGGCGAAGTTGCCTAGGAGCACTGGAGTATAGATTTGTACAGTATTGGGCACAGACAAACTGGTGACGATCGACATGGCGGCGGGGTTGGTGACATCGAGCACCACAAGCTCGCCGACGCCGTTGTTCGCGCCGCCCGTGGAGGTGCTGCCACCGACCAGCAAGGTCGTGGGATTAGCAAGTCCGGCGCCGAACATGACATTGGCGCCGCCATAGCCGTCTAACGACCCAGCCGACGGCTCCATGCTATCGAGCAGCGTGGCACTAGAGAGATTGGTGACATCGACCGCGAGCACATCGCCGAATTGGGTCCAGCCGCCTTGTACCGCATAGGTCGGCACAAACGCGGTGTTGCCGTCACTGGAATACACGGGTTGCCTGAAGAAGTTTCTATGAATGCCCGCGTCTGCGACGAGTTGCGGTGCGGCGGGATCCTGCAAGCTAAACGCCAGGAAGACCGGATTATCGGAATCGAAGTAGCTTGAGGTGGATTGGCTGACAAAGGCCAGCAGGGCGGCCCCGGATGGGCGGTTCTGGACGGTGCACCACGCGATTCCGTCGGATGACAGATCATTGGCGAGTGCGGGCCTCAGGAAGAGGGGGTTCGCGGGGTTCGTCGCGTCGAACACGGACACTTCGTTGTCATCGCAGACGTAGGCGTAGTTGCCGTTGACAGCGACTGACTCGGCGGGCGAGGGTGTCATGGAAGTGCCCAGCAAAACGAGCGGATTGGGAATGCTCGTGGCCGCGCTTACGGTGAAGAGCGGGAGGAACTGTTGTGTCTGCCCAGCGCTCACTGTGGCAGTCGGCGGATCGACGCTATTGGTGTTCTCCGGATAGATCGTGTAGAAAGTCGCGGGCGAGTTCTGGTTGTTGGCTGCGGTGGCAATCCAGTCGGCCGAGTGAGGCGTGTTGGGGTTGCGAGCTGCGTCTACTGGCGGCCTGTTCTCCTGACTGGTGGTGATGGCGCTGTTGCCGTACGACATGTAGAAGACGGTGTCTTCGGTGTACGAGACATTTGGAATCAGAACCCACATGGAGACCGCGCCATTGGTGGCATTGTAGGATCCGATTTCGTGGTCCAGTTGCTGGAGACCGGCGCAATCGGAGCTGAAGATGATGTCGTACCCGCTGGCGCTCTGCACGTGGCCACCGCTGTTGGCGACGGTGGCCAAGTAGCCGTAGGTGCCCGTGATCAGGACCGGGAAATTGACCTGATCGGTATTGGGAACCTTGGTATGGTCGATAACAATAGCGCGCCGGTAGCTGTAGGCATTGGTAGCGGCCGGTATCAGCGTAATCGAGGCTACGCCGGACTGCGCGGGATTCGACGCATTAGCGGCGGTTATGGTGACGGCCTGTGCTGTTGCGACGGCCGGTGCTGTATACAGGCCGGTTGAGGCGATGTTGCCCAGGTTCGGATTGATAGACCAATTCACCGCCGCCCCGCCCGAGATGCTGGCTGAGAATTGCTGCGTCTGGTAGCTGGTCAGGGTGACTGAGCCAGGCGTCACGGTGACGAGCGGCTGCGGGCTGAGGTTGATCGTCGCCGTCGCCGTGGCGTTTGGATTGGCAGCGCTGGTCGCTATCACTGTTGCAGTGGTCGGGCTGGGTATCGACGCAGGTGCAGTGTAGAGGCCCGTAGGAGAGATCCAGCCGACGCCGCTCGGGACTGACCAAGTGACACCGGTGGTCCACGTACCGGCGACGTTGGCTGTGAACTGCTGCGTCTGCAGCGGCCCAAGGTTGGAGGTGGCGGGTGAAATGGACACGGTCACATTGGGAACCAGGGTGATGGTGGCGGTGCCCGTAATGCCGCCCGCGACAGTGCCGGTCAATGTGATAGTTTGCGGCGTGTAGACTGATGATGGCGCGGTGTAAAGGCCGGTAGCGGAAATCGAACCGACGGTGGGGCTAAGAAGCCACGTCGCCGTCGCGCTCCCGCCGTTGGCCAGAGTCGCCGTGAACTGCTGGGTCTGGCCACCACTAAGGCTCACGGACGAAGGCGACAGGATGCTGCTTCCAGCCGCGTACAGCGCAATATTCGCTAAGCCCGACTTGGTCGGATCGGCTTGGCTGGTTGCGATCAGGGCGATGTTTTGCGTTGCAGTGATAGGATTTGGGGCGGTGTAAAGGCCGCTGGCTGGATTGAAGGTTCCGGCGCCAGCCGGGGGAGCGTTCCAGGTAACCGTTTGGTTACTGGTATTGGTGACTATTGCTGTGAACTGCTGCGTCAGTCCACCCGATTGGAAGATGACGCTGCTCGGGCACACGTTGACGCCGATGGTGTTTTCCGGTCCGATGGAAGCGAAAGCGGACGGCGAGCTCTGATTTGCGAATTCGGTAGCGACCCAATCGGCGGAACGAAGTGTGCTCGACATCCGAACCTCATCCACACCGCCCACCCAGCCACGGGTCGTGTCCCAACCGATTCCGATCTTGACCGCACCGAAATTGGTAGGCCAATTGGAATTGGGGACGGTCTGCGCAAGTTGGCCGTCGTAGTAGATATTCTCGACACTGGCTGCGGAATCCCAGGTGACTGCCGCATGGTGCCAAACGCCGGGCACAAAAGAAGTGGTGAATGAAGGGCCGATATAACCACTTCCACAATCGGCACTGTCGGCGCCAGTGCTGGCTCCGAAATATCCGTCATCGTGCAACTCGAAGCGAATTGCGGCGTTCCCGCACGCAATACTTAAGGGACCCGTAGTAAAAGCATTAGGATAGTTGGTAAGGGCAGGGGCATTAACCCACATGGATATGGCTCCCTGCACGGGGCGGGCACCCAGGTTGCCCATATCGAGGTACTGGCCGCCGTTGAAACCGGCCGCCCCATCCACTTGGCCGGATATCGCAGTTGGGCCATAGACGGTTCCGTTCGCACCGTTGCTAGTAGAGTCTGCTGCGGAAAGGTTGACGCCGTTCTTGAGATGCCATACGGCTTTGTAGTTGCTGTCCCAAACGCCAGTCGTGTTCTCCTGACTTACGAACACATTTGCGCTTCCGTAGGCGAGGTAGATGATCGTGTCGCAGCTGTGGGAGAGCACTGGGACGCGTACCCACATGTTGATCGTGCCCGTCCCGGGATCGTACGATTCGATTTCGTGGTCGAGCTTCGTGGTGCCGGCGTAGTCAGAAGTGAAGATGATGTCATAGCCGTTGGCATTTTGTACCTGGCCGCCACTGTTAGACGCGGCAAGGAAGGGGTAGATGCCCGAGATGAGAACTGGGAAGTTGGTCTGATCGGTGTTGGGAACCTTGGTGTGGTCGATCGTGATGGGGCGGTGATGACTATAAGAGGAGCCAGGAACAATCAGCGTGATCGTGCTGGTGGACGTTGCGCCCGGGTCGGCGGTGCTGGTGGCGGTCACGATCACCTGTTGGCCGGTCGGCGTCGTGGGCGCAGTGTACAGACCGGTGGCTTTGTCAATATGTCCCGGCGCCGTCGGAGGAATGGACCACGTGACTGGCACGGTGCTGGTGAACTGCTGCGTTTGGCCGGGGAACAAAGTTACGGCGCAAGGAGAAATGACGACTGGCGGAAAAAGGTTAATCTGCGCGGTGAACACCTGCGATGGATAGGGCACCGAGGTGGCCGTGATCGTCAGAGTCTGCTGAGAACTGATGCTCGCGGGTGCCGTGTAGTAGCCTTCCTGCGTCAGGTAGCCAATCGATGGCGAACTGCTCGACCATGTGACCGCTGGATTCCCCACGGGCAAGAACAGTTGGGATTGCGAAGGGGTCAGGTTGACGGTTGCAGGACTGACACCACTAAGAGCCAGCGGTTGCGGCGTCGGAGGTTCCAGATAGACGTACGCCGTGCTGGACTGGGCAGGGTTCGCAACGCTGGTAGCGGTAATGGCAACGACTTGCGGCGCCGTGATGCTCGCGGGCGCCGTGTACAGGCCACTGCTTGTGATGGTTCCGGCACTCGGCGGCGCATAGGTAACCGGGATTCCGCCGGTGTCGAATTGCTGCGTCTGGGATGCTGCCAATGCGGTCCTCGCCGGCGCGACTTCCAGCAGTCCTGTTGGCATGATTTCGATTCCGCTTACGGGCAGATTGTGAAACCAGATCGCCAAGGGATATGTTGATGCAGGGGGGCCAGAAGGGGACAAGGTCGCGATGAATTGCTTGTCGAGCGGGAGCCATGGCCCGCCCGCTTCCGTGACGGCGTCGGCAATGCTTACGGCGGTCTGCTGGGAATTGTTATCGTAGTAATAGACACTCGCGGCGCCAGGCCAGCTTGGGTCGGCGGCAAAGTGAAGCGTGACGTCATAGGAGCCCGGCGGGAGATTGAACCCGTACGAAAAGTCGGTCCCGGGTCCGGGCCACCCATACACCTCCTCCCTAAGAAGGTACGTCGGGGCGTTGGCCCCAGGCGTAACGCCTGTACTGATACCGGACGGCCTACTGTACTGTTCCGGCCAGTTCATGCCGGTATAGTCCATCGGATCTCCACTCCAGATGTTTCCCGATGGATCGGTGTACCAATCGCCTCCAGAGTTGATGCGCAGGTGGTTCGTTAGATACACCAGCAGTGTCGTCGTCTTGTTTGTGGTCTGGTCGGTGCCCACTAGTTGATCGATTTGGCCGGACGGAAAGCTCGCTGGTGCAGCATAGGTGAACGATCCATTTGCACTGGATAGCGTGCCAAGGTTACCCGGTGACGCCAACCATGTGACTATATCGGTTGGCGACATTCCTGCTGGGGCCTCGGCCACTCCCCACGAATTGAACGTCTCCGACGGAAGCAGCATGACTGCGCTTTCAGGTTGGCCCCATAGCGGGTTAGCCGAGCCGATCAAATAGGTTGCGGAACTGATAGTGCTATCGGGCGACGTGCCGTTGTATGCAATTGCCTCAATCGTGGTAGCGCCCACGACGGTAACCGGCCAGGTGAAAGATGTGCCGTTGGTTTCGCTGGGCGGAGAAATCGAGGAACAGGTGTATGAAACACAGGCCACATAGCGGATGAAAGCTCCTGGCGTCGTTGAGCTGAGCGTTACCATCTGCGGCAACGGATAGGTGCCCGCCGGAGGGTTAAACGTCGGGGCAGCCACCGGAAGACTGATGGTGTAGGTGGCGGGAACCACCGTGCTGTCCGCCATCCCGCTCTTGAACGCCATGGCTTTGATGGTTGTAGTCACGCTCACCGGTATCGGCGCGGTGTACTTGGTGCCCGCTGTCTCGCTGGGTATACTGCCATCCGTGGTGTAGTGGATGGTTGCAACCGAGGTCGTGGTCCTTATGGTTACACTCTGCGCTGAAGTGTAATTCCCTCCCGGTGGGCTGAAGGTCGGTGGGGCCACGGGCGTGCCAGCGGTCACTGTGAACAAATTGCCGCCAGGAGCCGTCTCAGTGCCTGTCGTCACCGTGACGCTGGATGGGCCAGTTGACGCGCTACCGAGTATCGTCAACGTCGCCGTCAGGTGAGTGGCATCGGTTACCGTGGTTACGACTGCCGACACTCCCGTGTTACTGAATGACACGGCCGGAGTCCCCGATGTGAAGTGCGTGAACTGCCCCGTGATCTGGACGTTGGTGATCGTCTGACCCTGCTTACCGCTGGTCGTACTGATCGTGCTCACCACCGGAGTGCCCGCCGTCACCGTGAACAGACTGCTGCCCGTGGCAACCTCGCTGCCCGTCGTCACCGTCACGTTGCTGGCGCCCAAGGCCGCGGTCGGCGTGATCGTCAAGGTCGCCGTCAGATGGGTGGCATCGGTCACCACGATGGCGCTCGCCGTCACTCCCGGGTTGCTGAACGTCACCGCCGGAGTACCCGACGTGAAATGCGTGAACCGGCCGGTGATGACTACGCCCGTCGGCGCCGTACC
>Ga0224555_1003229_pt1 | contig 17147 bp, 11 predicted proteins | sample 714S23034metaG_FD_180687 | JGI IMG/M metagenome (GOLD analysis project Ga0224555, IMG submission 180687) | Peat soil microbial communities from Stordalen Mire, Sweden - 717 S2 30-34 | ecosystem: Environmental > Terrestrial > Soil > Wetlands > Peat | place: Sweden: Norrbotten County, Stordalen...
GCTTCTGTTCAGCTAAAAGATGTTACTGCAATAGCGTTCCGTTCTCCGGCTGAACCTTGGCGTCTTCTGGTGGGATTACTACGGCGGCGGCTACTTTGTCGTCGGTGTCGAGGTTGAGGAGTTTGACGCCGGAGGTGGAGCGGCCGGCGGAGCGGATGGTTTTGGTGTCGATGCGGATGATTTTGCCGAACTGGCTGATGAGCATCATCTCGGTGGTGTCGTCGACCAGGTTGATAGCGGAGACTTTGCCGATCTTGGGAGTGGTCTTCATGGAGATGACGCCCTTGCCGCCGCGGGACTGGAGGCGGTAGGCGTCGACGTCGGTGCGCTTGCCGAAGCCGTTCTCGCTGACGGTGAGGATGAGGCAGGGGGTGAGGCCGAGCTTTTCGTCGAGCTTGGCGAGCTTGGCGGCGGCGGCGGCGGAGATTTCGGGTTCGGCGCCGCCAAGGGGTTCCTGGCCGTCGGGATTGTCGCTTCCCACCCTGCGCGATAGGGCCGCGAAGGATGGGGCACCCGCGACGTTGGAGAATTTTGGCGCTCCGGGTGACGCAGGTCCCTCCACTCCGCTGCGCTGCGGTCGGGATGACACTTCCTCTATTGAGAGGCCGGCTTCGTCAATGACGGCTTCGGCCTGCGAGGTGAGGCCGGTGGCGCGGGCGCGCTCGAGGCGTTGCTTGTTGCGGGCTTCGTTGGAGGGGGTGACGGCGGCTCCGATGACGTAGTCGCCCTTGCGCAGGTTGATGCCGCGGTTGCCGGTGGCGGGGCGGCCCATGGGGCGGAGGTCGGCTTCGCTGAAGCGGATGGCCATGCCGTCGTGGGTGGCGATGAAGATGACCTGGTGGCCGTCGGTGATGCGGGCGCAGACGAGCTCGTCGTCCTTCTCGATGTTGATGGCGATGATGCCGCGGGACATGACGTTGGAGAAGTCGACCAGCGCGGATTTTTTGACGGTGCCGTTGCGGGTGGCGAAGAGGACGTACTTCGAGTCTTCTTCGAGGTCCTTGACGGGGAGGATGGTGACGACGCGCTCGCCGGGCTGGAGGTCGATGAGCGAGGCCATGGCCTTGCCCTTGCCGGCGGCGCCGACGTCGGGGACTTCGTAGATTTTGACCCAGTAGACGCGGCCGGTGTTGGTGAAGCAGAGCAGGTAGGCGTGGGTGGAGTCGATGATGAGCTGGGCGACGAAGTCCTCTTCGCGGGTCTTCATGCCGAGGCGGCCGGTTCCGCCGCGGCGCTGCTGGCGGTAGACGGAGATGGGCGTGCGCTTGAGGTAGCCGGTGTTGGAGACGGTGACGGCGACCTGCTCGTCGGCGATGAGGTCTTCGAGGCCGAGCTCGGCGGTCTCGTCGAGGATCTGGGTGCGGCGGGCGTCGCCGTACTTGGCTTTGATTTCCTCGAGTTCTTTGCTGACCACACGGCGGAGCTTGGCGGCGGAGGCGAGGATGGATTCGTACTCGGCGATGGCGTCGCGGACCTGGCGGAGCTCGTTGAGGAGCTCGTCGATGGAGAGCTGGGTGAGGCGGTAGAGCTGGAGTTCGAGGATGGCGTCGATCTGGCGGTAGCTGAGGATCAGCGTCGCGGTGGTCGAGAAGGTCATGTCGACGCCGTACTTGGCGGGGTCGAGCTTGACGCCACGGAGTTCCGTGCCGCGGAGAGTGATGGCTTTGCCGGAGAAGAACTGGAAAAGATTCTCGCGGGCGTCGGCGCGGGAGGAGGATTGGCGGATGATCTTGATGACGTTGTCGAGGTGGTCGAGGGCGATCTGGTAGCCGAGCAGGATGTGCTCGCGCTCGCGGGCCTTGTTGAGCAGGAATGCGGTGCGGCGGCGGACGATCTCGGTGCGGTGATCGAGGAAGGCGCGGATGGCCTTGTCCAGCGGGAGTTCCTTGGGCTGGCCGTTGTGGACGGCCAGGAAGATCATGCTGAAGGATTCCTGCATCTGGGTGTGCTTGTGGAGCTGATTGAGGACGATCTGGTGCTCGGCCCCGCGCTTGAGGCCGATGACGATGCGCATGCCGTCGCGGTCGGACTCGTCGCGGAACTCGTCGCGGGCGATGTCGGTGATGGTGCCGTCGTTGACCAGTTCGGCGATGCGCTCGACGAGCTTGGATTTGTTGACCTGGTAGGGGATCTCGGTGACGATGATGGCCTGGCGCCCGCCGGAGATGTTCTCAATGGCGCACTTGGCGCGCATGAGGAAGCGGCCGCGGCCGGTGCGGTAGGCCTGGGCGATGGTGGACTTGCCGAAGATGAAGCCGCCGGTGGGGAAGTCAGGCCCCTTGACGTGCTCGAGGACGAGGTCGAGGTCGGAGCGGGTTTCGTCCTTGGATTTTTCGAGCAGCGCGATGCAGGCGTTGACGACCTCAGTGAGGTTGTGGGGCGGGATGTTGGTGGCCATGCCGACGGCGATGCCAGAACTGCCGTTGACGATGAGGTTGGGAATGCGCGCGGGCAGGACGGTGGGCTCGACCTGTGATTCGTCGTAGTTGGGGGTGAAGTCGACGGTGTCGGAGTCGATGTCGGCGAGCATTTCACCGGCGACGCGGGTGAGGCGCGACTCGGTGTAGCGCATGGCGGCGGGCGGGTCGCCGTCGACGGAGCCGAAGTTGCCCTGGCCATCGACCATGGGGTAGCGCTGCGAGAAAGGCTGCGCCAGGCGGACCATGGTGTCGTAGATGGCGGAGTCGCCGTGGGGATGGTAGTTGCCCATGACGTGGCCGACGACCTTGGCCGACTTGGTGTACTTCTTGTTGAACTGAAGGCCCATCTCCTGCATGCCGTAAAGGATGCGGCGGTGGACGGGCTTGAGGCCGTCGCGGACGTCGGGCAGGGCGCGGCCGATGATGACCGACATGGAGTAGTCGAGATAGCTGCGCCGCATCTCGTCTTCAATGTTGACGGGGAGCAGGAAGGCGGCGCCGCGGCCATGGACGTTGGAGGGATTATCGGGCGGCGCTCCGGCAGGCGGCGGGGTGTTGGAGTCAGCGTCCTGCGGGGAGGGATCTGAGGGGTTTTTGGGGTCTTCTGGGAAGAGATCGTCAGCCATGATTTATATGGCTATTATAGGCTTTTTTGCGGTGTTTTTGGGGGTGCGGGATGAAGGGGTTAGGGAGGATTGCCGGGGTCAATTCGGCGGTGCAACGGAAAGGCGATTACTGCAATTGGAGAGACTAAGTTGGAGACAATGGGTCGCGTATGCCGTCCACCTTGAGGTCGCCGGAGTGAACGCCAGCGGAGAATCTGCTTAGTGGCTGGTGGTTGGCGGCGGGAGGGGGTGGATGGTGAACTGGGCGGTGCAGTTTGCGGACTGGCCCGGCTTCGCTCCCTCGGAGACGTGGCCGGTGACCGTATAGTCCCCCGGCGCCGCGGTCCTGGTATCGACATATACCGTGCTCGATGTTCCCGAGATGGTGCCTCCGACCAAGTTCCAGTTGTAGGTCGCCGCCATCTTTGGGTTCAGATTCGAGGCTGTGCCCGTGACTGTGATGGGGTCGCCGGAGAAGACGGTTGCCGGGCTTACCGAGCAGGCCAGGGTGACCGGCGGGTACGCGGCGACTGGTCCGATGTGATAGACAAGGCCGGCGCTCAGGCGATATGCGGTGATGGTGCTGGAGTCGGCGTGGATGTACTGATAATCCCCCTGGATCCGAGCCGCCAGACGATGATGCAACATCGGTGTTTCAATGTCCACGCCGCCGCCAAACGTCGCCGCGCTACCCCAGGTGTCATACTGGTAGACGCTGCCGACCTCCTCCGTTCCGCCCAGGGCATGTACGAAGGGCGTGAAGGTTCCGGCTGGAAAGCGAAAGATCACGCCGCCCGATGCCCCGGCGAAATCGTCATTCGAATCGAAAGAGCCATTGTTGGCGGTGAGAGGGAAGTTCTCCGCTTCCTGGTGGAGGTCTCCCTCGGCTTGCAGGCCCACATACCGGTTGAAGTAGCGGGAGACGCTGACGATCTCCCCCAGGTTGATCTGGCCATAGGTACGGCCGAATTCGGAGGGCGTGGTACCGGTGATTGTTCCGTCCGGCGCCAGATAGCTGTAACCGAGGAAAATGTCCCACCTGGAGAGGGACTCGTCCGCGAGAGACGGCGTTACGGCTGGCTTCGCCTGGGCCGCTAGAGCGACGGGCAGCAGCGCCAACAACACCAGGGTAAGCACCCGGCGCAAAGATTCCAAACCCCAAATAAACAACCGATTATCCCCCGTAACGGGGTTTATATACCATATGGGCAAGGCCGTTCGCGAGCACAAACTTTGCCTCGGACTCATCGACGCTTCTGCGGATGCTGCGAATTGCTTCCGCAAGCGGAAGGCCCGAGGCTCAAGCCCTTGGTTCTGTTGACCCTTACCGACGCTGAAGCCCGCTGCTAATCCGGAGACAAAGACACATGGAGGGAACGCCTGGAGCGGCGTCCCCTACACGTCTGGATGGCGGGCTGTGATTAGCGCGGGCCCGCGGGTGGGGTTGCGGGTGGCGCGGGCGGTGCACCTGAGGCGGGCGGTGCACCCGAGGCGGGTGGGGCGGCGGGATTGAAGCCGCCGCGGAACTGGCGGGTGGTGCGGACGGCGGCTTCGGTGGGGAGTTGGTCTTTGCAGAGTTCGAGGACTTCGATGCATTGCAGCGCGGTCTGGGACGCTTCGTTGGTCCCCAATCTGGCGTCTTCCTCAACCGGGTGGAGCGAGTCGGGGCCGGAGACGATGTGTGGGTTGGCGATGCCTCCGCCCAGCGTGAGCAGCGTGGCGATCGCTTTCTTGGCGAAGGCGACGTTGCCGGTCTTTGCGTAGGCGTAGGCGGCGAGGCGCGCGCCGCTCTGGCCGGGCGGAACGTAGCTGGCGTCCTCACCTTCGTTGCCGGTGGTCTTGTCCTTGGTCCAGACGGCGGCGGGTGCGATGCCGAGGCGGCACATGCGCAGCCACTCGGTTTCGAAGTCCTTGCGGCCGAGGAGGGGGACGAGCTCGAACATGACTTCGCCGCCGCCCTGGATGGTGGCGAGGTTGTAGTTGGCGGGCATGAGCGCGCCGGTCTGCGGGTTGGGGATGGCGGTAAGCTTGCCGGTGGCGTTGTCGAAGCCGACGGTAGCGGCGAGGGCTTTGGAGTTGGCCTCGGGCTTGCCGGTTTCGAGGCCGAAGGGCATGGCGATGATGGAGTCGACGCCGGCGTTGATCTTGTCGCGCCACCTAGTGTCGTTGGTGCGCTCCCACTCGGCCATCCAGTTGCCGGCGAGGGCGAACCAGTCGGGGCCGATGCGGATGCGGACGGGCGGTTCGCCAGGTGTGCGCGGTTCGGCTTCGCGCATGGGATCGAAGTTGCCGATGGAAATGCCGGCGTTGATGGCGTTCTCGTGCATGATGTCGCCGGTGCGCTCGTCGGTGGTGAGGTAGTAGAAGGGACGCCAGTGGGCGGACTGGCTGACGCGGGCTTCCTTGGCGCCGTCGCCCCACTTGACGACGTTGTGGCGGGAGCCGAGGCCGGCCATGGGGCCGAGGTGATAGCAGTTGGTCTCGCTGGTGTTGCGGGAGTGCGCCTCGGCGAGGCGGAAGAGGTCGGCGCGGCCGCTGCGCAGGTAGCTCGACCACATCCAGAGAGGCGCGCCGAGTTCGGTGTTGTCCCAGGCGTGGCCGCCCCAGTCGTAGTGCCAGACGTGGCGGGGCGCGGAATAGGAGTGCATGAAATCGCCGAATTGCCAGAAGCCGTACCAGGAGCGGTCGTCGACCTGACGCTGGTAGTACGCGAGCACGGAGTCGAGGCCGTCTTCGATGGACTTTTTGAAAGCAGTGGAGCGGTCGGGCAGGGCCCAGGCGCCGAAGACGCCGGTGGAGTGGATGTACTCCGGCGAGGCGGCGAGCAGCGGGAGTTGGGCGCCGGCGGCGGCCATGGCAACGGTGTCGGGCTTGGCGGGGAAGGCGGCGGAGGCGAATAGGGTGAGCTCACTGGTGCGGGCGACTCCATAGGCGGTGCTGAGGCCGGGCTGCGCGTCTTCGTAGGCGGCGTCGAGACCGTGGCCATGGGTGTCGTAGAAGCGCATATCCATCTCGGGGGCGTCGGGCGACCAGAGCCAGGCGACGATCTTTGCGGCGGGGCTGGAGGCGTGCTGGACCTCGAGCGCGGCGGGGAACGACTGCCAGAAGTTCTTGATGCTGACGGCGAGGCCGCCGCCGAGATCGCCGGCGTAAGCGAGGCCGGGAGCGCGCTTGCCGGCGGTGGAATAGAGCCAGGTGCTGGCCGGGCCGGTGCGCTTGAGGATGGTGAAGCCGTCGGGGTTGGGCTGGATGAGCTTGAAGTCGTCCCAGATGGCGTTCTTGGCAAACGCAGGGCTGCCGGTGAAGGGCTGGCCGGACTCCTGCGCGGCGCTGCCGCCGCCGGGCTGGAGCGGCTCGGACCAGAGACCGCCGTCCGGGCCGGCGAAACGGATGGTGCGGTTGCGGGGCTGGTCGCGCATGGGCACGTCGAACTCGAGGCCGAGGCCGCGAATGAAGTCCTTGTCCTGGTCGCCATCGAAGACGATGGTGTGGACGATGCGGACGGAAGCCTGGCCAGCGTAGAAGTAGAGACGCACGGTGAAGGGCAGCCACTCACGATGCGAGACGGCGCCGCGATGCTTGCCTTCGATCTTGACGACGGCGCGGACGGGACCCTGTTGCTCGACGGTGACGTGCGCGATGGCGCTGACGTAGCGCTCGCGGCTGGGAGAGTCTTCAGGGTTGTTCGAGGGGCCGCTTTGCAGAATGCAGACGAGCTGGCCGACACCGGCGATGGGCTTGCCGGCGATGCTCATCGAGGTGATGAGGTTGGCGCCGGTGAGAGGGATGGCGCACTGGAGCGCACCGGTGTCGACGAGGACCTGCTTGCCGTCGTTCCTGACGGTGAGGGCGGCGCCGATCGCAGTCGAGCCGGGGAACAGCGTGAGCGGGCCCTCAAATCCGGCGGGGAGAACGCTGGCGAAGCCGGTCCACTTGATGGAGCCGTCGGGCCAGTAGGCGAGCGGCCAGGATTGGAGTGGGAGGGCCTTGGCTTCGGCGGTGAGGCTGAAGGTTGCCTCGCGGGCGACGCGGCCCTGTGGCCAAGGGACTCCCCAACTGACGCCGGTGGGGATTGCGGGTGGATCCTTTGCGAGCCAGGAAAGAGTGACCCCGCGCGCGACCGTGGCGACAGCCGAGCTTTGAGCTTGAGCGGGAGCGGCGGCGAGGAGTTTGCTTTCGGCGAAGGTGGTGAGTGCGGCGCCGGCGAGTGCGGCATCCTTCAAGAATTCGCGGCGGGTGGTAGGGCTCAAAGTGATCTCCTGGATAGGCTGCGACGAGCGCGGCAGCGTGGCGTCGGCTGCCATTATCGGGCTTGGAGGCAGGGGTTGGGAAGCGAGCGACTGCGCCGCGACTGAGTCTGTTATCTTATGCGGCTCCCTCGACTGGAGTTGGGCAAGGCAGTTTTTGAGTCCAGGTATGAGGTATGAGCTGTGAGCGATCAGCGTTCGGCATTCAGCGGTCAGCTAAGTGTCGATGCGGGCGAGCATTTTGCCGAGGACGGCGTGGTCGATTTCGCAGCCGAGGCCGGGCTTGGTGGAGGCGTGGACGTAGCCGTCGGGCTGGACGCGGAAGGTGTCCTTGACGTAGGGGAGATCGCAGGCGCTTTGCAGATCGTCGGCGGCGTTGTTGGGGAGGGTCTTCTCGAACCAGGGCGCGTTGGGCATGGCGAGTTCGCACTGGAAGTGGACGGAGTGATCGAAGACGTTGCCCCAGTTGTGGGGGACGCAGGGGAGGCTGAAGCACTCGGCGAGGTGGCCGATCTTCATGCCGGAGGTGATGCCGCCGACGTTGTCGACGACGAAGCGGACGGCGCCGGTGGCGCCGCGGCGGACGTACTCGGCGTAGTTGTAGGGGGAGAAGATGAACTCGCCGATGTGGAGAGGGACGTCGACCTTGGCGGCGAGCTCGACCAGGCCGTCGATGTCGGTGGTGGGGAGCGGGTCCTCGAAGGCGACGTAGCCGAGTTTGTCGAGCAGGCGGCCGACCTCAAGGGCCTGGCGGCGGTCGTAGACGCCGACGGGATCCATGAGCAGGATGAAGTCGTCGCCGACGGCCTGGCGAACGGCCTTGCAGAGTTCCATATCGACTTTGTAGTCGTCCAGGTTGGGCGCGGTGCCTCCGGGCGGGTGGATTTTGTAGGCTTTGAATCCGGCGGCTTTGCAACGCAGCGCCTCGTCGACGAAGTCTTCGATTTTGGTGTGATGCTGGGTGCTGCCGTAGGCCATAACCTTGTCGCGATAGGCGCCGAGGATGCGGTAGACGGGCAGATTGACGGCCTTGCCCATGATGTCCCAGCAACAGTTGTCGATGGCGGAGGCGTAGGAGAGCTGGCCCTGGCGGCGGAGGTCGGGTTCCCACTGGGAGGTGAGTTTGGGGAGGTCGAGGACGGATTTGCCGGGAAGGGTGCGCTTGGCATACTCGAGCCAGCCGAGGTTGCTCCAGTTGGGGTGGAAGTAGCGCTGGTCGAGGGTGTAATTGCCCTCGATGCCGCTGGCGGTGACGATGGCTGCGATCTGCTCGGTGGGGGCGGGGCGTGCAGCGGCGCCGGCGGGTGTGGCGGCGGCCGGGGCGCGGGTGGGAGTGCGGTTGATGACGTAGACCTTGACCTGCTTGATGGTGAGGTCAGGCAGGTCGCCGGGTTTGACGCCTACGGCTTGCGCGGCTGCCTGCGCGGGGTTGGCGAGCGCACGGGTGGTGGTGGCGAGGGTCACAATGGATGCAGCGGAGGTGTTGAGAAAGCTGCGGCGCGATAGGGCGGGTGATGGCATGGGTTTCTCTCCTGAGGCAACGCGCGTGCGGGCGCATGAGGAAGCGGGGCGAAGGTAACAGTTTGAAAAATGGACTGTCAAACGGAGGTGCGATTGGCTGACTCGAACGCCAGACGGTTTTGCCTTAGACTTTGGGAATGGCGATGACCAACAAACTTGCAGCGGCGGTAGCGGTATTGGGAGTGGCGATGGGTGTGCCGAGCGCACGGGCGCAGAAGCTGTCGGCGGACGGGGCGATGCAGACGTTCAACTATCTTGCAGACCAGTTTTTCTCGGAGGTGTACTTCAAGTTTTCGCCGACGGCGGGGACGGCGGCGGGGCTGCACCAGTACGATGCGAAGCTGGAGGACTACTCGGCTGCGGGAGTGGCGGCGGAGGTGGCGGCGCTGCATGAGTTTGAGAAGAAGCTGGAGGCGATCGATCCGGCGGCGCTGGATGCGCCGGCGGCGGCGGACCGCGAGATTCTGCTGAACAACGTCCGGTCTGAGTTATTGACGCTGGAGGTGATCCGGGGATGGGAAAAGAATCCGGACGATTATTCCTCGGGGATTACGAATTCGGCGTTTGTAATTATGGAGCGGCCCTACGCGAGCGCGGACACTCGGCTGCGGGCGCTGGTGGAGCGGGAGAAGCTGATGCCGCAGGCGCTGGAAGAGGCGCGCAAGAATTTGAAGAATCCGCCGCGAATATTTACCGAGATTGCGATGGAGCAGATCGACGGCGACGTGAGCTTCTTTGAGAACGATGTGCCGAGCGCGTTCCTGAGCGGGGCGGACGGCGCGGAGGTGGCGAAGGACGCGGCGACCAAGGCGGAGTTTGCGAAGACGAATGCGGCGGTGATTGCGGCGCTGAAGAGCTATGGCGCGTGGATGAAGGCGGACCTGCTGCCGCGGTCGAATGGGGACTTCCGGCTGGGCCCGGATGCGTTTGAAAAGAAGCTCGACTATGACGAGATGGTGGACCTGCCGCTGAGCCGGCTGCTGGAGATTGCGATGGACGATCTGCACAAGAACCAGGCGGAGTTTGCGCGGGTGGCGAAGGAGATCGATCCGACGAAGACGCCGGATGAGGAGCTGAAGGAACTGCAGGGGATGTATCCGCCGCCGGACCAACTGCTGGCGACGTTTCACAAGACGTTCGATTCGCTGACTTCGTTCATCCGCGCGAACCACATCATTACGATTCCGAGCGATGTGCAGCCGACGCTCGAAGAAACGCCGCCATTTATGCGGGCAACGACGTTTGCGTCAATGGACCCGCCGGGGCCGTTTGAGACGCACTCGAAGAAGGCGTACTTCAACGTGACGCTGCCGGAGAAGGGCTGGACGCCGGAGCATATTGCGGGGCACATGGCGCAGTTCAACGTGGGGACGATTGTGTCGACCAGCGTGCATGAGGCATTTCCGGGGCACTACGTGCAGTTCTTGTGGATGCCGCAGTTCCCCAGCACCATTCGCAAGGTGCTGGGGGCGAATACAAATATCGAGGGCTGGGCGCACTACTGCGAGCAGATGATGCTGGACCAGGGCTATGCGGCGGCTCCGGCCGGTGCGAGCGCGGACGAGGTGCGGAAGGCGAAGCTGATCCGGCTGGGGCAGTTGATGGATGCGCTGCTAAGGGATGCGCGGTTCGTGAACTCGATCAAGCTGCACACGGGCGAGGGCGAGCCCGCGGCCAAGTGGACGCTGGAGCAGGCGGAAGATTTCTTTGTGAAGCAGGGGTACCAGACGCGGGAGATCGCCGACGTGGAGACGAAGCGCGGGACGGCGGATGCGACGTACCTGTACTACACGCTGGGCAAGCTGGAGATTATGAAGCTGCGCGAGGATTACAAGAAGAAGATGGGCGCGGCGTTCAATTTGCAGACTTTCCACGACGACTTTATGCGCCAGGGGTTTGCGCCGATCAAGGTCATCCGGAAGGCGATGCTGGGGGATGGGTCGCCGGTGCTATGAGGTGAAGATGTCACGCAAGGTTCGTGCACGGCTAGCTTGGGCAACGTCTTTCTTGAAGCGCCGATGGGACTTCGATGATTACCCGCTCGATTTCGTCGACCAGGGGGAGTGCGATCCGAATCTGCCTGAAAGACTTCAGCACACGCGCTGGCGAGCAGACCTGATCAATTGGTTTGCTGTGTCAGGTGTCGGCGAAACAACGGAGGCCGCCCTCGCTGATGCGAAACAGAAGTTCGCTGCATTGAAAGCAAGCGGCGAAAGAATGTGGAGACCAGGGACTGGTCCTGGTGTTGTTTTTCCTGAGAACCAAGCTATCGACAGACTTCCCGAACTGCGCGACCACTTCATTCGCAAGGTGCTTGGGCTCGACTGGGCTTGGGTAACGGATGCGTCATCGCTCTGGGACTTTCACACGAGGGCCAACAACGACGAAATGCATCTCAAGATTGGCGAAGTCTACGGGGTAGACGTATCTGACATTGAAGGCGCAAATCTTTTGGCCATACTAGAGCGAGTGATGGACGAAATAGGGACTTTTCCTGAGGACCCTTCGGTGCGGGCTGTCAGGCTTAGTAGAGATTCCCGCGGAAGACATATTCTCGGACTGCCAGAGCAGCCATGGAATCCATATTCACCGAGTTCTCCTAGCCAGCCTTGAACATTTGTTTTATGCCGCGGAGGGCCTGGCGGGTGCGCTCTTCGTTTTCGATGAGGGCGAAGCGGACGAAGGCGTCGCCGTGGTCGCCGAAGCCGATGCCGGGGCTGACGGCGGTCTTGGCGTCGATGAGGAGCTTCTTGGAGAAGTCGAGCGAGCCCATGGCGCGGAATTGTTCGGGGATTTTGGCCCAGACGAACATGGTCGCCTTCGGCATTTCGACGTGCCAGCCGAGCTTGTTGAGGCCGTGGACGAGGACATCGCGGCGGGACTTGTAATTTGCAACGATTTCCGCAACACACTCTTGCGGGCCGTCGAGGGCGGCGATGGAGGCGACCTGGATGGGGGTGAAGGTGCCGTAGTCGAAGTAGCTCTTGATGCGGCCGAGCGCGAGGACCAGCTTCTGGTTGCCGACCATGAAGCCGACCCGCCAGCCGGGCATGTTGTAGGACTTCGAGAGGGTGAAGAACTCGACGGCGATGTCCTTGGCGCCGGGGACCTCGAGGATGGAGGGGGCGCGGTAGCCGTCGAAGACCAGGTCGGCATAGGCGAGGTCGTGGATGATGTAGATGCCGAGGTCCTTGCATAGCGGCACCAGGCGCTCGAAGAAGGCGAGGTCGACGCACTGGGTGGTGGGGTTGGCGGGGAAGTTGAGGATGAGCAGTTTGGGGCGCGGATTCATGCGCGGGAGTTCACGCTCGAGGGTGGCAAGGAGGGTGGCTTCGTCGGTGTCGTCGAGGGCGATGCTCTGGATCTGGGAGCCGGCGATGACAGGGCCGAAGATGTGGATGGGGTAGCTGGGATTGGGCACGGCGACGGTGTCCTCGCCATCGAGCATGGCGAGACAGAGGTGGGCGATGCCTTCCTTGGAGCCGATGGTGACGATGGCCTCGGTTTCGGGATTGAGATCGACGTTGTAGCGGCGCTTGTACCAGTCGCAGATGGACTTGCGCAGGCGGGGCAGGCCGCGGGAGAGCGAGTAGCGATGGGTCGCGGTCTTCTGCGCGGCCTCGATCAGCTTGTCGACGATGTGCTTCGGCGTTGCGCCGTCGGGGTTGCCCATGCCGAAGTCGATGATGTCTTCGCCGCGCTTGCGGGCGGAGGCTTTCAGTTCGCCTGTGATGTTGAATACGTACGCCGGCAGCCGCGTCAGCCTTCTGAACTCTTCCATGCTTTTCCTGTTCGTCCCCTTGCTCTATTGAAAGTATAGCCGGGCCGTTTCAGGAGAGTGAGAAAGCCGATGCTGACCGGGAACAGCAGCATCCTCTTCCTCTCACAATTCTGTGCCCGGCACGCTACTTTGCGGTGAACAGGATTTTTACGGAAAGGGTGCGCGGCGGGTAGCAGGAGGCGTTGTCGCAGGCCTGGTAGCGCAGCGTCCCATCCAGGGTATGGTCGCCGGGCATGGCCACCACGGGCAGCTTGATGGAGAAGTCGCCCGCGTAGACGTCAAGCTTGTTCGCGGGATCGAAGGCGAAGCTGTAGGGCTTTCCTGCGGGATACTGGAGCGCATCGGTCTTGACCCCGTTGGCGGCCTGCAGGGTGAGCACGGTGGGAATCAGGTACGGAGATTTAGGCGTGTGCGAGTTGACGTGGTATCCCGGCACTACCTGGAAGCGAAGCTCCAGTTCTGCATGCCTGCCGGCCGGAACGGTCTGCGGTTCGGCGGAGTAGACGATGTAGGTCTTGGGCTTGCCGGGGGCGTCCATGTCGAACTGGGCGACGACGCGCGGCGGCGTGGCGGAGCCGGCGAGCAGCGCCAGCGCAGCGAAGAAAGCGAACGGCCTCATTCTTTCGCTCCTGCCGCGATGGTCTGCTTCACCATTGACTCCAGATCGTCCTTTGCGCCGAGGCCGGCGGTCACCGCGATTACTTTGCCGGTCCTGTCCAGGTAGAAGGACATGGGCAGGACCTCGGTGTCGCTGAGGTAGGCCTTCTCGATGGCCGGGTCGGAGAGGAGGATAGGGTAGGTGACGCCGAGTTTTTGCGTATCCCTGCCGATGGTTTCTTTGCCGACCTCGGAGTCGTAGGTGACGCCGACGACTTCGAAGCCGTCGGTGGCGTATTTCTTGCTGAACTCTTCCAGCCAGGGCATCTCCACCTTGCAGGGCGCGCAGTAGGTTCCCCAGAAGTTGACGACCAGCGGATGGCCCTTGAAGTCGCTGAGGGAGACTTTCTTGCCGTTAAGGTCCAGCAGGGTGAAGGCGGGCGCGGGCTTGCCGCGGAGGGGTGAGTTGTCAGCGTCGGCGCTGGGCGAGGGGGTATCGGGTATCAGGTCGACGCGAGCGGCCTGCTGCGACTGCGCGGCTCGCTCGCGCTGGCGCAAGTTCTGCCAGCCGGACCACACGATCAGCGCGAATCCGGCAAACATGAGGAATAGCAAGAGCGCTCTTCGCATTGGCTTCAGGGATACCCTTCCGGCGAGCGGCTTTCGCTTGCCTCAAGTCCCCTCCTAGTTTAGCAAGCGCAGGGTGAATGCGATGCGGCGGGAGGCGGCGGCTCTGCTAGCATCGAAAAGGTTCAGAGGCGAAGGACGATGACGACGCAAACGGAACGCACGCGAGCTTCGGAGGTGGTGCGCACGGAGGCGCGCGCGCTGCTGGAGCTGGCGATGCGGCTGGACGGGCCGATGGCGGAGCCCTTCGCGCGGGCGGTGGAGCTGGCGGTGGAGGCGGCAGGGCGCGGGAACCGGGTGATCCTGATGGGGATGGGGAAGAGCGGGCTGATTGCGCGGAAGATTGCGGCGACGCTGTGCTCGACCGGGACGGCGGCGCATTTTCTGCATCCGGCGGAGGCGCTGCACGGCGACCTGGGAATGGTGGCGGCGGGCGATGTAGTGGTGGCGCTGTCGTCCAGCGGCGAGACCGAGGAGGTGCTGGCGCTGCTGCCCGCGCTGCGGCGGCGGGGGACGGCGCTGATCAGCCTGTGCGGCGCGGCGGGATCGAAGCTGGCCGAGGCGAGCGCGGTGTGGCTGGATGCGAGCGTGGCTGGCTCAGGAACGACGGGGGAGGCGGGCGCACTGAAGCTGGCGCCGACCGCGTCGACGGCAGTGATGCTGGCGCTGGGCGATGCGCTGGCGCTGGAGGTTTCGCAGCGCAGGGGATTTGCGGCGGCCGATTTTGCGGAGTTGCACCCGGGTGGACGGCTGGGGCGGCGGCTGGCGCGCGTGGGCGACCTGATGCACGCGGGCGAAGCGCTGCCGCAGGTGGCGGCGGACACGGTGATGACGCAGGTGATCCACGAGATGAGCCACAAGCGCCTGGGCATGACGACGGTGTTGGGTGAGGGTGGACGGCTGCTGGGGGTGATCTCGGACGGCGACCTGCGGCGGCTGCTGGAGCGCGACGGGGCGAATGCGCTGGCACACACGGCAGGCGAGATTATGAATGCGAAGCCGGTGACCATTGCGCCCGAGGCGTTCGCCGGCGAGGCGCTGGCGCTGATGGAAGGGCGGAAGATTACGTCGCTGATTGTGGTGGGGGCGAAGGGCGAGGCGGTTGGGGTGGTGCATCTGCACGATCTGTGGGCGAGCGCAGGGTAGAGCAGCGAGTCAGCTAGTCAGCAAGTCAGCAAATGCGAAATACGGAGATTCTGACGCTGCGCGTCAGAATGACGACTCAAATCAAGGCGAAATGCGGGGATTCTTCGCTGCGCTCAGAATGACAATTCAAATCAGAATGACAATTCAAAATATGCAGCGCTACTTGGCGGCGGGGCTGGCCCAGACGCTGTCGAGGAAGAGGTAGCGGGGGCGGAGGTTGTCGGGATGGGCGGCGGGGGTGGCGTCGAGGCGCATGACGGGGTAGTTGGCGGCGGAGGCGTAGGTGGGCCATTTGGGAAGGCCTGGGCCATTGGGGTCGCCGGTCTTCGATTTGGCGAAGTTGGTCCAGTACCGCTGCATGAGGTCGGAGAGGGCGCGGTCTTGCGGGCGGATGGCCATGCCGGGGCGGGAGTCGAGGGTGCCGAAGACGTACTCGATGTCGTCGGAGTGGAAGGCGCCGTAGGCGACTGGGTGATTGCGGTCGCCGGGTGAGGGCAGCGCGAAGAAGTAGCGGTAGACGGGCGCGTTGCCGGTCCTGGTCTGCGCCTCCAGCCACGCCCAGGTAGAGAAGGCGATGAACTGGTCGCCGGCGTAGTCGCTCGCCGAGCGAGTGGCTTCGTCGGTGGTGTGAATGGGATAGAGCGAGAAGAATTTGTCAGCGTTGGGGCCGAACCGGGTGCGGGACTGCGCGATGAAGGTGTCGGGCGGCGGCGGCAAAAAGTCGGGGGTGTCCTCATTGGCGACCCAGCCGGCGAGCAGTGGGATGTGGGCCTGCTTGCCATCGGCGTAGATGTTGGGGACGGTGTCGGGGAGGAAGTAGCCGTCGACGATTGGGCCGAAGTAAGGGGCGGTCTTTGCCATCGCAGCTTTCGCCAGCTCGTCGGCGGGGAGCTGGCGGAGGAAGAACAGCTTGCCGGTGCCGAAGGCGCGGTTGGCCCACTCGGAGTAGACCTGCTCCGCCTGGTCGCGCGGAGGCAGGCTGCGGCCGGCGGCGGGGAATTCGGCGCCGCTCTCGCCAATAGCCTTGGCGAAAAGGCCCGCGGTGAGGGGCGAGGCCATCAGCGCGCTGACGGACTGGGAGCCGGCGGACTGGCCAAAGATGGTGATGTTGGCGGGGTCGCCACCGAACGCTGCAATGTTGCGGCGGACCCATGCGATGGCGGCGGCCTGGTCGAGCAGGCCGTAGTTGCCGGAGGAGTGGTTGGCGGATTCGGCGGTGAGCTCGGGGTGAGCGAAGAAGCCGAAGATGCCGAGGCGGTAGTTCATGCTGACGACGATGACGCCGCGATGGGCGAGGAATTCCCCGTCCTGCCGATTCTCTGAGGTGCCCCCGGTGGAAAAGCCGCCGCCATAGATCCAGACCATGACGGGCAGGGCGGCGGGGGATTTACGGTCGGGCTTGGCCTCGTAGGGAGCCCAGACGTTGAGGGTGAGGCAGTCCTCGCTGGGGCCGGAGTCGTGGAAGACCATGTCGGGATAGCTGCCGGACTGAATGCAGTGCGGGCCGAAGTCGCGGGCGAAGAGGACTTTCTTCCACTTGCCGACGGGCTGCGGCGACCGCCAGCGGAGTTCTTCAAGCGGGGGCTGGGCGTAGGGAATGCCTTTGTAGGCGATGACTTTCTGGTCGGGCGTGACGACGCCCATCAGCTTGCCGGATTCGATCTGGATGGCGCGGACCTCGATGGGTTTCTGAGCGAGGAGGTACGGCGTGGTGAGGAGGATAGCGATTAGGGGGAAAACGGATGCGCGTGTGACTCGGCGATGAGGCATGAGGGCTCTGGTGCCAAGTTAGCACGGATGGGACGCGGTAAACATCTGCGGCTTCCGGGGGTATTCCCATGGTCGACTTCGTCGAACATGGGGCACCCGTTACTGTGGCGGCAGGAGCAGGTTGTCGATGAGGCGGGTGGCGCCGATGAAGGCGGCGACGGCGAGGAGCGCGCCGTTGCGAGTGTCGGCGAGGGGCAGCAGGGTGTCGGGATCGACTACGGCGGCGTAGTCGAGGCGGACGGGTGCGGCGTCGGGGCCGGCGTCGGCCGAGAAGACGCTGAGCATGGCGGCGCGGAGGGCTTCAGCTCGGGTTTCGCCGTGGGCGGCGAGATCGCCCGCAGCGGCGAGGGCGCGGGAGAGGGCGAGGGCGCGGCTGCGCTCTGCGGGGGATAGATAGCGGTTGCGGGAGCTGAGGGCGAGGCCGTCGGGCTCG
>Ga0224555_1003230_pt1 | contig 17146 bp, 20 predicted proteins | sample 714S23034metaG_FD_180687 | JGI IMG/M metagenome (GOLD analysis project Ga0224555, IMG submission 180687) | Peat soil microbial communities from Stordalen Mire, Sweden - 717 S2 30-34 | ecosystem: Environmental > Terrestrial > Soil > Wetlands > Peat | place: Sweden: Norrbotten County, Stordalen...
GGTTGTAGCCGTATTGATCGCGGTGTTGGCGTCGCCACGCGCGCCCATGGCGCGACCGCCGTCAGGATCCCATTGCTTGCGCAGATCGACCATTTGTTGCATCTGGTCGGGCGCAACCATGGTGTTCCCTGCCTCCCAGAAGAAGATGCTGGGATTGTTGCGAAAGTAGATGATGGAATTGCGCATCACCTCGACGCGCTGGTCCCATTGGCGTCCCGTGACATCGCGCTCGCTGTCGCCGGCCGGACAGACTTGGACGATGCCGAAACGCGCGAAGGAATCCGCATCCACCTTCTGCGGCGAAATGTGCATCCAGCGCATGTAGTTGCCGTGGCACTCGCGGATCATTCTGGCGGTGTAGTCGTGCATCCAGTCGGGATAGCCTGCGCCGACGCCAGCCCATTCATCGGCCGAGCGCTGGGAAAATCCCTTGAGGTAGACGAACTTTTCGTTGATGTAAAGGCCGCCCGTGCCCGCGCCGCCCTTGAACTCGGCCTTGCGGAAGCCAGTCTCCAGGCGATTGACATCGACCACTTTCCCGTCCACTTTCAATATGGTGTAGACGTCGTAAAGGTAGGGGTCTTCGACGCTCCAAAAGCGCGCGTTGGCGATGGGGCCGGTGGCGGACATGACGCTTTTTTCGCCGTCCACCATGTCAACCGGATCGCCATCGAACTGCACACAAACGCGTCCGTTGTGGTCGACGATGACGGCCGAGAGGCCCACCTTCGCACGGTCGCCCGAGGTGTTGTGGACCTCGGCATCGACGGTGATGTCGGCGGTCTTCTTCGCGATGTTGAAGTTGCCGGCGTGGATGTAGACGCCCTGGCTCTCCAGGCCGTAGTAGAGGGGCAGGGTCTGGTGGATCTTGCCCGTGACATGCAGCCAGACATGGCGGTTGATGCCGCCGTGGTTGGGATTGAAGTTGTTCCCGCTCCCACGCAGGGGGTGCCCTCGGCGTTCTTTGGGTTGGCCATGCAGAAGGCGCGTTCCTTGTAGGCAGTGGTGTTGTCCACTTTGACCGCAAGCACGTTCTCTTGTGCGCCGAGATGCACAGCGTCCGTGATGTCGATCCCATAGGCGGTGACGCCGTTCTCATACAGACCGACCTGCTTGCCGTTAAGGAAGATGTCTCCAGCCTGGCGCATGCCTTCGAACTCGAGGAAGACGCGGTTGCCGGCAAGCGCGGCAGGGAGCTTGAAGTGCTTGCGATACCAGGAGAGTCCTTTGTACGTACCCATGTCGCCGCCGCCATGGGAGATGAGCTTGCGGAAGGAGTCGACATCATTGAAGCTGTGGGGTGTCGCGACTGCGGTCCACTTGGAGTCGTCGAAGTCGGGCACCTCAGCGTTGGGTACGTCTTCCCGGATGAATCTCCAGTCGAGGTTAAAGTTCAGCGTAGTGCGCGGGGATTTGGGAGAACTATATGGCCCGCTCGCGGACTGGGCTGCGGCGAATGCTGGATAGGCCCGGCCTAGCATAACCGGCAATCCCACAGCCATGAACGTGGTATTCCCAATGAACTTGCGGCGAGTGACTTTGCGAGATGACATAGGGCTTGGGAACCTTTCGGGCTTCAGGTCAGCGGGATGCGGTGGTGAGGGCCGGGGCTGCAGGGGCGTCGGGACGACCGCTGTCGGGCGCGGTCGGGTAGGCTTTGCTGCCGTCGTTGATTTCGAGGCGGAGGTAGTCCCAGACTACACCGGTGGTGACATCGCCGGCGGGCACGGTGAAGGTGACGGAGTTCTCACCTGGCTTGAGCAGGGAGGCGTCGAACTTCTGGACGTACTGGTTCCAGACGCCCTTGTTGGTGTTGTAGCGAAGAGCGTTGGTCGCGACGGGGTGCAGGGTGCCGACGGTCTGCCCGTTGACTCCGATGGAGAGGTTGCCGGCGACGCTAGGTGCAGTGCCATTGCCGCCGTCGGCTCCGGCCAGGGCGATGCGAAGGATGGCGTCGCCCTTGGTGGCGCTGGGCATGGTGAACTTTTATCGTCGTCCGTCAAAGAAGGAGGCGGAACTGGCCGAAGGGAAGACTCAAGCGGGACTTTGGTGGAATAGGGGAGGCGCACGCGATTACTTGCGCGTCCAGATTTGTCCGTCCGTGCTGATCCAGAGGTCGCCGTCGTCGGTGGTGAGTTCGAAGGTTGGGGGCTGCGCAGAGGGCGCGGCGGAGCGTTTGGCTTCGGCGGGCGGAGCGCTGAGTGAGCCGACGCTCTTTGCGAGCAAGCGCGCGTTGGGGGATGGGACGAGCGCTACTTTGATGGCGCGGCCGGTCCATTGGACGGGCACCGACTGCCAGGTTACGCCGGCGTCGTCGCTGCGGAAGAGCGCGCCGGCGGTGTCGATGGCGAGCTGATGCTGGGAGCTGGTGGCGACGGAGAGTGCGGGGAGCTTGCTGGGGAGGGTGGGGCGTGATTTGGCCTGCCGTAAGGCTGGTGCATCGGTGCTGGCGGAGAGTTGGTCGACGGCGGTGGCGTCGGCTGCGGTGGCGGTGGAGGCTGGCGCTGCTGAGACGGTTGTTGCGGCGGCGTTGGAGACGGGGACGCCAGCGATGTAGTTCTCGTTGAGATTGGTTTGGCCAGTGCCGCCGTAGATGCCGGAGTTGCTGTTGTTGGCGGCGGAGGCTACCGGAGCGGCTGCCTGCTGGGCTTGCGCGCGAGGCATGTCGTACTGGGTTGCGGCGGAGCGGAGTTCGCGGCGGGCGGCAGCGCTGGCGGCGACTGCCGGCTGCGGCGATGCGGCCGGGGTGAGCGTGCCGGCTGGTGGTGCGGCGGGCAGTGGCGTTGGGTTCGCCGAAGCGAAGCTGGCGCCGGGCATGGTTCCATGGAAGGATTTCTTCTCCGAGGGCGTGTTGGCCGCGGTCGCCAATTCAGGCTCCTTCGCGATGCCGGAGGCATGGGGCGAGGGCGCGGCCATAGCATGTGGCGTCCGGACTTGCGCGGGAGCGGGCTTTGACGAGACGGCTGGTTCGGGAGGCGGGGCGGGCGACGGAAGCGGAGGCGTCTGCTCGACTTGCGATGTATTGACGGCTGCGATCTGGTTCTTTGCGTTCGCGGCGTTGCGCAGATGGACGGTGAGGAAGATGAGGCAGGCGAGCGCTGCTGCGGCGGGGAATGCCAGCATCCAGCCGGAGAACCAGGACCGAGGCGCAGCGACCGGCTGCGGCTGGGCGGGCGCTTCGAGGACGGCCGGTTGTGCGAAGTAGACGATGGCGCGGCAGTCGGCGCACGCGGCCAGATGGGCGAGCGTCGCCTGCTGCTCGTGAAGAGGCAGCGCGTGCTCGACGAAGGCGTTGAGCTGGTCCGCGTCGGGATGCTGGCCGGGTTGGAAGAATGTGCTCATTCGATTGCCGGTGGTTGGTTGGTTGCCGGTTGCGTGCGCGTTGTCTGATCGGAGAACGAGGAAGTTTGCGAAGTTTGCAGCAGCGTTCGCAGGTTTATTTCGAGGTCGCGTGGATCGGTGCCCAGCGCTTCCTCCGCGGCCCGCCTGCTGAGACCGCCGGACTGGAGGTTGCGGAGGAGCTGCTTGCGCAGGTCGCCGGTGAGGCGCTTCAACTTGCGGCTGACGGTGGCTTCGTGGACGTGGAGGAGGCGGGCGATCTGGAGCAGCGTCTTCCGGTCGAGGAAGTAGGACGCGAGCAGGAAGCGGTCCTCGGGGGCGAGCGTTTCGAGGGTGCGCGAGACGGCAAGGGTGAGCCGGTTGAGTTCGGCTGGCAGGGGCGCGCTGGCCGGCGCGGGCGCGGCAGTGTCGAGCGAGTCGAGCGGAGTTTCGCGGTGGGTGCGGCGGTGGTGGTCCACGTGGCGTTGGGCGAGCGTGGTGCGGAGCCAGCCGAGCAGGGAGCCGCGGCCAGAGTAGGACGCGAGCGGGGAGTTGCGGCGGCCGCTGCGCTCGGTGAGGCCGAAGAGCTCGGCGTAGAGCGAATCGGCGAGATCGTGTCCGAGGGTGGCGGAGCCGGTGATGGCAATGGCGGCCTGGGTGAGGGGAGAGCGATAGATGTTGAGGAAGCGCTGCCAGGCAGGATCGCGGCCGAGAGCGCAGGCCTGGGCGAGGGCGAGTTCGGGCAGGCGGAGGGCGCGGTAGAAGGCGGCTTCGTGGGTGGCGGTGGGGCGGGTGTCTGTATCCGTGTTTTGGGGAAGGCCGTAGTGGTGCTTTGCGCCGATGGCAGCGAGCGCGGCGCTGAATTCTTCGCGGGTGAGGGCGCAAGATTCGGCGTCGGCGGTGAGCCAGAGCTCCTGAATGAGGGCCAGCGGAAGGCCGGTGACGGATGCGTAGGCGAGGTCGGCTTCGGCGTCAGGGGACGTAGCCAGGGCAGGCTCGGCGGACGGCAGAGGGAGGGTCAACTCGCCGGGTTGGGAGGCCGTGTCCACGACTTTGAAGATACTCCAGTGGTTTGGACGTGGCACTCGGCGGGTTTGGACGCGGACTCGAGCGAAAGTCCCTCGAAAAAAACGCGCAAGGAAGTTCGGATGTCCCGTTCCTGAGTCAGAAGGCGGGCACTGATCCCGCTGACAAGGGAGGGTTGCGATGCAGAGAGTACGAGCGATTCGGCTGGGCGCGGGAGTTGTAGCGGTGATGGCTGTGGTTCTGGCGATGGGACGATGGCAGCCGGTGGCGGCAGGCGGACCAGGAGGCGAATCGGGCAGCGGCTATCGCGTGCTGAAGCCGATCGAGAGCGGCGATCTGACGCTCTTTCCGGTGGTGCGGGACGATGGAAAGTCGCTGCCTGCCGACCAGTTTCTGACGCTCGATGAGGGCCTTAAGAGCGGTGAGGTAGAGGTAACGGAGGCGGGCAAGGTGCGAGGCCTGGTGAGGCCCCGCGACGGTGCGGTCTCGCAGGCGTACCAGGGAGACCAGGTGAATACGCTGGTGCTGGTGAACAACTCGAAGCGGCCGCTGCTGTTGCTGGCCGGCGAGATTGTGACCGGCGGCAAGCAGGACCGGATCATCGCGAAGGACAGGATTGTGCCGGCGGGCGCCGACCCGATCGATCTTTCGGTGTTCTGCATCGAGCATGGTCGCTGGACGGAGAGTTCGGACAAATTCGGCACCTCGGCGAAGGCGGCCAACGAAAGCATCATGGTGCAGCCAGCGGTGCGGCAGCAGGCGATGGTGGCGAAGGACCAGCAGCAGGTGTGGGACTCGGTGAGCGGGGCTATCGGGGCGATGGCGAAGGCTGCGGCGCCGCCTCCGGCTGCGAATCCGGCTGCGAGTTCGGACCACGGCGTGTATTCCGGGACCGGCTCCACAAATCTCAATGAAGACTACATTGCGGGTTTGCCTGGCGCCGCTTCGCGATCGCTGGGGACGACCAGCTATGCGAAGGCAGTGCAGTCGCAGGCGGTAGCGGCGAAGGTGGATGAGGAAGCTGCCAGCGTGGTGAAGTCGCGGGAGGAGGCGCTGGAGACGTTGCGGCAGGAGCATGCTGTGGGAGTGGTGGTCGCGGTGCGCGGCGAGGTGATCTGGGCGGACATCTTCTCCGATCCGGGACTGCTGGGGCGGTACTGGATCAAGCTGGTGCGGTCGTATGCGGCGGAGGGACTGGAGAGCGGATCGGCGCATGGCACCGCGAGCATGGCGGATGCGCAGCGGTTCCTGGACACGCCGACGCATGGCACGGAAGACTCGCAAGGGGAGGTTGGGGTGTACCGCTGCAAGGAGGTGAAGTCGGGCGGGACGGACCTGTTCACGCTGGAGTCACTGCTGCCGGGCACGGGGTACGACGTGCATATCAGCCGAGTGAAGCTGAGAGGGCAGGCGTTGAATGTGCCGCAGGTTCGGCCTGTGTACTAAGAGGTGTCAGTGCGTGGTTGGGGTGCGGGGTACGCGGCCCAGCCGTGCATGACTATCCCAGACGGGTATTCTGGACATGTGATTGAACGGCCACGCAAGCGCCCCAAGACCCCGCGTCGGAAGGGTTTTCTCCGATCCTTGATTCGATGGCTTGCCATCGGAGCGGTGCTCGCCTGGTCGCTCGCCGCGCTGTCCCTGGTGGCCATGCGGTGGATCGACCCGCCGACTACCGCGGTGCACATGGAGCGCCACTTGCAGGCCTGGATTCACCACACGCCGTATCACGAACGCTACAAATTCATTCCGCTCAGCCAGATTTCGCCCGATCTACAGCACGCGGTCATCGCCGCGGAGGACGCGCGCTTCTACCAGCACCACGGATTCGATTGGCACGCAATCGAAATCGCTGCCGAAGACGATGCGGAAGGCGGTCGCATTCGCGGGGGCTCCACCATCACGCAGCAACTGGTAAAAAACCTATTCTTCGGAACGGGCCGCTCGGTCCTACGCAAGGGCGCGGAGGCCACACTGGTGCCGGTGGCCGAAGTCGTCCTGGGCAAGCGGCGCATTCTGGAGCTCTACCTCAACGAGGTGGAATGGGGTCCGGGTATTTATGGCGCAGATGCGGCGTGTCACACGTACTACAGGACCTCGGCCCGGAATATCGGCCGGGAACAGTCGGCCCAACTCGCCGCGATTCTGCCGTTGCCCCTGAAGCGGCGGCCCGATCGCATGAATCATTCGAGCGCGATCATCCTGGAGCGGATGCGCCAGATGGGGTGGTAACCGCACGCCGCGGTGATGATAACCACCGATTTCGCACTGCCCTTGTTTTCGCCAAGGAGACCGGACGGCCAGGTCAGGGGTTCTTCGATACAGTTCAGAACCTCCGTGGCAAGACCATACTGAAGAGCGAGCAGGACAAGACCCAGCCGCCACTCGCTCAAACCGTCCCCGCGCCCGCCCTCCCATCCGCCGCAAACCCATCCCAGGGGTCGCTTCAGTTCGAAGCCGCCACCATCAAGCCAGTGCCCGCAAACGCGACGAGTATGACAGTTCAACCTGACCCACTGCCGGAGATAGACCTCGCAATTGGAGTGTGATGTACGGGTTGGCGATTCGTTCTCCTGTACCTTAATTGCGATCACAGAGTGTAAGCTGTTCAGCAGGTTTTCCGAATGAGATCAGGGTTGTCTCGCGGGTTGCTCTGGAGCCTCAACCGCCCACCAGGCTCTCCGAGGACAAACCCACTCGGAGGCGCACCTCTAGTGGAACTTTACGACCGACTACCTCCCGACGCTGTAAAGATCATTCTGGTCTTGTTTTTATCCTTCCTCATAGGACTTGAGCGGGAAGATCACAAGGCAAAAGGGGGCGCTTACTCCTTCGGAGGAGTACGCACGTTCCCGCTGATTGGCCTGATTGGATACTCAATCGCTCTTCTCTCGGGCTCACAACTGCTGCCGTTGACCGTCGGTTTGCTCGTAATCGCCGGATTCCTGCTTTTGTCTTACTATCACAAACTTTCTTCTGCGGAATTCGCGGGCGTTACTTCGGAGATGTCCGGCCTTGCAACCTTTCTGGTAGGTGCGCTCGTCTGCTACGGACACTTCTGGATCGCTACTACGCTGAGCGTCGCCAGCCTGTTGCTTCTGGATCTAAAAACGGCGCTTGAGAAACTTGCTGTGCGCGTCGCACCGCACGAGATTCTTACGTTTGCCAAGTTTCTCCTCCTGACCGGGGTCATCCTGCCAGTGCTGCCAAGGCAGGAGTTCACCCGATTCCACATCAATCCCTTTAAGACCTGGCTTGTAGTCGTGGCTATCAGCGCCATTTCGTACGGTAGCTACGTTTTGCAGAAGGTGACCAAGGCGCGGGGCGGAGTCGTTCTGGCGGCCTTGCTGGGCGGTGCCTATTCATCCACCGTCACCACGGTCGTAATGGCGCGTCGAGCTGCTCGTGAAGCACACCCACACCTGTTTGCCGGTGGCATTCTGATCGCCTCCGGAGTGATGTACCTGCGCTTAGTCATTCTCCTTGCCCTCTTCAATCGACAACTGATGTCCCTCCTGGACTTATCTTTCCTAGCTCTCGCTGGTCTGGCGATTGGTGTCGGTTGGCTTTGGACTCGCCGGGCAGATGCGACCGCCCAAAGCGTGCAGCGGGAGTTTGAACCCCAAAACCCGCTTGAGTTGCTTGCAGCGTTTCTTTTCGCCGTGCTTTTCCTAGCAATGCTGGTAGCTACCCAGTTGGCCGTCACTTATCTTGGAAAAGCCGGAGTGAACACCCTTGCCGCTATTATGGGCGTCACCGATGTCGATCCGTTCATCATGGGGATGACCCAGGCAGCCGGTTCGATTACTCCGCTCAAAGTCGCAGCAGCCGCAGTTCTGATCGCCGCCGCCAGCAACAATCTCATCAAAGGAATTTATGCTTACAGCCTGGCCGACCGGAAGACGGGAGTGCAGAGCTTGGCGCTCTTGGCAGCTCTAGCGGCAGCCGGTCTCATCCCCTTGTTTTGGTTGGGGTCATGACCGAAAGCCCGAAACTCTGATCGGTCGTCGATGCTACTGCGGTTGGGTCCGATTTGTGCCCTCGGCCAGCCTTCCGGGTGGTCGGCTACTTGCGAAACAACCCGCAAGCTCCTTTGCTCAACGTCGAGTCCAAGAGCTGAAGGGCGCGAACATGGCGCTGCGGGAGTGCTGCCATCAATGGAAACTAAAGGTCACCCTGACACCGGTGGTCCGAAAGGCTCGCAAATATCCCGTGGTTAAGCGACGTGCTTTCAGCGAGCTTTGACTTCGATTTCGGGCGGTCCGCAGACTACAGGTTGTGGACTAGGACTTCCGGTAGCGATTCCAATCTTTCTCCACAACCCGAGCCATGCGGATTGCCGCCTTCTGCAGCCACTTGGACTTCCGGGTATGCAGGTCACTCAGGATGTTCGCAGTCTGGTGTTTGCTCCCCAGGTGTACGTTGGCGGCTTCAGATCCCATCGCGCGTAAAAGCAGGTGCTCGTCTCGATGCTTGGGCAGTCTTTGAATATCGATGGGGTTTGAATCGGGGGAAAGACGGCGAATGAGCCATTCACCTTCGATCAACTGAAATGGGTCAGGGGAGCGTACCGCTGAGCGAATCGCCTCTTGATAGTGGGATTGGCTTTGTCCAATCTCGCCACGCAGCCATGCGCAGGCAGAAGGCAGCATCGACTTGGCTTCCCGAGCGACAAAACCGCCTCGCCAGTTAGCAATTGCCACGAACCGCCGTTGGCCCAAGCTTCCTAGTCCCGCCATCCGCCGGACTATCTTGTAGTCCATCCTGGGGTCGGGTAGAGTCTTCTCCAATATGCGCTTCAGGCTGTCGGCCAATGCGTGGCGCACAGTTGGCAAACGGTTCAGTTTTTCCCAAAAGTCTAGAGCTGGCTTGAAACTGTCGATTCCCAACCTACCCAGCTTCGGCTCACGTTCGGCAAGGACAATGGGACAGCCACCTTCCCGAAGCGACTCAATATATCCCTCCAGAATCGCCTGGCACCCGTCCTTCGGCTTGATGGACAGTCCTTCGGCGTCAATGACGATCTTCATGCTGGCGGCCAAACGCACAAGGTCGTTGGTGTAAGCCATGGGGTAAGACTCATCGAAGTCGTCAACACCCCAACAGAGTCGGCCCTCGGTATCTCGCCACGTCCCGAAACTATCGACATGCAGATCGCCGACCGCAAGGACCTTGGGCGCACGGCAAAGGTCAGCACAGATTGATGGCCAGAGTTGAGCCCATCTGAAGTAAGTGCCCCGCAAGAACTGAAACGGGTTCTCCTTCATCTGCTCATGTTTCGCGCGAAGGTCGGACGCAATGATCACAGTACACTTTCGCATCCAGCTCTCGTAACTGGCATTCGCGCGTTCAATGTTTATTGTTCCGCCGTCGGACGGCGGACGGTTGGCGGCAATCTGTTTGTTCTTTTTCATCCTCAGGCCATGCCTTGCATTGTGAATAAGATGCTAATCTGCAGCAATTGAGAAGCTCTCCTACCGGCCTAAGTTATTTGCCGCCAATGGCGCACGCAATGTGCCAGCTTGATTGCCCACGGCGCTCTTGCATGCCGCCGTCAAGCGGGCTTTGCTTCACCATGTCAAGATCCGACCTGCGGCACTTTCGACGCAAATCCCAGCCTGTCTCGGTCTGCGGCCTGGGTTCGTTCGATATCACATATGCACTGTAGCAGGCCGTCGCATCACTTGCATGATGGGGGTCGGTCCAGATAATTGGCCGGGCCGGTGCAGGCGTCGCTAAACCGTTCGAATGCAAAATCGCATCCAAGCGAAGATGTTCGGAAAGAAAATGCTGGTCAAGGTCGCCGATGTAATCGTCGAGACACTCGTGAGAGCTGGAGTGAAGCGTGTCTATGGAGTCGCCGGCGACTCGCTCAACGGCCTTACCGACTCCATCCGCGCTCACGACGGCATCGACTGGATGATGGTTCGGCACGAAGAGGTCGCCGCCTTCGCGGCCGGTGGCGAATCGCAGATTACAGGCGAACTTACGGTCTGCGCAGGAAGCTGTGGGCCTGGCAATCTCCATCTCATTAACGGACTCCATGATTGCCAGCGCAGCCGCGTTCCCGTCTTGGCGATCGCCGCGCAGATACCCAGCGCCCAACTCGGAACCAACTTCTTTCAGGAGACTCGGCCCGAGCACCTCTTCCTCACGTGTTCGGACTTTTGCGAAGTTATCTGCAGCCCCGAACAGATACCGCGAGTTCTCGCTATCGCTATGCGCACAGCAATCGCCAAGCGATGCGTCGCTGTCATCGTCATCCCGGGTGACGTCTTGGCGCTCGGGTGTTCCTCCGTAGCGATCGACCTCGGGATCTGCGGTCCCGCCGCTTCCGTTCTGCCGCCTGCAGCCAGCCTCAAGAGCGCCGCCGAATCGCTCAACATGGCAAAGAAAGTAACCATTCTGGCGGGATCGGGCTGTGCAAACGCTCGCGCGGAAGTCCTCTCCGTGGCCGAGACTCTACAGGCCCCCATCATCACAGCCCTACGCGGCAAAGAGTACTTGGAATACGACAACCCCTACTTCGTGGGCCTCAATGGCCTCATCGGCGTACCTTCGGCCTATCGCGCCATGCAGGAGTGCGACGCCCTTTTCATGCTTGGTACCGACTTTCCCTACTCCCAGTTCTACCCGGAAGGCGTCAGTGTGATTCAGGTGGATCTTCGGGGCGAGCAGATCGGGCGACGGACCAAGGTAGATGTTGGTCTCATCGGCGACGTACGCTCTACTCTGCAGGCCCTGGCTCCCGCCCTCAAGAAGCATGAAAGCAGCCATCTGGAAGCATCTCTCGACCATTTCCGCAAAGTTCGCAAGGAACTCGACGACCGCGCGTTGGGTGAACCGGGCAAGACTCCCATCCACCCCCAATACCTCACCCAATGCATCAGCGATCTAGCCGCCGAAGATGCGGTCTTCCTGTGCGACGTGGGAACTCCCACCGTATGGTCTGCCCGCTATCTGCGCATGAATGGCAAGCGGCGACTGCTCGGCTCCTTCAACCATGGGACAATGGCCAACGCCATGCCACAGGCCATCGGCGTGCAGGCGGCGGACCGCAACCGTCAAGTCGTCACTCTATCGGGGGACGGAGGTCTCTCCATGCTGATGGGCGACATGCTGACCCTGCGTCAGCTTGAGCTCAATATCAAGATTGTGGTCTTCAACAACGGTGCACTCGGCTTCGTGGAACAAGAGATGAAGGCCGCAGGTATCGAAAACTACGGCACAGCCTTCCGCAACCAGAATTTTGCCGACATCGCCAACGCCGCCGGGATTCGGGGCTGGCGAGTCGACACCCCGGAGCAGGTCAAGCCTGCGCTCAACGAGGCGCTTGCACACCCCGGCCCGGCACTTGTCGACGTAGCAGTCGCTCGTCAGGAACTCTCCCTTCCGCCCACCATCAGCCTCGCGCAGGCAGCGGGGTTCAACTTGTACATGATCAAGGCCATGATCCACGGCGACGGTGACGAAGTTATGGACATGGCGAAGACTAACCTCTGGCGCTGATGCCAAACTCGCAACAGTGAAATAGTTCACGCCATCCAACTGCAGCGGCAGACCTCCGGACCTCCGAGGTTGCAGAGAATTCAAGTTGCCGAAATCGCCATTTCCGCGACCAATCCGTGCGCTGCTCAAGCGAACTTTCGGGAATAGGCTGACATCCCAAAACGCTCATCGCGAAATCGGCATCCTACCGTCAGAGGTAAGAAGCAAATGGACCCCAAGATCCTGATACCCGTCATTATCGTCGTGGCTGCGCTCATCGTCATCGCCGCCGTCCTCATCACCCGCCAACGCAAAAGCAAGCACCTCAAGCAGCAGTTCGGTCCCGAATACGACCGCGCAGTCGAGCAGCAGGGTAGCGCCCGACACGCAGAGGTCATCCTCCTCGAACGCGAGAAGCGAGTCGAGAAGTTCTCCCTCCGTCCACTCCCCCCCCTCAGACCGTGAGCGATACGCCGAAGACTGGGCAGCCATCCAGCGTCGGTTCGTCGACGATCCTGCCAACGCCGTCAACCAGGCCGACACGCTCGTCAACACCGTTCTGGCCGCCCGGGGATACCCCGTCGGCGAGGCCGAGCAGCGGGCTGCCGACATATCCGTCAACTACCCATCGCTCGTCGAGAACTACCGCGCCGCACGCGTAGTCATGCTCCGCCACTCCCAGAGCCAGGCCTCCACCGAAGACCTGCGCCTTGCCATGGTCAACTTCCGCTCGCTGTTCGACGAACTTCTCGAAACCGCCAAACCCCAAAGAGTAGGAGACTCCCGTGAACGAATCGCTTCTTGAAGACGAAACCCTGACCACCGCCGACATCGCGCGCCCAACCGCTCCGCTACAGGAACCTGCCGCGATGGACCGCAATCGCGACCAGGCGGACCAGGCCGACACGCAGCCCATCCCGCTTCCGGCCTCCACCACCACCAACTCGATCACGGACGCCGGCCCGCTGTTCCCCGACGATGAACTGAACAACTTCCGCGCACGCTGGAAGGAAGTCCAGACGTCGTTCGTCGATGAGCCGCGGCATGCGGTCGAACAAGCCGACAGCCTGGTCGCCAACGTCGTCAAGCGCATCGCCGAGCAGTTCGCCGCCGAGCGAGCCACGCTGGAAGATCAGTGGGGCAAGGGCGACAACGTCTCGACAGAGGATCTTCGTCAATCGCTCAAGCGCTACCGATCCTTCTTTGATCGCCTGCTCTCCTTCTAGGCCAGAACGCCGTTCTTGAATGCCCATTCATCGCACCGTGTTTTATCGCGATGAGTGGGCGTTCGTGTCTCTGCTGTATTGCATCTCACAGGTATCGGCGATCCTTCGCCATTCGGAGTGCAATGTGCTAATTCTCTTAATTATTCTGATCTTTGTGTTTGGTTTCGGCGGCTATCGTATGGGGCCGGGACTCGGCTATTACGGCGGGGGCGGTCTTAGCCTCATTCTTATCGTCGTTGTCGTCCTGCTATTGCTGAAAGTAATTTAGATCGCCAGGCACCGATATGCTGGATTCGGTTACACGGGCGGGGCAGGACTGACCTTGCCCACCCGAATCGAACTCCTTCGTCGAGTGATCGACAATTCTCTAAGTCCTCTCTCCAATACTTTGAGCACTACAGATATGCTCGTCTTCATCCTGCTTTAGATTGCTCTCCATCCGCTGATTGGAGATCGTCTGGAAACACTTGGGGCAGATTGCATCAAACGAGAGGTCGCTGTTCTTGCGGTGTGGGAAGTTCGGGCTTTCGCTATTGTTCATCGCGCACATCCTTTCGTGTGCCCATTCCCTAGCGGGAAAGCCTGGCCGCCTCAATGGGCAAGCCGGTTTGGCAAGGACCGAAAGGGTAATCTACTACATCCAGCATGCTGCGCTTGCCCGGCCCCTTAATCTGGTCAAAAGCGCTCAGTGGACAATTTAGTCAGCAGCGAAGGTCGTCTTTTCGTCGACCTTTCTACCTTCACCATATTCCCTCTTCCAATTCCCGCATCCTACCTCTCAGTGCGAACGAGGAGAGTGCAGGATGGCCGTAACCCAAGAAGAAACAACCAGGAAAATCGGCAGCGCTCCGGCCGCGACCAACGAATCTGATCTCCGAGCCATCAAAATCGATCTCACAGCACCTGCTGGGAACGAAAGGTCTCTCGGCGCGGAGAGCGTCCGCGATGACCGCCCCGCAACCTGCGACGACGTGGTCGAGGCAATGGATGAAGAGGGTCCCGGCATCAGCGCTCCGTTAGCTACTGAAAAGGCCAGCGACGGCTGAGGCACCAAGGAATGCCAAAAGGTCAAATCGAACGGCACCGCACCAATCGCGTTGGCTGGCTGCGTGCTGCAGTTCTCGGTGCGAATGACGGAGTATTGTCGACCGCTAGCTTAGTGCTCGGAGTGGCCGCCGCGCATGGATCGCACAAGAGTGTATTGGTGGCAGGAGTGGCAGGGTTGGTTGCGGGGGCCATGTCGATGGCCGCAGGTGAATATGTTTCTGTTCACTCACAGGAAGACACGGAAAAAGCAGACCTGCGGCTTGAGCGCCGGGAGATCAGAGCAGATCCGAAGGGTGAACATCGGGAACTGGCAGCAATTTACGTGGGTCGCGGTCTTGACCCGGCACTCGCAAGGCAAGTAGCACAGCAGCTTATGGCCCACAATGCGTTGCAGGCGCATGCACGGGACGAACTCGGTATTACCGAAGTTCTCAGGGCACGCCCGATCCAGGCTGCGTTGACGTCAGCCCTCAGCTTCGCCGTCGGAGCAGGGCTGCCTCTTCTGATCTCAAGTCTTGCCCCGCAGCGCGTCTTGATTCCATTTGTAGCTGGAATATCTTTGATCTTTCTTGCTCTTCTTGGCGGAGTGGCTGCACGAGCGGGCGGGGCAGCAGTAATGAAGGGAGCACTTCGCGTTATGTTTTGGGGTGCGCTGGCCATGGGCATTACGGCGAGCGTTGGAATGCTATTCAGATGAGCGGCAGAACAAGCCATCGGTGCTGATCCAGCCCTCGGATCACGTCCGCCTTTGCGGCGCATCCTGCACATGACCAGCACCCGTCCGCCGCTCGTCATTCCTTTTCACTCTCACATTTTGAGCAGCGAGACCCGTTTCTCCACCTTAGTTGTTTCAGACAAGCGGACGGATCAGCAAACACTAGATATTGAGTCTAGGCAGCTACTCTACTATCGCCATTCTTCCCTCTGCAACCAAGTGTAATCGCAATCGAAATAGCACTCGACGGACAACCCGCCGGGGGAATACGCACTCAGACCTAGAGTGGGCGTCGCATTTCCGCTGCTTGCATGGAGGTTGACATGATTCATCGAACAATAGGTTTTGCAGGCTTGGCGTTTGCGTGTGCGCTTTCGCTCGGCAGCACGCTAACGGCGCAAGCGCAGGGCCAGAGCACCACGACAAAGGACCAGACGACTACCACGAGGACGGAGACGCAGTCGAGTGATTCCTCAAACTGGCAGGCACCGCGCGGCTACGACGAGGCTTATCCGGAGAACGGGACGCCGAATATGGTGGCTCGGCAGGGATATGCTGCCGGCTTCAGCCAGGGCGAGGCAGACGCTTCGCGGGGCAAGAAGTTCAATCCGACGGAATCCGATGCATATGCTCACGCGAAGATCCCCAAGGGCATGGACAAGGATGCTTTCAAGATGCAGTTCCGCGAGTCGTTCGTCAAGGGATATACGAGCGGATTCAAGAAGGTATAGCCGCGCCTTCGGGATGCGAGAATGCAAGAGAAGGGCCGACGATTCCGTCGGCCCTTTTTAGCTGTCCAGCGCCGCGTCTCAGCCCCACACCTTGCTGAGCCCTTCCATTCCAGACGCCGCAAGGTCCCGCGCGATTATCGTCGGACGCAAATCAACCCCGGCGTTGAACAGGAGGAACCAAGGCTCAGCGAACGCCGGAATCCGTGAGGCTTTCTTCACATCCACAATAAGAATGCCCGATCGCTGACCGTGGTATTCCGAAAATACCCCGCCTCAGGTTTCTGTTGCCCAAGGCTCACTTGCATCTTGGCTCTCACGGAACCATGCCACGCAGCGCAGCGCTAACATCTCCCGCGCCCTGGAATGACCTACCTCTGTGTGTGCCTTCGCTTAGTCCTTTAGCCCATCGTGATGTCTGACCTTGACGCCAACGACAGCGGCTCTTTTCAGGGGCAATTCCTGATTGCCCCGGTCCGGTTTCCGCGAGAGGAGCACTCACTTACAAACACTGAGAAAGGTTCAGGGATATCCTGTGTGATGGAGGTCCCCCGCTCCATGGATGCGCTGACGCTGCATAGAATTCACTTCGCGTTCACGATTACCGGCGTAGTAACGGGCATCCCAATGGAGTTTCAGCGGGCATCGTCATTCCTCCGGAAGTTTGTCTTCGAGTTCACTGGCTAGCTTGTCTACGTCCGTCGTTTTACTAAATGACTGAACCTCTTGCTTAGAGGAGTCTACATTCACGCCCATATGGTGGCAGAGTTTCTGCAACATCTGGAGAATTGTGGTCAGTTCCTGTTCAGAAAGCATGCCGACTTGAAGATCCAGATGCGAGCGCCGTTGGGATTGGCGTGCCATTCGACTTTGACTGATTAGCACGAAGATAGTTAAGAACACGCTTTCGGAAGAGACAACGAGCGCCAGGACACCGAAAGGGAACGGATCAAATGCTTTGAGTCCTGGGATTATGTGGAGATTTACCAGGCTCCAGCCGGAGATCAGAACCAATTCGGCCAGCAGGAATCCCACATTGCCCACAACTTTCGTAATCACGTCGCTAACTCGCTCAGTGGGAGTTCGGCGATTAAGGGCGTCAAGCTCCAACTTAGCGATTGCGTCAATGTTGTATTGCGTAGGATTCACAGCAGCTTGGCGTGGCAATGAATTTTCCATAAGGAGCTCCTAAAGACCGTTCCTGAAGATACTGCGTAATCGGGAGAATTGAAGGTATCTCTACTTTCCCACGAAATGTGACAGTCTGTCTCGCTATCGCGTCAGTCCAGGAAGCGGTTGATTCGGCCCCAGTCAGACCTCTCCATCAATGCCCTTTTCCCGGTTTCGTCGGAGTGATCGCACTGGCAGCAAAGTAGTTAATTCTTATAATGAAACCCCGGGTCAGTGTCTCGTTTTGATCAGACGACAGACGGAATCCAGTCCCATCATGGCTGCATGGGTAACCTTGATGCCCTAACAGCCCGTGGCGCAAGTGGCTGAATTCCAGATTCGCCGACATTGTGGTCTTGAGGGAGCGGCGGGGAGAAAAGAGAACCGGAGTGGTGCGGGAGTCTACTGCGCCATTGGGCGATAGCGGC
>Ga0224555_1003233_pt1 | contig 17142 bp, 15 predicted proteins | sample 714S23034metaG_FD_180687 | JGI IMG/M metagenome (GOLD analysis project Ga0224555, IMG submission 180687) | Peat soil microbial communities from Stordalen Mire, Sweden - 717 S2 30-34 | ecosystem: Environmental > Terrestrial > Soil > Wetlands > Peat | place: Sweden: Norrbotten County, Stordalen...
TTACTCTCCCCATTAGACAGAACAGCATTGGGCTGAATTTGAACCGATGCGAGCATTGCGCCACTACTAAAGGCTCCCGCAAAGATCATCGTACCCACCGTCAGGGTGAACGCAATTGACCAGAAGATGCGTATCGGCGCTTCTTCCAACCAAGCGAAGTCAATCCTCAACCATCGCCAGAAAGTCCAACTTTTTTGCGCCTGCAAGCAGCGGAAGCGGAAAAGAACGTACTTGGCCCCTTTGCGGTCGCCCTTTCTCTCCAGCAAATCCCGAAGCTGCATCCACGGCTGAGGCTTTTCGAGCACTTTCTCCGGCTGGAGCATGAGCCACTTAATGCGCTCATCGACGTTGAATGGAATTTCATCTGTGTACTGATTGGTTCCGAAGTCATCTTCATAAGAATCTTCATGGAGGGTCAGTTCCTCATAGACCAAACCGTCAAGGTCAAGGTTCCCCTCATTTGGCCAACTCGTCTGTTCGTCGCGCAGGTTCTTCACCCTCGCGCCGATCAGGTTGAGATATATATTGTTGGATTTCTTGATGCGCTGCCAAACCAGATCACCTTTGACGACCATGTTCTGGCAGCGGACACCAGCAACCTTGGCGCATGTAATCAATAAGTCTCCGGTAATCTCCGCACCAGACAAGCGAATCATGCCCATGGACATAAAGCCATCCGTCAGGAAGACGCTGCCCCCGATCTTCGCGCTTTCCAGGATGAGAGCGTTGCCCTGGGCCTTCAACTTCGCGCCGGTGCAGACAAGTTGTCCTGTGATCTCCGCGCCAAGCAGGCAAATCCCGCCCTCTGACTCGAATCCACCCTTGATGAAAACGTTGCCCTCGATCTTCGCGTTGGCCACGATGAGAGCATCGCCTTTAGCCTTCAGCTTTGCGCCGTCGCAATCGAGATTTCCTGTGATCTCCGCGCCAAGCAAGCGAATCGCGCCCTCGGAGTCGAAGCCTTTGTTCAGAAAGACGCCGCCGTCAATCCTCGCACCGTCCGCGCTGAGCGCATTGCCCGTAGCCTTCAGCTTCGCGCCGGAGCAATGCAAGACGCCCTCGATCCGTGCGCCAAGCAGGAGAATCTCCCCCTCGGAGTGAATGCGCTGGAGATAGAACGAGCCGTGAATAATCACGTCCTCGGCATGGATGCCCTCGGCTAGCGAGGAATCAAGAATGTAGATGCATCGTGTCTCTGCAGACTCAAGGTTAATCTCGCTTTGAAAGTCACAACGGAAAAACATCAGCGCTGGATTGACATGACATTCTCTGAGGTCGAGTTTGCCGGGGATGGTTGCGCCATAGACGCGCACACCTTTGGGATCGATCTGCTTCGCAGCCTCCGGGTCGGTGGCCAACCAGCGCAGAAAGTCCGGTCGAATTTCCGGGCGCGGGGTCTTCTCATCCGGCTCGGGCAGGTCTTCGGAACTGGCGGAGACGTGCAGAACCTTCTCTTCCGCCCCTGTGGGAGGCGGGTCGAAGCAAGCCTTCGCCAGATCGATAAGCTTCTCTTCGCGGATTTTGTCCAGCAGAGGCATAGTGGTAGCCGCCTTTCACTGTAGCATTACCAATTACTGTACATCGCAGAGCCGCTGAAACGGCCCCGTATTGTTTCGCTACCCGTTCGTTCACCGATGCGAAGTCTGGGGCACAAAGGGTATCCAAATATACCAATTTCTGTGGGCATTTCCTCGTACAATTAAGTGATCCGGGGATCATCCCCTACACTCTGAGTGGAGGGAAGCCAAAATGGAAATCCCGGTCAACGGGGAACGATCATGAACCGTGGACGAATCTTGGAAGTAGTTCTGACGATGCTTGGCGCAGTGTTGCTGCTCATTGCAGCGGCTGGCAAGCATCCCTACGCCTTTTACATGGTGCTCCGGCTTGCCATCACGGTTAGCGCAGTTTATTGGGCGTGGAGAGTGTACAAGACCGGCCTGCGGGCGTGGACATGGGTGTTTGTCGCGGTTGCGCTTCTTTTGAACCCGTTCTTTCCGATACGTATGCAGCGGACACAGTGGCAACCGATTGATCTGTGTTTGGGCATTTTCTTAATCGGATGGTCAGGATATTGGCTCTTCCGCAAGAGAACAAGAGGATTTGAAGTAAAGAGGCTTGCGGAAGAGAAGGCGAAGGAAATTAACGGGGCGTACCAGAGGCCGGGAAATGGGGCGTATCAAAAGGCTGGAACCTCGACGGGTGGAACATCAGCATCTACCGGCATTAGCGCTGCGAGTCCAAGGAGAACTTCGTCCGCAAGAGGATGGTGGACAGTTTCGACGCTGTACAGAATTACTTGGTTGGCAGTATGTCTGCTCTTGGGCGGAAGCTCTTTACTGCCGGTATTTTCATCGGATTACACTGGATGGGTTGTGATTGTTGTGTGCATCATGCCACTTGGTGGTATCACGGCATGGGAGACGGATTCGACGCTGTACAGAATTACTTGGACGGTAGTGGATATGCTCTTGGGCGGAGGCTTTTCTCTGGCGGTATCTTCGCCGGATTCCGATTTGGGTAAGATTATTTTGTCCGCCCTGGCATTTGGTGGTTTTGCATGTGCTGCAATGCTTTGGTCTCGCGGTATCAGCAAGTTCCTGTCCAAAAACGGAATTTCAAATTTCGCAATGTGGTCTGCGATAACTTGGTTAATCATATGTGCAATTCTTAACCTCATTTTTGTTGGCAGTTTCGCAGCCCGATCATCAACTCTCGATGCTCAATTGAGAACCAGTTTCTCCGACACGAGTGCCCCTTTTCGCAATGCGGCTGAACAAGGTGATGCCGACGCGCAGTACAACCTTGGGGTTTTGTACTACAAGGAATGGGAGAGCCAAGGCGTACCCCATGACGACACACAAACGGCATTTTGGTATCGCACGATTAGAGCATGGAGGGCATGGATCAACTCTGCTGACCCCTATAACTGGCGCTACACTCAAGCGGTGTATTGGTTTCGCAAGGCGGCTGAGCAGGGTGACGCCGATGCGCAATACGTACTCGGGAACATATACTATTACGGCCACGGTCCGCTGAGTATGAAGCTCATTATGGGTGGGCACAATTCTCAGGTTGCTCAGGCTGCGCTTTGGTACCGCAAGGCGGCTGAGCAGGGCGATGCTGACGCGCAAAATGCCCTCGGTGATTTGTACGACAGCGACCAAGGTGGGCTCCAGGACTACGAACAAGCGGCAGTGTGGTATCGCAAGGCTGCTGAGCAGGGAGATGCTGACGCGCAAGAGAGCCTTGGGGATTTGTACCGCGACGGCGATGGTGTCCCCCGGGACTATGCTCAGGCTACTCTCTGGCTTCGCAAGGCGGCCGAGCAAGGAAATGCCAGAGCGCAATGGTCACTCGGGGGGTTATACCTCGATAGTAAAGGGGTGCCCCGGGACTACGCAGAAGCCTATTTCTGGTACGGTCTAGCGGCTGCTGGCGAGCAGGACGCCTCGGACTCGAAACAGGTTGCGAAGTATCGAGACGAAGCCGCGTCTCACCTGACGCCTGCTGATCTATCCCGCGAACAGGAACGGGTGCGGGAGTGGTTTGAGGCGCATCAGGCGAAGCCATAATATTGGAAGGGTCTGTTCCGCCGACACCTGAACTTAAAAGAACTTTCTCACGGGGAAGATTTCGCCAGACCGCCAGAGCGGGGCAGCGCCAGCACAAAAAGATCAAGGGAGACGACAGGTGAACTCAGAAGACAGGATAGCGGCCGGGGTTGAAGCTTTTAAAAAAGGGGAAGATTTCTTATCCAAGAAGCGGATGCAGGAAGCTCTAGAATGTTTCGATGAGGCCATTGATTGCGGATATGTCAATAATGCAGATGTTTATGCCATGCGAGGTTCGTGTCTCCAGTCGCTGGGTTACGATCTGGATGCGATAGACGACTTTGACAGGGCCATTGTCTTGCAACCAGAGAACAGCCTCACGTTTTACCAACGGTCACTCTCAAAGACCGCCGCAGGCGACTTGCGCGGCTGCGTCTCCGATCTCCAAGAAGCTATCAGACTCGCGGATGTTGATAACAAATACACCAGAGGTCTTGACGTTCACGCCAGAGAAACTGGGTACAAAGATTCAGCTCACTACTACCGGCTGCAAATGGACTCCGCTAAGATTAGACTCGATGGATTTGAAGGTTCAATGCGGGGATATTACGAGAAGAGAGCAAACAGACGAAGACGATAAAGGCTATTTTTGCCCAACTCCTCGAAACTGCTTAATTGGCCTTAACCTAGCGAAGGCCGTTTAGGGGCTGCGCGTGGCGCTTGCGCTCTCTGTCCCCGCTTCACCTGTGCGGCGGGCTGAGCCACAAAGGGTAAGTTTTGACCCACGACCGCCGCCCCGCTTTTTCAAGGGCTTGCATGGGTCAAATGTCAAGGCCATAATCGTGCAGCCATGCCCGGATCAGCGACGGGGTACGCCCCGCGCCCGGAGGGCGCACTGCGGGGTTTAATGGACTCCGTGACGGTTTCGACCGGCCAGAACCAGCCATCCGCCCATCTTGCAATTCTGAAGCCGCTCTGAGGGCACTGGCCGAGGGGAACGGTCGAGGGGTAGTTTTGGGGAATTCTAGCGGGAAATCTGGTGTCAAGATGGACAGCCCGACAGACGATCCCTACACTTGTGGCACCCCGCAATACCCGATTTGCCAACCTGAAAGTTCGCCGGGGAGGCGTACATGACAGAAAAGCTCCTGAAGCGCATCCCATCGCCGCTGAACATCTGACTCGGAAGTACGGCCATCTATTCCAACTGTGACGTATGGGTGGGCTGTTTGCGGTACGCATAGGTAAAACGGGTCGGTGCCGCTGCTGACCGCTGGTGCCAGCCCGTCAGGTCGGCGTGGCCGGTGCCGGTCGTATGGTTGCCGCTGGCGTGCCAGTCTTCAGGCCGTCAAACCTGCCCATCCAGCCTGCTTGCTCCTCGGGCGATTACAGGCTTATATAATGCCCGTTGGGCATTATATAAATGGTCATAGTGCCGGATATGTCGCCCAGTATCCCCAAATCTGACGGTCGAGTCGGGCAGGCAACTGCCATTGGAGCGTCTTCAATACGATCCCTGTAGGACTCCCGTGCCAGCCGGATACCGGCAATGAGGCACGCACCAACGTTGACCAGCCCCCGGTTGATTCTGGGCACGGTTGCGAATCCCCATCGTTTCTGCCCTTGGGAGCGCAGTGCTGCCCTGTTCTGCGACCCCGACATGATTAGCTTGCTCTGTTACTGCTTAGTTATCCACACATCTTACCCTTCCGTTGTCAGGATCAGTATAGCGATGCTGTCCGTTGGGGCATGGAGCGGGCTTGCCTCGATCGCCGGTGTCGCCCTTTTGTCCAGTATCTCCCGTATAACCCTTGTCACCCGGTCGTCCGGTGTCGCCTGGGTTCCCCTGGTTACCAGTTTGGCCTGTATCCCCTGTTTGTCCCTGCTGTCCGGGCTGCCCTTGAGCGCCATTCTGCCCAGGCGTTCCAGGCTGTCCCTGCGCTGCCGGTGCTGCTTGCTGTGGCGTTGTCTTGCAACCGCCGCATAGCAACAGGGCCGAGAATAAACCGATACACAGTGATGTCTTCATTCAATTCTCCTCTTCGATTCTGTTGAACCTTGATTGCCGTTTACACAGCCCATGGCTCTCATTGGGGAAATTACCTACATGGTGCCACTAAGCGCTGTCCCATATTGCACAGCGAGGTCGAGGAGAAACGGCTCACCCTCCAAGCCCTTTAGGGGCGAAAGAAAACAGGCCCAAATGTACCGCCTCAGCAGTGTCCTTTCTAGGCCGTATCGACATATAGCCGCAAAATGATCCACTTGCAGGCCAGAACATTGAACCATCCTTGAGGCTGATGGCATAGGGCTGCTTCGTCTTAGCATCCGACTTCTGCCACTCATAGAACCACCCGGCTGGCACAAGCAGCCGTCGACGTTTCCACGCCTCACGGTACGCTGGGCTGGTGGCGACCGTCTCCGCCTTTGCATTGATGGTGTTAAGCCGATCTGGGCGTCCTTCGACCAGAAGGGCACGAGACCCCAGCGCATCATCATGAGTTCACGTTTGCCGGTCTCCTCATTCAACCGGATCACAGGCTGAAACGTCTGAGGCGCGATGTTGTATGACGGCTTTGCTTCGAATGCGTCTGTGCCTTCGCCAAGTTCCGCGTTGAACGCCTCGGCGATTGCTTGCGTATCGGTAAGCAACCCATATCGGCCACACATGCGCTTCTCCTCCCGGCAAAGAATCCCGATCCGCTAGTTGCGGGGTGCGTACTCCAATTCAGCGTACCTGTGACCTGGCCTGTTTTGCCACCAGATGATGCGGCTTGCCCAAAAACACCTCCGAGGGAAAGTACCGGCGCAGGAGTCAACGCCAACAAGCAAAGAAACCAGCCGCTCCCCAGCCAGTCTAATCCCGGCGATGAGGCACGCCCCCAAGTACACCATCCCCTGGTTGATTCTGGGCATGTGAGCGTCCGGGTCGAACATCACCGGCCTCGCCACCGCCGCCAACAAATTTCTTCATATATATAGTGGCGTTTTGAACGATTTTTAGCGACAAGCTGAAAAATATATTTTGGTGGTCACCCATGAGGAGCCAACAAGCTACCGGACTCCGGCCCGCTGCTGCCGGGTGACGAGTTGGTCTGGCCGCCCGAGGAAGACCTCCGAGGGGCAAGTACCGACGCAATTCGCCGCAGAGGGGACACTTGACCGTGATCGACTGGAACGGGAACTCCCTGACGCCGGATGGAATGTCGCGGCGGCACCGTTTGCAGGTGACGACGAAGGTTTTGCGGCCTGAGGGCGTCGGGAACATAGGGATATTATAGGCGAATAACAGGCGAATATAATCCACGGTAAAGACGACCCTGAGGTGGAAAAACCCTAAGGGCAGAGGCGGGAAGACGATTCCCAACCCGTTTACCAACCCGACTTCGCTTCGGCTACTGCGTATTTTGAGGTGTTTTGGCAGTCCCCAGCAGCCTGTAAGTTGTTGAAAATACTTCAAATTCCGACTCTGTCACGGCAGAGGTCGCGGGTTCGAGCCCCGTCGTCCCCGCCATTCATTCCAAAGGACTTAGGAGTGTTTGGCAAGTGACATTCAAAGGTACAATAAAGGTACAATAAGAAAATCCCGCCTTCCGGTGGGCGACGAAACATCAAGTTTGAGAACAAGAAGAGGCTCCCGACGGGCGGGGGCCTTCTCTGCTTTTGGAACAGTACGCAGCTGATGTTTTGCCAATTTCGAATGGCGAACCCTAGGGAGCCTCTGCACAGCCCGTCATATTTGGTGCGATAGCGGTGTGATGAGTTTCTGAAGCCTTACCTGTCGAATTTGCAGAAAGAAATGCAGCCAGATGCGTGTTTAACGGGGTTGTTTTGTGTCTATGGAGGCCGATTACCGGCCTCTGGAGACACTACGCCCCCAGCAGGACCAGCCGTTTGCGGTGTTGGTAGAGATTGACCAGCGCAAAGGCCGCCAGCAGCCACTCGTGATTCTTCTTCAGGCCGCGATAACGCACTTTCGTAAATCCGAAGACGCACTTCAGAATGCGGAAGGGCCACTCCACTTTCGAGCGCACTCTGGCCTTGGTGCGGTTCTTGCTTTGCTCCACCTCATCGACGCCGCCTTTGTGTTTGGCACGCCGCGAAGTCATGTCCTGCGCTGCGGGAGCAGCGGCATGAATGGCCTCCGTTTGGCCCTGGTAGCCGGCATCGCCCCAGACCTTCTTCTCGGCGCCGTGTAATAGGTCTGGCAACATATGCACGTCGGAGACCGACGCCGCCGACGTGCAGACCGAATGCACCACACCGGTCTTCGAATCCACGCCGATATGCGCCTTGGCGCCGAAAAACCACTGGTTCCCCTTGCGCGTCTGATGCATCTCGGGATCGCGCTCCTTCTTGCTGTTCTTGGTCGAGGACGGAGCCGCGATGATCGTGGCATCGACGATCGTGCCGGTCGCGATGCGCAGGCCCCTGCTGGCCAGGTAATGGTTCACCGTGTCCAGAATCTGGCGGCACAGTTCGTGCTGCTCCAGCAGGCGGCGGAAGCGAAGAATCGTGGTCTCGTCGGGGGCGGCGGCGCGGCCCAAATCAACGCCCGCAAAACGACGCAACACAGGAGACTCGTAGAGGGCATCTTCGGCGCCGGAATCGGAGAGCGAAAACCACTGCTGCAAAAAGTAGACGCGCAGCATGATCGACAGGCCAACCGGCTGACGGCCGTTGCCAGCCTTCGGGTAGTACGGCTCGATCAGTGCTTCCAGATCACGCCAAGGAACTACCACTGCCATCACGCTCAAAAACTCTTCACGACGGCTCTTCCGTGCATACTTCTCAAAACTTGCCTGGCTTGCCAATGTCATCTGACGCATCGCGTTTCCCACCCTCATTCAACTTTATCCAATCTGAATGCAGGTGGGGAACTTAAGCAGAGGCTCCCTAGGCATGTCCAATAACTAGCTCGCCCGAGAATTCAATAACTCCTTTTGACGACGCGTGTGCGCGAGACTAAGCACTGATAGTTACGGGCTGTTCCACACGGACAGTTTTCTCAGGAGCCGGTTGGGCCAAAATGTCCTTGAAGTAGTGGTCGTCGATGACCTTGCGCAAGCCCGGTGCCTTGATGTCTTCGGCATACTTGCGGATGTCGATACCGTTCTTCCAGCCGACCCGGTAGCGGCGCGTGGACCGCTTAGCCTCTTGCAGAAAGTTCTCCGCGTCGGGTTCAAAACTGGATGCGGTCCAGAACTCAAAGGCGAACTCCGCATTGGAATATCGATCCTGCCCCTTCAACGCTGCATGGATCGTGGGAACTTTTTGCGTAAGCCACCTCTCAACCTCCGGCAATCTGACCGGAGACCGGTAACCTTTGCATTCGTATGCGGTGACCTGGCGTTGACGCTCCCACAGAACGTCTACTTCAGCTTGCTTGCCAGTCTTCATTTCGGTGAGTACAGGCCCCAGCGAAATCTCCCCACCTTCCAGAAGGTGCACGCAATGCCCGACGATCAACTCGAAGAGAGCACCGCGGAGATTGCCGGCTGCACCTTCGATTGACGACAGCTTGTTGAAGAGCTTCTCGATGCGTTCTATCGAGGCAGTGGCCGTATTGGTGAGTGTATGCAGAAGATCTTCGAGCGCGCGGGCAACATCTTGGCCGAACAGCGTCTCTGGCCGTGTCGCAATAATGCCTTTTGAACGGCACAGTTTGAGTGCGTCCAAGGTAAAGCTGTCCGCAATGAGCATCGGAACAAATGGACGCGTCCTCCGGAATCCTGTGAGCATTGTGATTTTGCGCAAGAACGCTGCCACCGTATTCACGTCAAGTTCGACGTCAAGGATCACATCGGCAACGAGGAATCCCGGGGCCGGCTTCGAGGCGGTATGGGTCACAAGCGGCAGAAGGTAGCTGGGCCCCGTGAGATCGAACCTGAAGGTTGCAAACTTTGGGTCGGGCTGTTCGTCTCTAATACGGGTCGCGTTTGGACTCGCGAGATTCAGGCGTCCACTCCAGGTACGAATCGCATCAAGTAGGACGGCTTCTGTCATCAGAAGTGCCCGCAGTTTTCTGGCTTTGTAGGACAAGCCGTCGAACGAGCGACCCAGCACAACGCAGCTTCCCATTCCTTCGATTTCACGGGTCTGCACGAGGCTTGCGGACTCGAGATTTCTGAGGACAGCTTCGCTAGCGAGCTGATGCTTCTGACGCAAGGGCGATCCGCTAATGATGTCAAAGTGCTTGCTGAGGGTGATTCCCCGGCGCGCACGCAAAGCTGCCAACGCCGCCGCATAGGCAGGGTTCGTTTCCTGAATCGCCGCCATGAGCGCGTCCCAATACTGATCGGTGCCGAACTGATGGTTCAGGTAGATAAACCGTGCGCGCTTCGGGAAAGTGAGGCCACGAAGCGTCTCCACATCGGGAGGCTTGCGGGAAACGCGCTGGCGGGCGGCGTCAGCCGAGAAACCCTGTTTCACGAGCAGCTGGGTGGCACGACTTGTTGTCATTGGTCCGTACTTCGTGAGCAGGCGATCAAGTTCCATATGTACAGATTGTCACACTGCGCTATTTATAATACAACTACAAGCTAGCTCTCTTTTTTGAACGATGATGATGAGCCTTTACTTTCAATATGATACAAGGGCAAAAACGGCCTCGAAACTCAGTGTTTGTCACAGATGTCTTCGGAACGGCGTCATAAGGAGTTGTTTTTCGCACCCAGTTGATTGAATCTACATGAAAGGATAAAAGGCAAATGTGACGCTATGGCGCGGTGATGGATCACCCACATCCTCACTCGCGGCTCATTCCGTCTCAGGCCCCATTACCAAACTTCCCTCAGACTGGCGGCAAGGACGCGCCTGTCGCGGCTGAAAACCGGCACATCGAAGTATACGGTATACGGCAGTGGCCACGATCATGGGGTTTGTCCGCAACAGGTATTCTGGTGGCTGGATGATAGAGGGGATTGCAATGAGGTTGGAAAAAGATAACGTGACGCGTGAAGAGGTCATTCGCTTTTATGCCGGGTATGATCGGCGCAAAAAGGGGCAGCATCTCCCTCTGTCCGACATGGACGCGTGGCCGTGGGACGACCCGCGCGGTCTCGACCTGAAACTAGAGGCGAACGGTTTGAAGCATGGCGTCTTGGCGGCCTACCGGACTTGGGGGCTTGTGGAGTTCGGCGTCACCGATCTTCTTGAATGCGCAGTTTACAACGGCATTTTTAGGGGTGAGCCCCAGGCGCTAAGCCAGCTGATTCTTCGTGGCAAGCTGGATGGGTGGTCTCCGGACCGCGACACCGATTGGTGGCAGCCGATCAGGGAGGGTTCGGTACTTGGCGTCGATTCAGCTCTGATTGCCCGCCCGTCAGTCAGGAGCGAGGAGCCCGCCAGGTGGTATTTCGAGGATGGCAGCGGCCGTGCCCTCGCGTTGCTTCAGAGGATTCTGCGCTATAGCGACGTTGGCCGAACTTGCTGGGTCTACCTCGGTCGCGAGCCTGACCAACGCAGTATTTTCATCAGAGACAGGCCCGAGCTCAGAGACGAGGGGCTTGGTTGGGGCCGATTGCTCAGAATTAGGTAGTGTCTCAGTTTGAAAATGCGGCCATCTCTTCGAGTGTCCAAACATGGTCCGCTATGCCCGCTTCCATTGCCGGGGTGACGCGAAGAGTCTTGTGAACTCTGGCAAAGTTGTAATGCAGGAAGTGAATTGCGACGGCATAGACGTGGTTTTCCAGCTTCTTTGAGAATCCGTTTGTCAGCCGAGTGAACCGGCGCATCGACATGCGCATGGTGAGGTTCTGGCGCTCTACATAGGACGTGCTGACATGCGCCGGGTCTGGATCGCCGCTAACCACCTTCATGTCAGCCCCGATGCACTTTGCAGGGCTGTAGCGGCGCAGCTCGGCATCGGTCGGAGCGCCGTATATCTTCTGCAATTGAGCGTAATCAACATCACCACTAAACGCGTCTTCAACCGCCTCCAAGTACGCCTTGTGGCCGTCCGTGGTAAGTTGCACGTGCCCATAGATGCGATCTGCACAGTCTTGCATGAAGTCGTGCGCCCAACCCGCATCACGCCCTCCCACAAGGTAGCTAACGCACAGCTTGGTATCGGCGTCTATTGCTGTCCAGATCCATACATCGCCCCATCCTGACGGGTGTTTGTCTGCGCTGACGTTCTTCTTTTCAGCTCCGACAAATGCCCAAATCTCATCACATTGCAGATGCTTCACCCGAAGACCGCGCACGGTTTCGTCGTGGAACGTCATGGCGGCATCTCCCAAATCTACAAGCAGCTTGGAAACGGTGTTGATGGACACATCGCACATACGACTGATGGACCGGAGGCTGTTTCCTTCGACCATCATCCCTACGATCTTGGCACGGGTTTCGAGCGGTAGGCGATTCATGTCTAAAGCATAGTGAATTCTTGGCTGTTTGTTAAGCATAAAGTTCAGTTTGCTTATTTGCGCAGGTTGACTGTTGACTGATTTTAAGAAGTGAGGTAGCGTTAAAGTGTGATGGAAGATTCAGTTTACCGTATGCCGGGGCAGTGGATTCAGCATTTGCTGGATTCACGAGGATGGAGCCAGAGAATTCTGGCCATAGTATTGAACGTCGAAGAAACCGGAATCAACAAACTCATTGCGGGAAAGAGACCCGTTGATGCCGAAATGGCGATTGCCCTTGGAGATGTATTCGGCGAAGAACCAGAAAGGTTTTTGGCTCTTCAAAAAAGCTATGATTTGGCGAAGGCTCGGATTATTACGCGCCCCGATCCGAGCCGGGCAACTCGCGCCACGCTATTCGGCGATTTACCTGTATCGGAGATGATTAAGCGCGGCTGGCTAGATGCCGATAATGTGCGCGACGTGCCCAAAGTCGAAGCGGCCTTGTTGAAATTCTTTGGCGCTCCGACATTAGAAGAAATAGAGGTGCTTCCGCACAGTTCAAAGAAGACAGAGGTAAATACGCCCGCGTCACCGGCACAGCTTGCATGGTTATATAGAGTCAGAGAGATTGCCAAAGATATGCTTGTTGCAAGGTACACGCCGCAGTCCGGGCGTGATATTGTTGTGCGGCTTACGACTCTCCTCCACGCTCCAGAAGAGGCACGTAAAGTTCCGCGCATACTCGCAGAAGGCGGCATTAGATACGTTATTGTGGAGTCGCTGTCTTCGGCCAAGATTGATGGAGTGTGTTTCTGGCTCGATGAAGAATCGCCAGTTGTCGGCATGACTTTGCGGCACGACCGAATTGATAACTTCTGGTTTGTCCTGCGACATGAACTAGAGCACGTCCTTTGCGGGCATGGTCGTGCAGCCATGATGTTGGATTACGAACTCGAAGGAGATCGTGCGGGAACCGGGGATGGTGTGGCTATTGAGGAAAGAATCGCCAACGAGGCGGCAGCGAACTTCTGTGTTCCCAAGAAGCAGATGGATAGTTTTATCGCTCGCAAATCCCCGTTTTTTGCCGAGAGAGATATTCTTGGCTTTGCCCGAACCATCGGGGTACATCCTGGCCTGATCGCAGGTCAGTTACAGAACCGAACCGCGCGGTATGATCGGTTTCGGAACCACTTGGTAAAAATCCGCTCTTCTGTCACGCCTAGCGCGATGGTTGACGGCTGGGGCGATGTTGCCCCAGTGGAAGCGTGAAAGGAGAACATATGGCAACCAAACACGAGCAGCGGCAACGCATCATGCGGCTCTATCGAGAGAAAACCGGCATCGAAGACATCAACATGAAGGAAGTTGCTAGATTTGCCGTTTCCATGGGATGGCAGCTACCTCTTCCTCCCGATCCGTTCGATTCACTCGCCAAGCAGTTTTCAGAGTCGGCACGTGAAGAGGTCCGGCACGACAGGCAGACCGGGAACCCATATCGGGCAAACCACGCCATCACAACCCGCCAAGGAAGTGAGCAACTGACGCTTTGGATCGATATTGACCGAAAAGTTCCCCGCAAGAAGATGGTCAAGTCGCTGATGCAGAGGCGAGAACAGATGGTGGGTGATGGTTTGCAGTTGACATTTGATGGTGACCATTGGAACAACATCAACCCAGAAGACGAGCCTATCGAAATACCGATGGACCTTACCGATGACATCTTGTGGCGGAAGAATGCGCCCGCCGAGATGAAAAAGGCAAGTTGAAAGGAGACAATCCGATGTGCGTTCCCAGACGCACAAAAAGCTACCGCGCTAACGGTAGCTCTCTGGGCGAACTTCAAAGGGCTTGAAATTCGGGGCGCTGACTCTTGCAGAATACCTCTGCATCTCCCCAAAAAGCAAGCCTAAATTTTGATAGGGAATTTCTGTCTCCAACGGGAGATAGATACGCCCTCTCCGGCACGGGATGGAACCCCGTGCCGGAGAGCAACATCAACGCAGAATCACCGCACAGGAGACCCACGCCATGTTGACTGGAAATATAGTCATTAACGGCATCGACGACAAGCAGCTTCGTACATTGCTGACGGTCAAGATCGAGCATGAAGGCTCGCTGATCTTCAGCCCTAACCAGCTTCAGCCACTTCCACAGCCTCAGCGTCCTGGTCAACCTCAACCCCAGCCGCAAAACCATGAACAGCTCTACAACAACGCCATTGTGATCTGGAATAGCGAAGCTGGACTGAAAGCCGTCAAGGAATTACTCTACGTCTTGACTGAAAAAGCCCCAGCAGAAAAGGCTGCATAACACCAACAAGCAGGCCCTGTCAGTCCGTCGGCGGGGTCTGCTTTTTCTTCCACCTCGCCTGTGCAGCAACCCGCGCTATGTCAACTCGCTGTTCCTCGGTCAAGAGACTGGCACGGGCATTTCCGCCTTTTAATCCTCCAATACGTCCCCGTACTGGAGTGCCCCGCTTCTTTTCCGATACGCCATCCTCAACTTCTCCTGTTGCAATGTCAACGATCAGCTTGGCGAGTTGATTCAGATCACGAGGGCGTTTTGCCATGTATCCAGTATGCCGCCCGGTCCGGCTAGGCGCAAGGGCTGTGGATTTCAAACTGAGACACTACCGAAATAGCAGCAAGTAAATATCCTCCGGCAGAGCCGGAGGGCGGGTGGCCCTCAACATCCGACCATCCACATATGAATCTGGGTGCCCCAGGTCTCGATTTTGAGACCCGGGAAAGCACAAAAGCTTCAGCCAACATATATTACTCCCGGAAAGTCGCCAAGGGTTCTGTGACCATGAGCCACGCGGGCGACCCCGTTTGACCGCAGATGTACCGGTTCAAAGGCAGCGTTCCTCTGCTGCCTATGAATTCTTGGTGGGGACGGCAAAGATTCCAGCGACCCGGTTCAGAGCCAGGCGTTTTGCCTCGGTGGCGCCCTGCTGGTAAACATCGAGCGTGATGCGCGAGGTTGCGTGGCGAAGCAGTTCCTGAACCGTTTTGACGCCTTCACCCTGCTGGCCCAGGATGCTGGCCAGAGAGTGCCTGAACGTATGCCACGTAACGCGTTTCGTTATACCGGCCGCGACCACGGCCGGCTTGATGTGGTCCTTAAGGGCGGAATCTGGCCAATAGGGCCGCTTCCCATTGGTGAACGGAGATGCAAAGACCCAGTCATCCTCCTGGTTGTAGGGAGTATTGTCACGCCAGATCAGCAAGGCTGCCGCCAGCGCCGGAAGCATCTCCATGCCCTTACGAGATGCCTTCGTCTTCATCTTCGTCTCGGACTTCGAGACGTAGCCACGCTGAAGATTGAACCAGCACTTGTCCAAATCGAGATCTGCCCATTTGAGGCCGCGCACTTCGCTCCGGCGAAGCGCCGACGCCGCTGCAACGGCCACCATCATTTTGATTGCCGCCGGTTTGATGTTGCTGATGATGGAGCGCATCTCATCAAGCGTCAAGATGTCGGGGTCTCGCTGGCGAACAGCGCCCTGCCTGACCGCGGCAATTGGATTCAGCTTGCCGTAAAGCTCATGGCGGATGCAATGGGAAAACAGTGCGCTCATATGATTGCGGATTTTCGCCTTTGATGCCGGCGCGAGGTCAAGGCTCCGGAGCCATTTCTCCACCGCCACCGACTTGACGTCATCGAGGGATACATCCTTCCATTTCGGAAGTATTCTCGCCTTGAAGTAGTCGAGGTAGCTCTGAATTGTCGTTGGCGACCTGTCAATGTCTGGATCACGCAGTTCATTGGCCTGGAAGTGGGCCCATGCTTCACCCACCGTCATGACAACTGCAGTCTTGTCTTCGGGTGCGTTGATTTCGGCGCGGAAGTTATCGACGGCCAGTTTCGCCTTGGCCGCCGACGGAAAGCGCTTCACTGAACCGATGACCTTGCTGCGATGGATTCGGTGTTCACCGTCCCTTGGGGCCTCCCACCAGCGGTAAACCCACTGGTCAGGCCCCTTGGCGCGTTGGACGCGTTCAATATAACCTGTTCGCATGGACAAGGCGATAGGTACCGAGACGACCAACGATTCCTACGACTTTCACTACTACCATAGCAGCGCGCTTTACGAAGCCCGTCCAGCGGGGGCAGTGATCCGGAATAAACTGAAATGGGAGGGAGCGGAGAAACGTCATCGCGTGGTGGCCACCGTTGTCATATGCGTTTCCCGTTGTCGGGTAAAAAGGCTCCGCATGGCCAAATTGGGCGGAGAACGCGGACTGTGCAAATCGTCTAAACTGCGCTTTTTTCAACGTATTGGTTATGGAATCAACAGTTTAGGCTCTCAGAGAGCCTAGAGGGCGCGGCTTTAGCTCCGTTGGGAGAGGCAAGTGCCAACTGACTAGAATGTGAACCGAGGGCGCGAACTGCCGGCGTCGAACACGAAGGTACAAACAAAGGTACAATTCCATCGCCCCTATGCTCTCTAAAGGACTTATGGGCACCATATTGGCTGTGAAATCATCCGTAACTCTATGATTATAATAATACTTACACTCTGTCACGGCAGAGGTCGCGGGTTCGAGCCCCGTCGTCCCCGCCATTCATTCCAAAGGACTTAGGAGTGTTTGGCAAGTTACAATTTAGGGCACAAAAAAGGCACACTTAGAATAGCCGGTTTTGTGGCCAAGTGACAACAAAGAGTTTGGAAACACACGAAAAGGCTCCCTTCTGGGAGCCTTTTGACGTTTACAGGCACTTGAATATACAGACTAAGGCGCAGAGAGCACCGCAAAGAGGATACCTTGATGCGCCTAATTGACGTTCAAGGGCTCATAGGCGCGAAAACGAGGGCACAAAGGGCACAAGAAAAAGGGCTCCCAACTGGGAGCCCTTCGAGTTTGTTGTGGAAAATCTAGCCAGCCTTTTTCAGGGGTGGCACCACAAAGATGCCGGACATGCTGCTGAGGGCATTCCGCTTCTTGGTCGTGTTCCCTTTGTCAAGGGCGGAGTAAAAGTAGACCACTGGGGCGGAGCAAAAGGTTACCAGCAGAGGGAACGATAAGCGGGGATTTGTGGGGGAGTAGGGCCTCTTGAGCGTAGCGAAAGAGGCCCTACTCCCCCGCGGCGCGTTCGGCGGGGTGGAGAGTTCAGCGTTCGGTGGGCGGGGTTCGTTTGCGGCGGCTTTGCTTGAGGCGGTAGCTGTCGCCGTTCATCTCCAGGATGTGGACATGATGGGTGAGCCGGTCCAGCAGTGCGCCGGTGAGCCGTTC
>Ga0224555_1003234_pt1 | contig 17134 bp, 18 predicted proteins | sample 714S23034metaG_FD_180687 | JGI IMG/M metagenome (GOLD analysis project Ga0224555, IMG submission 180687) | Peat soil microbial communities from Stordalen Mire, Sweden - 717 S2 30-34 | ecosystem: Environmental > Terrestrial > Soil > Wetlands > Peat | place: Sweden: Norrbotten County, Stordalen...
TTTCTTCGGCGTTTCGGTGATATTCTTTCTCATGGCTGGTCTCCTTTGCACTTCGAGTGCGTTCCTCAACGGGAGCATATCGCATCCCGCCGGGAGACCGGCCTTCTCATTCCATCTAAAGCCTTTGTCTACCGATATGCTGCGGCACGTCTGAAGCCGTGCCCTGATACGAAGCCAGCCGCCGGGTTTCCGCTTCCATGTCGCACACCCTCCGCCAGCGATAGCCGGTTTGTGTGCTTCCGTCAAGCCTCGTCTCCTCGGACACGCTCGTATGAGCCGCCCGCACCAGCATCCATCGAAGCCGTGCGATAACCTATGCTCTCTCGAAGGAATTTGAGAGAACAGTGAATACGTTTCCGATTCTGCTGGGAGCGCTTTGCGTTTACGCGCTGGCTTACCGTTATTACTCGGCCTTTATCGCCGCCAAGGCGCTGGCTCTGGATGACCGGCGCATCACGCCGGCGAACCGGTTTGCCGACGGCCACAATTACGTGGCGTCGCCCAAGTGGGTGCTGTTCGGGCACCATTTCGCCGCCATTGCCGGCGCCGGCCCGCTGGTCGGCCCCACGCTGGCGGCGCAATTCGGTTTCCTGCCCGGCTTCCTATGGCTGCTGATTGGCGCGGTGCTGGCCGGGTGCGTGCAGGATTTCACCGTGCTGGTGGCTTCCATGCGCCACCGCGGGCGGTCGCTGGCGGCCATCGCCCGCAGCGAAATCAGCCCCTTCGCCGGCCTGGTGACCATGGTAGCGGTGCTGTTCATCCTGCTGGTCACGCTGGCCGGGCTGGGGATAGTGGTGGTAAACGCGCTGGCCAACAGCCCGTGGGGCGTGTTCACCATCGGATCGATCATGCCCATCGCCCTCGTCATGGGCTGGTGGATGTTCAAGAGCCACGCCGGCAGAATCACCGTGGCGGGCCCGAGCGTCTTCGGCGTGGCGCTGCTGATCGCGGCGGTTGTCGGCGGCCACTGGTTCGCCACCAGCTCCGCCGCCGGGGCGCTCACTTTCTCGCCACACCAGATCACGCTGTTGATGGCGACCTACGGTTTCATCGCGTCGGTGCTGCCGGTGTGGCTGCTGCTCGAACCGCGCGACTACCTGGCCACCTACCTGAAGCTGGGAACCATCGCCATCCTGCTGATCGGCGTCTTCATCCTCCACCCGGACATCCGCTTTCCCGCGGTCACCCAGTTCGTCTCCGGCGGCGGCCCCATCATCAAGGGCAAGCTGTTCCCGTTTCTGTTCGTCACCATCGCCTGCGGCGCCATCTCCGGTTTCCACTCGCTGGTGGCATCGGGCACCACGCCCAAGATGATCGACAAGGAAAGCGACGCCCGCTTCATCGGCTATGGCGCGATGGTGTGCGAATCGCTGGTCGGCGTGCTGGCGCTAGTCGCGGCGACTTCGATGTACCCCGGCGATTACTTCGCCATCAACAGCGCGCCCGGCGTTTTCGCCAAGCTGGGCCTGCACACGGTGAATCTGGATTTGATCTCGCGCGAAGTGGGCGAGAATCTCGCCGGGCGCACCGGCGGCGCGGTTTCGCTCGCCGTGGGCATGGCGCAGATCTTCCGCGGCCTTCCCGGCATGGACCGGCTGATCGGGTATTGGTATCACTACGCGATCATGTTTGAGGCCCTCTTCATTCTCACCACGATCGACGCCGGCACGCGCGTGGCGCGCTACGTTCTACAGGAACTGCTCGGCAAAGCCAGTCCCCGTTTCGGCGACACCGCCTGGCTGCCCGGCAATCTCATCACTACGTTCTTCGTCGTCTGCGGCTGGGGCTATCTGATTTACACGGGCAACATTTCCACCATCTGGCCGTTGTTCGGCACCGGCAATCAGTTGCTGGCCACCATCGCGCTGGCGGTGGTCACGACATTCCTCATCAACATGGGCAAGGCCCGCTACGCGTGGATTTCCGCCATCCCCATGTGCTTTGTGGGCGCGACTACCATCACCGCCGGAGTGCTTTCGATCAAGGATATTTTCTGGCCTCTGACATCGAAGACGGGTCAGCCTATGATCACCGGCTACCTCGATACCGGCTTGATGGCCATCTTCATCGTGGGAGTGGTGCTGGTTGTGTTCAGCGCCGTCCGGCGCTGGATCGCGGTGATGCAGGGCGCCCCGGCGCCGGAAGAAGCCTTCGGCGAGCCGGTCACTGGCAGCGGCGAGATCAAGATGGGATGTTGCTGATTGCGGCACCGCTGGTGCGGCGGACCGCTGGCAGGCCGGGGGCCTGCCCCACTACGCGCCGGCCAGCGCGCGCCGCGGCTCGAAGGTGTAGCCGAAGCCGCGCACGGAATGAATCATGGTGGGTTCGGCTGGGTCCTGTTCGATCTTCTGGCGCAAGCGAAGCACGTACACATCCACCGCGCGGTCGGTGATGGCGCGGTCCTGGCCCCACACCGAATCGAGCAGTTGCTCGCGGCTGAAGACCACTCCGGGACGGCTCATCAGGAACTCCAACAGACGGAACTCGGTGGCCGTCAGCGCCAATGGGCCGCCGTTTAACCGCACCTGGCGGCTGCTGGTGTCGAGTTCCAGCCCGCCCGCCTCCAGCATACGCGGCGGCGCGGTCTGGTTGCGGAACTGCAGTTTGATCCGAGCGATCAGCTCGCGCACGAAAAACGGCTTCACCACGTAATCGTTGGCGCCCAGTTCGAGGCCCACGATGCGGTCGGTCTCCGAAGCGCGCGCGGTCAGGAAGATGATCGGGACGCCGGCCAGGTCGGGATCGCGCCGGATGCCCTTGCAGATGTCCAGGCCGTCGGAATCGGGCAGCATGATGTCGAGCAGGATCAGGTCCGGCCGCACCTGGCGGCAAAGCTCGATTGCCCCTTTACCGGTTTGCAGACCGGACAGCGTGAACCCTTCCTTCTCCAGGTTGTACTTGAGAAGTGAAAACAGGTCGACGTCGTCTTCAATGAGCAGGATCTTTTTCATGGGTGGCCTTGTTACCTGCTCTAACGGTATCAGCGGCGATGTTACAGAGCGATTAAGCGCGCGTGAATTCGGGATTAAGGCCGGTCTCAGCGCTGGCGCGCTGGCGCGGGCGTAGAATGGGCGCATGGAGCAGACAAGCACATCCGAAAAACTGCACACGTTTATCGAAGCCTCCAAAGCAAAAGGCGCCGCGGATGACTTCCTGGTCAATCTCCTGCGCGAACAGGGCTGGGCGGCCAAGGATATTTATGCGGCCCTGGGGCGCTACTACCAGAGTCTGACTGGCCTTCCGGTGCCGGTGCGCGCCGAAGGAGCCGGAGAAGCGGCCCGCGATGCTTTCCTCTACCTGCTGGCCTTTTCCACCCTGGCGACCTGGACGATCGCCCTGGGCTCTCTGATGTTCACCTATATCGACCGCTGGTTCCCGGACCCGCTGGTGCGGCAACCAATTGCGGCTTCTTTTGAGGTCTCTAGTGAGATGGCTTGTATCATCGTGGGTTTTCCCATTTTTCTCTTGGTCATGCGCTTCATCCTGAGAGAAGTGGAGACCCGCCCGGAGAAGCTCGAATCGGGCATCCGCAAATGGCTCACCTACATTGCATTGCTGATCGCGGCGGGCACCGTGATTGGCGACCTGATTACCTTCCTCACCTTCTTCCTGCAAGGCGAGCTAACCACCCGGTTCGTTCTGAAGGTATTGACCGTGGTCGCGATCGCCGGAAGCATATTCTGGTACTACCTGGGATCTTTGAAGAAAGGCGTCGGACATGGCGAAGCGTAGAGACGCGATGACAGCGGGCATGGCGCTGGTGGCTGTCCTGGTCGTGCTGGCACTCGGGTTCCATCGCCTCGGCCCACGCGGATACCAGCGCACCATCAAGGCTGACGAGCGCCGTGTCGAAGACCTCCGGTCAATCGCACAGGAGATGCGCATTCAGAATCTCCGGCAGATGCCAATCCCGGCCTCTGTCGCCAAACTGCGACAGAGCACTGGCACGAACTTGAACGATCCGGTGACAAACGCTCCTTACGAGTACCATCCGATGTTCGGCACCGCTTACGAGTTATGTGCCACCTTCGCGACCGGCAGCGGCGCTCAGGATAGATGGGATATGCAGCCCCGCTGGGACTTCTGGAACCACCCCAAGGGGCGTTATTGCTACCGACTGGATGCCAGCAAGGTGACGGAGTACTGACTCGCCCTATGCCGCGCACTCGCCGCGGCCTAACTGCAAAGAGTATGCCTGGTCGTCGCCCCAGTCCTGATAGATCTCGGGGAATAGCTCGGCCGGTTTGGCAAACTCGCGCGTCAGTTCGCGGAAGGTCTCGATCTTGCTTCGCAGCACATACTGGCGGAAGGTTTCGCTCTCCAGCCGATTGGCCTGGAAATGATCCAGCACGCGCACCACGGCGGCGGGCGCCAGGCGCGCCGGAATCGACTGAACGGCCAGGCCGAAGCGCATCACGCCTTCTTCGTCATATCCGCCGCCCAGCAGCATCTGGTAATACGGAACCTCACGGCCATCGATCTTGCGCGCGTTGCCGAAGAACCCGAAGTCTCCCACCCAGTGCTGGCCGCAGGCATTGGGACAACCGCTGATTTTGATCGAAAGGCCGCGCACACGAGGGTCGTCATACCGCCGCAGCGTCTCGCCCAGCGCGGCTCCCAGGTTCATCGACTTAGTAAGCGCCAGGTTGCAGGAGTAAGCGCCTGGGCAAGTCACCACATCATCTATATGCCGCGCGCGGGCAGTTGCGAGGCCGACTGCGGCCAGCGCTCGATGCACCTCCGGCAGCCGCGCCAGCGGAACGAACGGCAGCAGCATGTTCTGATCGATGGATACGCGCAGCGTTCCGTCGCCTGCGGCAGTCGAGATGCGCGCCAACTCCAGCAACTGTCGGCCGAGAAGATTGCCTTGCTCCACGCGCACCGTCACCGCGGCGTAGCCGGTCTGTTGCTGCTCGGCAACGTTGGTTGCCAGCCACGCGTCATACTCGCCGTCGCCCGTCTGGTTACGCTCGGCCAGCGGCAGCAGCGCTCCCTGCCCAAGCGGTTGCGGCCGCGATTGGTAGCCGCCGAAGCCCTCCGGTACCATCTCCGGCCAAGCGATCCCGCCGTCAGTCAGAATAAGCTGGTATTCCTTTTCCACCTGTTCGCGCAGCCACTCGATGCCGCGCTCGCGCAGCACGAATTTCAACCGCGCCTTGTTCTTGTTGGCGCGATTGCCGTAACGGTTGAAGATACGGATCACCGCTTCGCACCGGTTCAGCAAGCGCTCCTCGGGAACGAACTCTTCGAGCAGTTGCGCTTCGGTGGGCAGCGGCCCCAGTCCTCCGGCCACCAGCATGCGGAAGCCGCGCTGGCCATCGCGGATGGCCGCGCGCAGGCCGATATCGTTGATCGCGCCCGAAATGCAATCGCGGCCCGCGCAGCCGTCGAAGGCGATTTTGAACTTGCGCGGCAGGTTGCCCGTCAGATCCTTGCGCAGCAGAGCATACGCCACCCGCTGTGCGTACGGCCGCACGTCGAAAACCTCGTCCCGCGCAATACCCGCCCAGGCGCAGGTGGTGACGTTGCGCACCGTGTTGTAGCAGGCCTCGCGGTTGGTCAGCCCGGCATCGGCAAGCACGTGCATCAGGTCGGCCACGCGCGCCAGCGGCACGAAATGAAACTGGATATTCTGCCGCGTCGTCAGGTGCCCTCTGCCGCCGCCGAATTCCTCGGCCACGCGCGCCAGTTGCCCGGCTTGCGCCGCGGTCAGCATTCCGCTGGGAATCTTCGACCGCACCATTTGCACCCCGGGCTGCCGCTGCCCGTAAATACCGTGCTTTAACCGGAAGGGGCGGAAGTCGTCTTCCGTGATCTGGCCATCCAGGAACGCCTGAGCCTTGCGGCGGAAGGTTTCGATCTCCTCACGGACCAGGCGATCATATTCAATTTCAAAGAGTTGGCGGTCAATCAGTGGCTCTTCAGCGATGCTACCCATAGTTAACCAACATTCTCAATAGATTATATCACCTATTTGTCAATGGAGATTGAAACCGACGGTTGGAGTGGCCTGGACTTTTTCATCTGAGCATCCGGTTAGTCTAGAATCGTATCTGGCCCGGTGACCAAGCTTGTCCGACGGCCTCTTCTATTATGTCTCGAACTCTTCTGATTACATTTGGGATCGGCCTCGTCGTCGTCGCGATCGCCGTCTGGGGCATCGTTCGCATCGGGCGCGGAGGGCATGTCGAGCTGCCCGGCACAATTCTCAAGGTCCGCACCGCTCCGCTCGACGAGCAAAGTGCGGCCGCGGTGATCGATTTTCGCGTGACCAATCCTTCGGACTATCCGTTCCAGGTCCGCGGCGTAACGGTGGTGCTGGAAAGCCAGAGCGGCGCGCAGATCGAGGGCGCCACGGCGTCCGAGACGGACGCGCAGCAACTCATGGCCGGCGTGCCCCTGCTGGGCGACAAGTACAACCCGAGCTTGATGGTGCGCGAGCGCGTGCCGGCGCACACCACGCTTGACCGCATGATCGCGGCCCGTTTCGAAGTGCCCGATTCCCAACTCCAGGCGCGCAAGCGTTTCCTGCTGAGAATCGAAGAAGTGGATGGCGTGGTTCAAGAGCTTTCCGAGAAATAGCTCACGCCCGCGGAGGCTTGCGGTTCGAGTACAGCGTGAGCACCACTGCGGAATAGGCGCTCAGCGCCAGCGCCAGGAGCACATACAATAAGGGCCAGACAGAGCCCGCGGCCACCCAGCCGCTCCGGAAATGCAGGAACGATAACGCGGCGGGGACCACCACCAAAAGCGGCGCGGCCGCGGCGTTCCTCCAACGGCCCCGCCAGCGAATCAGCGCCCAACCTGCCAGAAATGGCGGAAACAGCACGTCGACAGCAAAACACAATGCCACCAACCATCGCAAGACGGTCATCGATGGGTAGTGTAGCAGCCTACGCCCAGCCGGCGCCACGAGTTGTTAGGTCTGGTTACGTAATGACTGTTGGAGCCGCGACCGTGAGGGAGCAGTCGATACAGTTATTACGAGGAGAGGCCTTATGACGTCTTTGAGGGAGCCGCGGGTTTCTTGGCAGCAGTCTTCTTAGGCGCCTTCTTGGCGGCAGCCTTTTTGCCGGCAGACTTCTTGGCTGCGCTCGGCTGCGGCTCGGCCACTTTCGCGGCTTTGACGGCTGCCCACCGCTTGCGGGCCGCTGCCGCTATGGCCCGTCTGCCAGCGGCGCTCAACTTGCGTTTCCGCTTCGCGGGCGCGGGCGCGGGCGGCACGGCGGTTTCAGTGCGGCCACCCTTCAGCGTTTCGCGCAGTTCCGCAACCTGAGCGTCTATCTTTGCCTTCTGCGCCTCAAACCCCGCGATAGCGGCGGCGATGATCTCGTTCGTGAGTGTGCGTGCCATACGTTTTCGTAGGTTCACCTTTCCTGCATTATTTTGTCACATATTGTTGGCGTCCGATACCAAATAATATCTTCGACGCCGATTTTGCCGGCTAGGGCCTGGTCGTGAAATAACCATGCCAGATCCTGGCGGCGGACGTAGCGCACGCACTCGTGCGTGCCGTGTCGAGACTCTTCTCGACACCTGCCGTGTAACTCAGTCCCGCGACAGACTGCGGCGCCGGAACGACCAGACCGCCAGCAGAAAACACACCAGCGCATAGTCCAGGCCATAACTCAACGTGATGGCATGCACGTCCCAAGTGATCTTCTCTAGCGAGGTTTGTGTGATCGTGAGAAATCTGCTCTCCGAGAGCAATTCCGTCGACGGAAGCAGCGTGTAGACGATCGCCCGCAGCGGACCGGGCAGGAAGGCCGGCGGGCGCGCTCCCGGCGACACCATGAACGTCAGAATGGAGGTCACCAGCACCAGTCCGAACGCCATCACCGGGTGCATCATGGTCACCAGAAACATCGAGATCGCGCTGTAAATCGCGTAGCGGACGAGCGGATAGGCGATCAACACCCACGGCGTAGTTTGGATGCGCTCCCCGCCAATCCAGGTCAGCAGATAGCTGAATCCGAACATGAAAAGAACGTAGACCGCCATCAGAAGTTGCACGCCCAGATATTTACCGAGCAAGAATTCCCAGCGGCGCACGGGCCGGGCCATCACAGCCAGAATGGTGCCGGATTTCATTTCGTCCGCCACCGTGTCGGCGGCCGACCAAGCCGCCAGAAGGCTGCCGAATCCGCTGATCATCGTCATCAGCGCGCCCACCAAGGTGAGCACTGGCGACTCCATCTGCGCGGCGGCCGGCCCACTCATCGCTTTCATCGCCAACAGCGGCGTCAGAAACAGCAGCAGAATGCCGACGAAGACGGCAAGAAACAGAACGATCAGTTTGTTGCGCAGAAAACCGGCGAAGGTGTTCAGCGCGATCGCGCGAACTTTCATGCGCCGCCCTCCCCATGTTCCACCACTTTCAGAAAAACCTCTTCGAGCGAACTCTTCACCGGATTGATGCTCACCACGTCGCATCCGCCGTTCCACAGCGCCTCCGCCATCTCGCGCTTCCGGGCGGCATCGAGAACGATGCGCACGCCGTGCGGCCCGCGTTCCACCACCGCTCCGCACGCCGCGGCCGCCTGTTCGATCTCTTCCGTAATGCGGTCCGCCACCAGCTCGACGCGATCGCCGGTCGAGAGCATTTCCTGGAGACGGCCTGCCCGCAGCAGCCGGCCGCGGTCGATGATCACAATCCGGTCGCAGATCTGCTCCACTTCCGGCAGAATATGCGAGCTCAGAAAGACCGTCTTTCCCTGCGCCTTCAGCGCCAGCAGCAATTCCAAAATTTCCTTGCGGCCGGCCGGGTCGAGCCCCGAGGTTGGCTCGTCGAGAATCAGCAATTGCGGGTCGCCGAGAAACGCCTGCGCCAGTCCCAGGCGCTGCACCATCCCGCGCGAATACTTGCCGATCTTCATCTCCTCGTAGCCCGCGAGCCTCACCTTCGCGAGCAATTCCGGAATCCTCGCCGCGGCCTCCGCCGACCGGTTCCCCGCCAGGGCAAGGTGAAACCGCAGCAGTTTCGGCGCGGTGAGGTATTTGTAGAACGCGAAGTTCTCCGGCAGGAACCCGATCTTCTCCTTCGCGCGCACGTCGCCCGGCGTGCAGCCGAGTACGCGAATCTCACCCGAGTCCGCGAAATGAAAGCCCATCAACAGGCCGATACTGGTGGTTTTGCCGGCTCCGTTCGGCCCCAGGAATGCGCATACTTCGCCGGCGCCCGCCTCGAACGACACGCAGGAAAGCGCCGTGACCTGTTCCTCCCGGAACATGCGGCGGTACACCTTGGTCACGTTTTGAAACTCAATGGCTGCCGCTGGCATCCGTCGCTCCCGCCATAGGGTTGTAGTTCTTGATTCCGAGTTCTTGCGCCAGGATGATTTCGAAACCCGGCGCGAAACCCACCTGACCGTGCATCACCCTGCCGTCCTTGTCGATCACGAACAGCGCCGGAATGGCGTCCACACCGTACGTCCCCAAGGTCTTGGACGCGGGATCCAGCAGCACCGCGAACGGCACCTTTAACTGGGTGGCCGCAGTCTCGGCTGCTGCCCGGTCGTTGTCGATGCTGATGGAGACGATCTCATAATCGGCATCGCCGTTATGAGTTTGCCGATAGAACTTCTCGAGCGCCGGCAGCTCCATGCGGCAGGGCCCGCACCAGCTCGCCCAGAAAGTGACCACCAACTTCTTGCCGCGAAAGTCCGCCAGCGAGACCGTGCGGCCATCGAGCGCGGCCAGATGAAAATCCGGCGCCGGCTTGCCATCGAGCGCGGTCACCCACCCGCCCTGTCCGCCATGCCCGCCGAGCCTGGTTTCAATCGCCTTGGCCCGCCAGGTGATCCAAACCGTAAACGCCGCCAGAGCCGCGAGAGCCGCAACAGCGGGAAGAGAAGGCCGCGCGCGCATTTCAGACAGTATAACCCGATTCGGCGGAGCGCCCGCGGTGTGGCGCTACAATTCAGTGTGATGAAGACACCCTTTCGGTTGGACGGGCGCAAAGCCCTGGTGACAGGCGGGGCCAGCGGCATCGGCGAGGCCACCTGCCGCGCGCTGGCGGAGGCGGGCGCGCTGGTGACCATCGCCGATATCGATCGCGACCGCGCCCGAGCCCTCGCCTCCGAGCTCGGCGGCGCGCAAGTGCTGGTCCTCGACATTACCGACGAGGAGGCGGTCCACGCAGGCGTAGGCGCGATCGAGGCGCTTGATATCCTGGTCAATAACGCCGGCATCGGCCTGGTGGGCGGGATCGAGGAAACCAGCCGGGCGGACTTTGAGAAGCTGCTGCGCGTCAACGTGGAGGGCATGTTTCTGGTGACCAGGGCGGCGATGCCCAAGCTGCTGGAATCGCGGGGAACCATCGTCAACATCGGCTCCGTGGCCGGGCTGATCGGCGTCAAACGCCGCTTCGCCTATTGCGCCACCAAGGGCGCGGTGGTGGCGCTCTCCCGGCAGCTGGCCGTGGATTACGCCGGCCGCGTGCGCGTCAACTGCATCTGTCCGGGTACGGTGGAGACGCCCTTCGTGGAAGCGTATCTCGAAAAGTTTCACAAGCACGAGAAGGACAAAGTGCGGGCCGAGCTGCACGCGCGCCAGCCGGTGGGACGCATGGGAAGGCCGGACGAGATCGCCTCCATGGCGCTCTATCTGTGTTCCGACGAAGCCGCCTTCGTCACCGGCGCCACCCCGACCATCGACGGCGGCTGGACCGCGGCGTAGGGCAGGGCCGGTGGCCACTGCCGCGCCGAGTGGCGCCGAAGCGATACCTATGCATATGCTAGACTTTTCATAGGTGATCCCTATGCCAACCCTATACGTCGAAAATGTTCCCGACGAACTGTACAGTGCGCTCAAAGCGCGCGCGAAGGAGAACAGCTCTTCGATTGCGGCTGAAGTGCTCGAGTTGCTGGCCGAGAATGTTCCTGCGGAAAGCGAACTTGCGCGCAGGCGAACGCTGGTGAAGCGTGCGCGCGCGTTGCGTGCGCGGCGTCCGGGCGCTGGTCCACACTCCCCGGCGGAAGAGATGCAGCGCGAGGACCGGCGCCGGTGACCGCCTACGTCCTCGACGCGAGCGTGGCGGCTAAGTGGTTTCTGCCTGCTGGGGAGACGCTGACCGATGAGGCAGTCGCCCTGTTGAAGCGCTTTGCGGCCGGACGCCTGGGTCTGCTGGTGCCCGACCTGTTTTGGCCGGAGGTGGGCAACATCTTCTGGAAAGCCGGACGCAGCGGGAGAATGTCGACGGCTTCGGCGCGAGAGGCGGTCAGCGCATTGTCGGCTTGCGGCATCCGCACAACGCCCTCTTTGCCTCTGCTGGGGCACGCTCTCGAAATCGCCACGGAATTCGAGCGAACCGTCTATGACGCAATCTACGTGGCGCTGGCGGTGGAATCGAATCACTCTCTGGTGACAGCCGACGAGCGGCTGGCCAACGCCATGGCCGCGTATTTCCCGGTTCGGTGGTTGGGAACGGTGTAGCCGCCACTGCCGCTACCTCGCCAACACTTTGCGAATCGCCCGTTCAAAGCCGGCGAGCGAGCGCTCGATTTCGGGCGCGGAAATCGTCAGCGAGAGCCGCATATAGCCGCTGCGGCCGAAGCCGGAGCCAGGGACGGCGAGGATGCCTTCTTCCTGCAAAGCGCGGATGAAAGCGATGTCGTCGGGAATCGGAGTCCTGGGGAAAACGAAAAGCGAGCCTTCGGGGCGCGGCGCATCGTAGCCCATGGCCTGGAGCGCGCCGCACAGCCGATCGCGCTTGGCCTGGTAGAGGCTGACGTCCACGGTGGCCTCCGGCTCGATCGCCACCACGCGCTGCCAGATGGCGGATGCGTTGATGAAGCCGAGAATGCGGTGGGCGAACGTGCAGGCGTTGGCGAGAGCAGCGGCTTCCTGGAGGCGCGGCGAAATCGCCAGGTAGCCGATCCGTTCGCCCGCGATCGCCATCGCTTTCGACCAGCTCCAGGCCAACACGGAGCGGTCGATCAGGGCCAGCGTGTCGGGCGGCGTCACCGAATCGTAAACGATCGGGCGATACGGCTCGTCGCTGATGGCGAGCAGCGGATCGCGGACGATCGCATTCAGTTCGCGCAGTACGCCGGCCGGATAGAGCCTCCCGGTGGGATTGTTGGGCGAATTGAGGATCAGCGCCTTGGTGCGCGGCGTCACGGCGGCGGCGATGCGGTCCGGATCGGGCAGGAAGTCGGCGGTGGTTTCCACCGGGACCACGCGGCCGCCGTGGTTTTCGATATAAAAGCGATACTCGGGAAAACACGGATTAAGAACGATGACTTCGTCGCCGGGGTCGAGAATCGACTTGAGCACGGTGTTGATGGCGCCGGCCGCGCCGCTGGTCATGATGAGATGCTCCGCGGCGAAGGGAAGGCCGGTGGATGCGGCCAGGCGCCGCGCCAGTTGCGCGCGGACTTCCGGGTAGCCCGCGTTGGGCATGTAGCCGTGGGTATGTGGGAGATTCTCTTCGACCACGCGGCGCAGTGCGCCGATCACCGCCGCGGGCGGTTCCACTTCCGGATTGCCCAGGCTGAAATCGAAGACGTTTTCGGCGCCGCGTTCGCGGCGAAGCTGGATGCCGATTTCAAACATGCGGCGAATCCAACTGGCTCGCTCGAGTTGCCCGGCTATGGATTGCGAGATCGGCATGAGTGTGTTCGGCTGTGGCGCACGCACTCGTGCGTGCCGCGTCGAGACTCTTCTCGACGCCTCTGCGCCCTGGGGCAGCGTGCGTCGGCATGAGTGCCGACGCGGCGCGCACTCGTGCGTGCGCCACGTTTGCCCGTCAGACGATGTGAAGTCATTATTGCGTTGGTCCTACGCCTGCCGGCCGCGGATCCGCTCCGCGATTTCGCGGTTGCGGCGCGCGTCATCGGCCTCCAGGTGGATCACGGTCTGTGGCCGCAGCGCCTCAAGGAGCGCGTCCGGCTCCAGCTCGTCGGCGATCAAAACGTAGTCTACCACCCGTAGCGCGGCCACCATGCGGGCGCGGGCGTGGATGTCGAACACCTCGCCCGGGAAAGGCAGCACCAGCGCCACCAGAGTCGGGGCGCCGCTGCGGCTGCGGATGGCTTCGAGCTCGCGCGCGTGTTCGGCGCGGAGCACGTCGAAGTAGCCGGTGACCACGGTCAGCGGGCCGGCCAGCGCGCGGGCGGCGTCTGCAGTCAGGATTTTGCTTCGTGTATCCATGTCTCGTCGGTGGTGTCAATGAGTTCCAGCGAAACCGCAACCACGCGCTCCGGCGTGACGCGGGTCATGCAGCGGTGATCGATGGGGCAATTGCGCAGCAGGCACGGACTGCATTCGGCGTGCTCGCGCACCACACGCGCCAGCGGTCCGGTGGGGCCGGTGGTAACGTCGTCGGTCGCGCCGAAGACGGCCACCGTCGGCACGCCCAGCGCGGAGGCCACGTGCATGGCTCCCGAATCGTTGGTGAGATACAGGCGGCAGGCGGCGGCCAGGTCGATGAACTCGCCGAGCGTGGTGGCGCCGGCCAGATTGCGGGCGTCCACGCCTCCACCGCGCACACCAGCAGCCACGGCCTCGCACAATTCGCGCTCGGCGGCCGAGCCGAACACCAGCACGGTTGCGCCCAGCGCCTTGGCCACCGCGCAGGCAGACTCGGCGAACCGCTCCGGTAGCCAGCGCTTGGCATCGCCGTAAGCGGCGCCGGGACTGACGCCTACGCCCGCGCCATCCACGCCGAGCTCGCGCAAACGTGCCGCGCCGGCTTCGCGCGCAGCCGGAATGCCCTCCAGGCGGATAGCGGACGACTCCGGGAAATGCTCGATCAGCCCGGCGCGCCGCAGCAGTTCCAGGTAATAGAATCGCTCATGGCGTGGAATGTCACCCGGCTCCGGCCGCCGAATCGCGCGCGTCAGCAGCCAGCTCCGCCCGTCGCGCGCATAGCCGATGCGCTCCGGAATCCGCGCCAGCCAGGCCGTCAACGCCGCGTCGAATGAGTTCGGCAACAGAAACACAGCGTCGAAATGCCGCTCGCGCAACCTGGCGGCGAAGGCGCGGCGCTCGCCCAACGTCTTGGGCGATGGGCAGGGAATCACGCGGTTGATCGAGGATTCGCGGGCGTAGAGTGCGGCCACCGAGGGCCGCGCCACCAACGCAATCTCGGCGCGCGGGCACACCTGACGAATCGCGCGAATCGCCGGTAGCGACATCACGGCATCGCCCAACCAGTTGGTGACGCGGATCGAAATACGTTCCAGCGCGGCGGGATTGAAGTCCACTCTCGTTCAGCATAACAACCGGGCGGGCGGCGCGCCCAATCGGGGAGATCTCGCCGGCCACGCCGGACCCGCGCGCGGCTGCCGGCAGGTCGGGGACGTCGGGGACCTGCCTCACAGCGCCCTACGCACTCGCCCAGCGAATCAGGCCGGGCAGAAACTGCTGCGGTTCGTCGACGTGGTAGGGGAGGATGCGGACGGTGTAGCCGTGCATGCCGCTCTCGCGGCAGGCGGCGGAATGGGCGGCGAAGATATACACGCCGTCGGCGGCCTGGCTCACCATTTCCATGGGAACGGCCGCCGCATCGCAGATCTCGAAATCGGCGTCGAGCATGCCGAGATAAAGTTCCACCGAGACCTCGTCGCAACTGAGGCCGCCCAGCCGCACGCGCGCCCGCACTTCCACTTGGCCGCCGCTGCGCAGTTCCGTCTCCGGCAGCGCATCCACGCTCTCGATGGCAACCTGCGCCCAGTTGTCGCGGATGCGCTGGTTCCAGGCGGCCAGCGCGCGAGCGGCGGCGGCGTTGCCGGCCAGCAGGTGCTGGTGCCTTTCATGGCTGCGCAGGTAAAAATCGGTGGCGTACTCGGTCACCATGCGCTGCATATTGAATTCCGGGCACAGCGTGGCGATGGAGGACTTCATCCGCGCAATCCAGCGGCGCGGCAGGCCATCGGCGCCCCGCTCGTAGAACGCCGGAATCACGTCGTGCTCCAGAATCTCATACAGCGCCAACGATTCCACCTGGTCCTGATAATCCTGGTTGTCGTACTTCTCCCCGCGGCCGATGGCCCAGCCGACGAAAGATTGGTCCGCGGTCTCCGGGTGCCAGGCTTCATCCCACCAGCCGTCCAGGATGCTGAGGTTCAGTCCGCCGTTGGCGAGGGCTTTCATGCCGCTGGTGCCGCTGGCTTCGAGCGGCCGCAGCGGCGTGTTCAGCCATACGTCGGAACCCTGCACCAGGTAACGCGCCACGGCCGGGTCGTAGTTCTCCATAAAGACAATCCGGCGGCGGAACTCGGGGCGCTGCGCGAGTTTGACGATCTGCTGGATGAAGACCTTGCCGGCGTCGTCGCGCGGGTGCGCCTTGCCGGCGAACACAATCTGCACCGGCCGTTGCGGATCGTTGAGGATGCGCGCCAGCCGGTCCGGGTCGCGCATCAGCAAGGTGGCCCGTTTGTAAGTGGCGAAACGGCGGGCGAAACCGATGGTGAGAGCGTCGGGATTGAGCGCTTCGTCGGCGGCATCGATTTCCGCCTGCGGAGCTCCGCGCCGTTCCAGTTGCTCGCGCAACCGCCGGCGCGCGAAGCCCACCAGCCGCTCGCGCCGGCGCTCGTGGGTACGCCACAGTTCCTCGGCCGGGATGGTTTCGGCGCGCTTCCAAAGCTGCTTGTCGGCGCCCTCTTCGCGCCACTTCGGACTCAGGTATCGATCGTAGAGCTGATTCATTTCGGCGGAAATCCAGGAGCGGAAGTGCACCCCGTTGGTCACCGAACCGATCGGGATTTCGTCCTCCGGCACGCCCGGCCACAGCGTCTTCCAGATCTTGCGGCTCACCGCGCCGTGCAACTGGCTGACGCCGTTGGAAGAGGCCGCCATGCGCAGCGCCAGCACGGTCATGCAGAACTCCTCGGAATCGTTGGCGGGGTTCTGGCGGCCCAGCCCGTAGAAATCCTGGCGGGAAAGACCGAGGCCGCGGGCGAAGTCGCCCAAGTAATGATCGAGCAGGCCGGGAGAGAAGTAGTCGTGCCCGGCCGGAACTGGCGTGTGGGTGGTGAACACCAGGCCGGCGCATGCCACTTCACGAGCTTCGACGAAGCTGAGGCCATGACGCTCCATCAGCCGCCGCACGCGCTCCAGCGATAGAAACGCCGAGTGTCCTTCGTTCATGTGATAGACCGTGGGCTCCAGGCCGAGCGCCTCCAAGGCGCGGTAGCCGCCGATCCCGAGCACGATTTCCTGTTTGAGGCGCATCTCGGTTCCGCCGCCGTAGAGCTGGTCGGTGATGTCGCGGTCTTCGGGCCGGTTCTCGACTACATTGGTGTCCAGCAGGTAGAGCGAAACGCGGCCCACCACCGCGCGCCAGATCTGGGCCGTGATCTTGTTGTAAGTCAACTCCACGGTAAGCGGGCGCCCGTCGGCGCGGCGCTCCAGCGTGATCGGCAGGTTCTGAAAGTCGTTGTCCTCATACGTTTCCTGTTGCCAGCCGGCGGCGTTAAGGTATTGGCGAAAGTAGCCCTGCTGATAAAGCAACCCGACGCCCACCAGGGGCACGCCCAAGTCGCTGGCGGCCTTCAAATGATCGCCGGCCAGCATGCCCAGGCCCCCGGCGAAAATCGTCAGGCATTCGGTGATGCCGAATTCGGCCGAAAAGTAGGCAACCAGCAAGCCCTCGTTCTGCCCGCAGGAGCGCCGGTACCAGCTCGATTCGCCGGACAGATACGATCCCAGCGCGATTTGCGTGTGGTGCAGATAGGCGAGAAAGGCCTCATCGCCGGCGGCGGCTTCCAGTTGCGCCTGGCCGATCAGCCCCAGCATCCGCACCGGGTTGTGGCCGGTGGATTCCCAGAGATCGCTATCCAGCCGGCGGAACAACTCGACGGTGTTGTGATCCCAGCTCCACCGCAGATTGTACGCCAGCGTGCGCAGCCCTTCGAGCGGGGCGGGTAGGGAGGGCACCACCTTAAACACATGCGCGGGTTTCATGCCATAAGTATAGGCGTCTCAGATCCTCCATAATCTTGAATTTATTGCCAGCGCGGCGTTAGGGGACGTGCGTAAGATCCTGATGTGGCGCGGGACACGACTGTCGTTAACAAGTCAAGTTGTCCGGTTTTAATAATTAGTGATCTGTCCGCTTTGTGAAACAAAGCGATGCGGCCTTTAGGCCGCCGCCTTGTGGGTTTTGGGTTTGGCCTTTGCTTTGGTTTTG
>Ga0224555_1003237_pt1 | contig 17123 bp, 15 predicted proteins | sample 714S23034metaG_FD_180687 | JGI IMG/M metagenome (GOLD analysis project Ga0224555, IMG submission 180687) | Peat soil microbial communities from Stordalen Mire, Sweden - 717 S2 30-34 | ecosystem: Environmental > Terrestrial > Soil > Wetlands > Peat | place: Sweden: Norrbotten County, Stordalen...
CTCGCCCCGCCCCCGCCCAGAGGCGCGCCAGTGACGCCCAAAAATCCGTCGGAAAAAGCTTGCAAAAATCCGGGACTAGCCCAAAATCACCCACAGATTATGGTACAGACCCCGATTTCCTCACGATCCGCAGCGACGCGCATGAGCGCGACCTCGAACAGGGTTTGCTGGACCACATTCAGAAATTCCTGCTCGAACTCGGTGTTGGCTTCGCGTTTGTCGGACGGCAATATCACATGGAAATCAGCGGCCAGGATTATTATCTCGACCTGCTGTTTTACCACCTGCGGCTGCGGTGCTACGTCGTGATTGATTTGAAAATGAAAGCCTTCGAGCCGGAATTTGCGGGCAAGATGAATTTTTACCTTTCAGCGGTGGATGACCAGTTGCGCCATGCCGATGACAGGCCGTCCATCGGCCTACTGCTGTGCAAGGAACGTGACCATCTGACCGTTGAGTATGCGTTGCGCGATTTGAAAAAGCCCATCGGCGTCGCCCAATGGCAGACCAAACTGGTCGAATCCCTGCCCAAAAACTTGAAAGGCAACTTGCCAACCGTGGCGGAAATTGAAGCTGAACTTGACATCGCACGAACTAAATAGGCGGCGAATTGATCTTCCGTTGCAGAGGCTGATTATGACATCTCAGCCACGCGTGAGGGAAATGCGGTTGTCCGCGACCGCGAAGGCGGCAAAGGATTTTGGAATCGGATCGGCAGCGTGTTGGCACACGCCGACGGCAACGGCTTCAATATCCAGCTTGAAACCGTCCCGCTGGGAGTGGTATTTATCGTTTCAAGCACAGCGCAATGAGACGAACATCTTGCTGGGGCGGGTCAATGTCGGAGAATGTTAACGAATTTTTTTATGGATTCTCTATTTGGTGATACGGATTATTCATCAGGCTTTACCGACCATGCCCAAACAGGCTGGGATTACAGCGATCTCATTGCACAGCTTGGCCATTCCATCTTTGCCAGCCACACAGAAAATGTGGCGATTGTGGGGACGCCAGGCACGGACACGCACGACTGGGTGCATCAGACCACACCTTACACTTGCGATGTTGTTTCTCAGGAAATGATCTTGCATGAATACGGTGTTAATGCGAGCGAGGCGCAACTGACGTATGACGCCGCTTCTCACGGCTGGCTGACGGACAGCGGAACCTCACCGCAGGACATGGCCCAATTATTGGATCTGCACGGAGTCCATACGCATACCAATTACAACGGAAGCATTGACGCGCTCACATCCGAACTCGCTCACGGCCATAAAGTGATTGTGGCGGTAAATTCGGGTGAACTTTGGAATTCCGACTCTCCTGCATCAAGCTGGTTCAATTCGCCCGGAGCGGATCATGCCCTCGTGGTTACCGGTCTGGACATGGCGAATCCCAGCCATCCAAAGGTAATTGTTAACGACCCCGGCGATCCGCATGGCGCCGGCAAGCCCTACCCGATGGATCAATTTCTGGAGGCCTGGGGCGGTTCGGGAAATATGTATGTGGCAACCAATACCCCGCCGCCACATCTGGGGGACAACGCGATATTCGGCGCGAATTTTCATCCCGACCAGTCGGGTCTTGGCGGGATGTATATGGATTCATCCTTTTGGGCGGATTTTCTAAAAGGCCTGGGAACGATTGTGGCAAAAGGGGCGCTGGTTGAAACAGGATATCATTGGAATTCACCGTCCACAGCCGATTCCAACCCTTGGGAAAACATGACGGAGAATGACCGCAACTCACTTTTTGCAACGATCTAAACGCCCACCAACCATCCATATTCCTATGAGCATGCTCGCCGCCGCCCCATTAAGTGAAAGCCAAAAAACGACGCGCCTCGACTACCACGGATTGATTCAGAATGCATGGGGACGGTTTCGCGGCCTTGCCGAAGCTCAACAGAGAAAGGAGTTGATCTCAGATTTAATTCCGGTTTTGGACCGTTTTGACCTGGGAATTTTCCGCCTGGTCGTGATGGGTGAAATCAAGAAAGGGAAAAGCAGCTTCATCAATGCACTGCTGGGTGAGCCTGATTTGCTGCCAACGGCCAGCGACGTGGCCACTTCCACGGTTTTCAAAATCATGTATGGCCCGGAGCGGCGGTTCAAAGTTTTCTTTCTGCCGGATGTGGACACCGATCGGCGGCCGGAACCAAAGGTGATTGAGGCTTCGGACTTGAGGGATTATGGCACCGAAGCTGGAAACAACGGCAACAAAAGGCGGGTGGATTTCATCGGTTTGGAATTGCCGCATCCATTGTTAAAGGAAGGGTTGGTCATTGTGGACACCCCCGGTGTCGGCGGCTTGTTCAAGGCGCACCGGGACATTACCTGGCGTTACGCTCCCAATGCAGACGCCGTATGCTTTGTGCTGGATTCGGTCGAGTCGGTCATCAGCAATGACGAGATGTCCTTTCTCAAAGAACTCACCCAAAAGGTCACCAAAAAGATTTTCTTTGTGCAGACCAAAACCGACGCGGCTGACATCGAGCAATGGCGTGGCTGGGAAAAAAGGAATCGCGAGCACCTGTCGAAACATCTTGGCATTCCTCAAGGGCAATTGCTCTATTTTACGGTAAGCGCGAAGCGCAAGGCCACGGCCGACAAACAGAATTCTGCTGTTCTCAAGACGGATCAGGAAAAATCACTAAAAACCCTCGACCGGAGTGGGTTTGTCGCGGTGCTCAAATTTCTCAGCCGGGGGCTGATGGAACAAAAGGGGAGATTATTGGCGCAACAGACGGCCCGCCAGCTTTTGTCGGCTTGCGTTGTTCTGGATCGCCAGAACCGAGAAGAATTGCGCATCGCGCAAACCCAGTCCAAGGAAGAACTGGACAAGATTGCCGCCGAACTTGCCGAGACAGAGAGAAATCTTGCCCTGTGGGAACGCGAAACCTATCCGCACGAAATGCGCCAGTTCGAAGACGGGTTTTCCAAACTTCGGTTGCATATCAGCGGACGACTCAGGATTGAATTGGATTCCGCCGTTTCCGTCATGGAGCTTATCAATCAATTGCACCTCGCCCATTCTGATGCGAAAGATCTAAATGATCGAGCCGGTGCGTATCAGCAGGAAATGCTGGCGCGCGCTTCCGAAGCGGCCCTGCGAATCGAGCAGGAATTTAACCAGCAAGCACTCAACCTCATTGAAACATCCGCAGACCGGCTGGCCAAAGGTTTCCGTGTCGCCAGATCCAATAGTGAAATTCAGCCAATGGGGATGCCGATTCCAATCGCCGACACGCTGCACATGAAGTTTACAACCTATGAAAAAGTCCAGCGCGGGATGATGGGCCTTGGCGTGGGTTTGGGGTTGGCCAGTTTGTTGACGGTGGTGTTTCCGCCGGCAGCGGCAATCGCTGGCCTCCTGGCAATTGCAGGCGGACTATTTGGCGGAAAGAAGGGGTTGGAACAACTGGCAGAACAAAAACGAACCGAGGCCATTGCCAAACTCCAGCAAAGACTGACCGAGACCATGATGCGCGCCAGCGGACAGGCCCAGCAGCACTTCGCTGAGGGGGCGCAACAATTGGAACAATTTGCCAGAAACACATTTGAAGAGGCGACCAAGCGGTCGCGAACGGATCTGCAAAGCCGACTGCGGGACGTTCAGGCTGCCCGGTCTCGCAGCGGGCAGGAGGCACAGGCAAAGATCAGGGAGCTTCAAGCACGCGCGGCGCAGTTGTCCGAATTGGCAAAGTTGCTGGCCCCGCTCAATCAAACGACGCCGAAAACCGCCTCGGCATGAGTCTGGACTATAAAGAATTCACCGGTTTGGTTGAACGGTTTGCTAAAGAGCTACCGCCGAAACTCGCCAGCCATCATAAAACGCGCGATTTTGCACCTCGGGTCGAGCGCCTGCTTAAATTTGCCGAAACCCGCTTCACGCTGGCCGTGGTTGGTCAGATGCGCGCGGGTAAAAGTTCGCTGCTTAACGCGCTCATTGGCGATGATCTGGCGATGGTTGGCGTAAATGAAACCACTGCGACGATCAACTGGTTTACCTACGGAAGTGGCAAGCAGACCAAAACCTTCCGGGTGCATTGGAAGGGTCGTCCTCCTGAAGACAAGGCCCTGATAGAAAAGGAGCAATGGATCGGCGAATCTGCCTTCGCCAAAGATACGCGCAAGTTGGAATTTTTTTCCGACACTGATTTTCTCAAAACTGCGGATGTTGTGGACACGCCGGGCACGCGCAGTCTCATTGCTGCACATCAGGAAAAGGTGGACGAGTTTCTGGCGCAGAAAGCCGACAGCGAAACGCGCGAGCTTGGCAGTGGTGCCGATGCGATTCTTTACGTAGTTCCGCCGGTTGCCCGCGAGTCAGACGCCGACTTTCTCGAACAATTCAAACGCACAACTCGATTGCCGGACTCACCGCCCCATAACAGCCTCGCCGTAGTTCATAAATGGGAAACATTGGAATCAGACGACCCCCACGCCGAAGCGCATCAGAAGGCCGTGAACATTTATAAAGCGATGCAGGATTGCGTCAGCCATGTGATGCCGGTGAGCGCTCCTCTGGGCCGGGCTGCGGAACGCTTCCCGGATGTGTTCTGGCACACCCTGCTTGATCTTTCGTTGAACACCTCCGTCGCCGAGTTGGAAGAATTGTTGTTGGGAGAGGAGGACTTTCTGGAAAACGACAGTCACGGCTGCCCGTTGGATTCGGCGGCGCGAACCCGGTTGCGGCGGGAATTTAAACTTCCTTGGCCGTCCTTGAAATTGATTTTGCGCACAGCCCGCCGCCGACATCCCGCCAGCCCTTCCGATTTGCGAAAAATAATTCTCGAAGTAAGCAGCCTGCCGAAGTTGCGGCAGGAAATTCAGAATCGCTTCTTTGCCCGTGCGGGGGCGTTGAAAATGTCCAAACTGCTTGCCGCCGCTTTTGATCCGTGCCAGCGTGCCGAACACCTGCTGCGAAATTTCAAATTGACGCTAAACCACGATCTTAAAAAAGCGGAGCGGATCCAGACGCTACTTGGTGAAAGAATCAGCGCCGGGGATTCCGGCTTGCTGCCGGTTCAGGAGTTTATTCAGTCGGCGGTCCGCAAGTCCAAGGAAGAGGCGGACCATGTGACGGAGAGCTTACGCAGCATCAGCATCGCCGCCTTGGATGCGAAAGAGAAGCAGCAGCGGCTGGAGCGGGATATGGAAATGTTGGCCACGCTCGACGGTGAGCATAATTTGCCTGCCGAATTGCGGGAAACATTGCGATGTCTATTCGGTCGGTCAGGTGGGGACGTCGCCGCCCGACTTTCTTTTTTGAATCAGGAAGTTGTTCGACTATCAGACTTGAATCGAGCCATTGCAAAGTTGCTAGAGTTCAGACGTCGCGTTCCTGAAGTCGTCAAAGACGCGGTGGATCATGGTGTCAGTCATTTGGAAGAAATGGCCGACATGATGGAAGAACAGAACCTTTCCGAAATCACGCTCACCCCGCAGCCAGCATGAACACCACGACCCTTGCTGTTGATTTCGGAACCGACCGCACCAAGGTCGCCCGATATGACGAAGCAACTAATGCGCCGCAACTCGTCAAGTTGGGTGAACCGGATCGCCATGACATTCCGTCTGTATTTTATCTTCCAAAGCAAGGTGACTCCATTCAAGTCGGAGAGGCCGCGCAGCGGGCGGGAGAGCTTGATCCTGATGGCTTGGTCGTTGGATTGAAAAAGGAGCTGCACCGACCCGGCAAGATTCGGCGGGGTGACGAACGAGTGTCCATTGAACGAATTAAGCTTGCGGCGAAATTGTTCAATCACATCCGTCAGCAATGTGCCACCGAGTCGGGCAGCGACCATGTGTCAGTGCGTTACGTTTTAACGGTTCCATCGGGGTTCCATGAATTGCAGCGGGAGGCGTTGAAGCAAGCGGCTCAAGCGAGCGGCTTCAAGGATATAACCTTGGTGGACGAGGCTGTTGCCGCAGCCCAGATCTGGTTGGCCGAAAGTTGCAAGGAACCAGTCGGGAGTCTGCTTGTGGTTGATGTGGGTGTCCGATTGGCTGGATTCACCGTTGTAAAATACGCCGACGGCAATTTTCAAACTAGCGACGCCGTTCTGCCCGCGTGTATCGAGGCCCGCAATGGTGACGCGGGCGCGTTTGAGAATCGAGTGGTTGAACAGATACGCCACTTTTCTGAATCGGTAAAAGCGGCTGATCTTGGGAAAATGGAGATTCTCCTCGTTGGCTCGGGATCAGGCCAGTCCAGCTTGAAGGCAAAGATTGAGGGGCTAAACATCGCCACCCTGCATGTTCCTATACAAGCCGAGTTCGCCGTGGCGCTTGGAGCGGCAACACCGCTTGACCTGGTAATCCTGCGTCAAAGAATAGCCGAAGATTTAAGGGAAATAGAACAGGCCGAGCGCGAACTTTTAGATTTGGATTTAGTTTTAAAGCGGCTATCCCCCCGACGTGCAGCAGACTGGAAACAAGCGGCCGCACTTGGGTGGCCCGAAGGACAATGGCTTGTTGGTGCCTGTCATTTTGAAAAAATCAATGGCTGGCCGCAGGACAAGACCATCGCGGCACGTTACTTTCAACAAGCGGTGGAGGCCGGGTTTCGTAAAGCATATTCAAGTTTGGCACAGTGCTATGATGACGGCGAAGGCGTTATTAAAAACCCAGAGAAAGCCATTGAGCTTTGGAATGCCGCCGCCGTTGTCGGCGATCCCGTAGCAGCTGTAGTTTTGTCCCAACATTATTCCGAAGGCCGTGGTGTTCCGACGGACCCAATACGAAGTCTGGACATTCTTCGAATGGCTGCCGACGGAGGCTCCGCCTTTGCCCGCTGGTGTCTTGGCATCCGTTATTTGGGAGGAGAGGGATGTGAACGCAATGAAAGTGAGGCTGAACGCCAATTCAGATTTGCGTTCCCTGTCCTAGAAAAAGCGGCTCATAAAGGTGGCAAAACTGCTCAGGGTGCAATAGGTAGTTGCTACTTGCGCGGTTGGGGGGTTCAGATCAACCTTCCAATGGCTGTCGGGTGGCTCTCCAAGTCTGCTGAACAGGAATGCCATTGGGCTCAAAAGATACTGTCGGATTGTTATGCCGACGGCGTGGGCGTCCAAGTGGATCTAAAGAAAGCTGTTGAGTTGTTGCGGAGTGCTGCAATCGGAAACTACCCTTTGGCACAGGCCATACTAGGCATCACTCTTCTCTCTGGTAGTGCGGGCACATGTGATCCCAATGAAGCCGTCGAGTGGTTTAGAAAAGCTGCTGAACGCAATGACCCGGATGGCCAACATCAACTTGGGCGGTGTTTAATCTTCGCTACCGGGGTAAATGAGAATAAAATCGAGGGCTTCAGTTGGATTCAACGGGCGGCTAAACAAGGCCATGCACTCGCACAAAACGATGTGGGCTACTGCTTGCTAAACGGGATTGGCGTCCAACCAGACCCAGCATCGGCAATTGAGTGGTTCAAGAAATCGGCCAACCAGAACTGTCCGGACGGCATTTGCAGCCTTGCGCGCTGTTATCGCGATGGTGCAGGAATTGCACAAGATTCCAATCAGGCTACAACCTTATTACGAAAAGCAGCTGAGACTGGGCACATCGAAAGTATGGCGTGGCTAGGTGTTGTCTTGCGCGATACCAACGCCGCGACCGAAGCTATTTCATGGTTCCGACGCGCAGCCGAACAAAAACATGCCGGGGCAATTTTCTGTCTCGGCCTCTGTTACATTAACGGCAATGGATTGGGGAAAGACGGTGCTGCGGGTTTTTCACACATTCAACAGGCAGCCGAGATGGGCAACGCTGAAGCCCAAGGTTTCGCCGGAAACTGCTGGCTATATGGAAACTACGTTTCCCAAAATTACGCCGAGGCTGTTAAGTGGTTTGACCGAGCAGCTCAACAAGGTGATTTCTCTGGGCAGATTGGCATGGGCAAATGCTACCTGAACGGCTGGGGCGTGGCACGAGATGTCAAAGCCGCCGCAAAATGGGTGCAACAAGCTGCGGATGCCGGTTACCCCGAGGCAAAAACAATTTTAGCCAAGTGCTATCAATCAGGATTTTTATGAGCAACAATCAAGCAAACCAAGTAAAGGCAGCACAGTTGTTTCGCGATGCTGCGAACGGGGGCGACTCTGAAGCACAATTCCAATATGGGATTTGTTTGAGGGATGGAAATGGGATTCCACAGAACTTGCAAGAAGCAACGGAATGGTTTCGCAAGGCAGCCGGTTTGGGCCACCCCGAAGCAGCTCAGGTTCTTTCTGTGCTTCAACGACCAAATTCATCGGCACAGCAGATGCCAAATACCGGCTCCTCATCTGCGAATCCGCCAACCGCAGAAACTACGGCACACGATAAAGGGGTTGGCCTCGCGTTCATCGTCGGCATCGTGGCATTCATCATTTTGTGTTGTGTTTGCCGAGACACGGTTGGAGGCGGACTTTTCTCTGAACCGGAATCATACATCAATTGGCCGGGTGTTTTTATCGGAACCGGTGTCTGTGCTTTTATCGCCTATAAAATAGGCAAGAGTTCTAAAAAGTAGAACCGGGGCGGCAATCGCAATCGCAACTCATGAAACCTAATTCCCCACTGGTCGGCTGGCACGTCGGCACCTGCACCAATACCACGGTGGGCGTGACGGATAACCTGGTGCTCACCATATTCGGGGTATGATGATAGCAATTGACCAAAACCGTGTGGATTCGCCGCCGCCGGGGAACGAACTGCTAGTGGTTCCCGACATCTGCTTATACGAAAATATTAAAGGCACCGATTGGCAGACTTCATTTAATAAGAGTTTTTCTAGTTATCGAGCGCAATCTCAACGCTTACATATTGCTCACGCAATCGGCAGTCTCCTTCGCCAAGAACTTGCGAGTGGGAAGCCCATTGCAACAATTGTTGATTGGGAATGGAGCAAGTGGCTCCAACAAGAGATTGGAAACACGCATCTTTCCAGCAACTTTATTCAACGAGTTGATCAGCTTAAAGCGCGACCTCTTGAACCGGAGGTAAATTTAGCAGACAACCGTAGAGACCTAGAAAGTGGATTGTGTGCATTCAAGCGCCTAGCGGGCGACCAGTTGTGCAACGCGCTTCGTGAGTCGGCCAACTCGCAGAATAAAATACAATTGTCAGATGTAGCTCCGGCGCTAAGACAACTTACCCTGCGAACACTGCCTTATACTTTGGAAGGTTTGGGAATTACAAATCCTGGGCAGTCGCCTCTTCTTGCGGCATCTTCCGTTTTCTTTCGCAATCTGCTTTGCTTTTGGATGCACATTTTTCAATTTGCACGAGATAGTGGAAACATTGCTCTAGGAGATAAACGCCTTCTCAATGATCTGGTAGATTCGGACTACGCGGTTATTGGAACATTCTGCGATGGTTTGATTACGGGCGATAGTCGAATGCGGGAGAGATACGAAGGGATCAAGGCAGCGTTGCAAATATGAGCGGATTATCACCTTTTATAGACGTTCACGTTCAACTTGTTTTGTTTAACTTTATGTGCGAATCCGTGCATTTAAGATTGACAATAACAGTTAACAAAATGCTCCGACAAAGATGCCCACCATCATAGTAGCACCTGGAATCAAGGACACAGACCTTTCACAACCACCTACCTTTGAGGAGAAGGTGAGTGTGTTTCATTCTCGGATGCGAGGTTGGAAGCTGGACATCGCCGACGCAATGATCAATGGCTACAAGGCGCGTAATGGTTCTGACATCCACGGCATCCCAGAAGCAGGTTTCGCGGCCTTGGACGTGATGTTCAACTACTTTGAGTCCATCGGAAAGTATTATGCGGGTTTCACTGGCGAAGGTGAATCGGGCAAACATTTCAAGATAGGACTTCATTTTGTATTTCCGAATATAGCTCAACACGGTAACGCTCAGGGAATCAAGTTTGTGGAGGACACTCTTTGGAAGGCAGTGCGGTGTGGGATTTACCATGCGGGGATGACAAAGGGAAACATATTTCTTACGGGTGACATTACGAACCCAATTGAGATCCCGGCAGACTACAAGGCAATTGCGATCAATCCACACATTCTTGTGAAGGCCCTTTTAACGCATGTTAACGGGTTCAAGTCCGAGTTGCTAGACCGTGGAGAAACTTCGCAGATAGGGCAACATTTTGTAGCTCGCTACGACCACGACAACAAATAGTGTTGAATAAGGCAATGTTTCCCCCGCGCAAACGCAAACTGGCATGGCAATCTTCTCTTGCTTCGCCAGCCTGCCCTCACACCGCCCTAATTTTTGTCAGTCTGACATCTGCTGGTTTCAAAAAGTGCCAGCAAAAGTGCCAGCAAACCTCATCGGCGGGGAGTAAAATGGAGTTAAAAAAAGTCGGTTGGAGTTATCCTTGACATAATGCAGGAAAGCCTTTAGTATCAGGGCAACGGTGATGATTTAGACAGTTGATTTCGAGTGGCTTGTGGAAGGCGGGACGCGTCCGATTCCGACCCTCGCCTCCAACGACTTACATATATATGCGGTCATTTGGGGCAAGAGATGATAGCCGACCCTCGGCGTTATCGACTTTATCGGCTTTTATTGGGGTTTTCGCGCAGTTTTGGGGTGCGGGTAAATGGCAATCGGCGTTTTTGGGGGGTTGGCTGAACGGATAAAATCTCTGTCAAAGTAGCTTTGGAACAGGTTGTTGAACTATTTCGTGCGCCAGCCAGCGCCGGTTGCTGCTGCTCCGGATCGGCCAATTGCCGGCGCTACGGCAGTTCCGTCAATGCCGAGTCGACGGCGGCAGTGCGGCTACGAGCGAGGCTTGCCGACCGGCATCAAGCACAGTGGTTGCTCGTTCACGGCCAGTGTCAACACCCCCTTCACCCCGGCATCATCGAAGGCGCCGACTACGAAGGTCCCCAGATCGAGCGCGACGGCCTGCAAATGGACGTTCTGAGCGGCGTGCCCGGCCTCCATGCGCAGATAACGTTCCGCCCGCTGCTGGTATTTCCTGGCTGTTCGCTCGTAAACCGCGGCGATGACAATGGTTGCCGGCGCGTCCTTCAACCAGTCTTGTTCCCGTGCCGCGCCAGCCAAATTCGCTCGCTGGTCCCCTTGGAACACAGGGATCAAATCGTGGCCTTGAGGCCGATATCTGTAAACGCCGGCGGGCAACTCGTCCTGGTCACACGTCACGAGAAAAACCTCCAGCGGATAAAGCGCGCCGGCCGAAGGCGCCGTGCGCTGGCCCTCGGGGCCGGTAATGCCCTGGGCAGCCCAGAGCAGTTGCGAAGTCTCCGCCAGTGTCAGTGCTCCCCTTCTGAACTCCCGGACGGACCGTCGCCGGCGCAAAGCCGATTCAACGGATATTTTGCTGTCCGGGCGTGGTGCGGGGAGCTTGATCACACCCGCCAGATTGCCGCTGACAAGAGGTTTGCCTCCCATAGGTTTTTCACGGCGGAAAATAGTGGCAACGGCTCCGGGAATCAAGAGGCAGAACGGCTTTTCATGGTGCGGCCTGCGGCCGATGCCAAATGCGCTGGCCGTCTTTGTATACTTCCCGAACGCGGTGAAAGGGTACGCGATGAATCCGGCCCTCAGTGTCTTCGAGCCGGAACGCCTGCGGGTCGTCTCTTGGGAAATCCAGTTCGCGAAACGGGACGACGATGACCCGGCCCTCCACGCGGTCAAAGTAGCCCAACTCGAAGTTCCCCCGGCCAAATTCGGGGTCCCAGCGGATGCGGTTCAGCAGTTCGTGAATGGGGGCCATCGTGAAGACCGGTCAGTTATCCGCGCCACGGCGGATTTTCTCCAGGCGGCGGTTCGGAACCCATGGTTGAAGATACGGCAACGACTGGCGCAATTGAAATAAAGAGAGCCTTGTGCATGGTCACCCCTGCTGTGCCAGAAACCATTCGTCCGATTCCAGGTCGTGTTTGAGCAGATACTCGTTTTCGTCCATGCCCCGCACTTTGAAATAGTCCGCACAGGGCCACTCGGGTTTGCTTTCGACCTGGTACCAACGGTCGAGGACTTCGCCCACTTCGATGGGCATTTCTTCCTGGATGAACCTGCGCGGCGTCTCGTCGGCCTTGGCCCCGGCGTAGCATTCGACTTTGATCGGGATGAGTTTCATCAGCCCCCTGCTTGAGCGCTCTCCTCAAGGCCAGGGCTCACGATGCGCGCTTGCGGCATGCGATTGGCGATCACCTGGCGAGCAAGGTCAAACCACTCTGGGCGGCGGTCCACAATCGCGCGGTCTGAACTGCAGACGATCCGGCGCAAGGCAGGCAGGCGGCCGGCGCCGAACGAACGCTCGTACTTGATGCGGGTCTGATTTGCATCCAGGCCCCTGCTGAGTTCCTCCAACAAGCGAGGATTCTTCATCGCCTTCCGGGCGAGTTGCCGCGGGTTCGAATCCGCCTGGCGGAGTTCTGCAAGCGCAGTAGCCATGCCCGCGATTTTACCATCGGACATTTGGCGGGTCAAATTCACACCAGGCCGGGTTAGCTCCTCTTGCGGGACGCCCATCGGCGGGTTATCGTGCTGCTGCAACAGGAAGCGCCATGAAAGCGAAAGTTCTTGGATTCGGAGAAATCGAACTGGACGGCGAACATTACGCCCACGACATCGTGATCCAAGCCGGCGAGGTAAAGAAGCGGAAGAAGGGCGTCTCCAAGAGATTTCGCGATGAATACGGACATACCCCACTGTCCGCCGAGGAGGACATCCCCTGGGGAGGAAAGCAATTGATCGTTGGCACGGGCGTGTATGGAAAACTGCCGATCCTGCCGGCAGTGGAGGCAGAGGCAAAGCGCCGAGGGATTAAACTGGTCGCAGTACCGACAGAGCAAGCCTGTCAGCTCCTGGGTTCAGTACAGCGCGGGGAGGCGTTTGCGGTTTTGCATGTGACGTGTTAATCGCCGCTCTTCTGCCACCGTCAGCCACGACTCAGGACGACGGGCGGGCGTCCACCGATTCATTCGGGCGCGGCGGCCTTTTTTGCTGGGCAAAGTGGCGGACCAAGCACCTGCGTTCAAACGCTTTCCGTATCGGCCGATACGGCATGACCCGGAGCATGGCTCCCAACTTGGTCCGAAGCCAACGCTTGCAGCGCTCAAAATCCAGATATTCGAGGACCGCCATGCAATGGTAAGAACTGCTCACGCACAAACAGCAACCCCAACATGAGCGAAGAGTTATCAACGACCGAGTTCGCCGCCGCATTTTCGTTCGAGGACTGGGGCTTCCTTTGCAGCAAGCCTGATTTTCTGGCTGCCGTATTGGCATCATCGGGATACCAAGCAAGGCCGCATGCCGCGCGAGGAACAAATCAAGCATTCTGTCACCATGGTCATGATCGCCATTGAAGACGAACAGTTGTACGTATAATGCAGAGATGGGCAATCCATAAAAGGCATGAAAAAGAAGCAACCGGGTGAGCTTGCAATGGACCTGCTGAAGCTTGCGGTCCAGCGCATCTCCTATTTTGAGGAGAACCCCTCCCATCTGGCCTGGGTCATGATGCACTACTCCGGCCTCCACCGCGGGCGCGTCCTCTCCGAGGACTGGACCAACCCGAAGGACGCCATCCTGGATCTTAAAGACATCACCCAGGCCCAGCAGGACCTCATCTACGATGCATGGGGCGTCACCGTCTCCAACGATCCAGAGTTCAACGACGTCGCCCTGCCTCTGGAGGGCAAGCCCTACAAGACGATGAACGAGTGGCTGAAGTTAAAGCTCGACCCCAAATACCGCTACAAGTCCATCTACCGGGACCGCATCAGCGTTTACGACCACCTGCTTTGCTCCATTGGGACAGGGATGAAGTGGGTCGAAAAGGATGGAGTCAGCTACATCGCCGACGTTGGGCCGGCGGGCGTCAACGAGGTGCTCTTTGCCGGCTACACGAGGGTTGGCCCCAAGGTTGCCCCCGAAATTCGCCGGGAGGTCCTTAACATTGCCGATCAGTACGGCATCAGCGCCTACATCCAGAAAATGATCGCCAACGGCAAGAAAGCCGCGAGAGGATGGAAGTGGGAGCCAAAGGGCAAGACCTGCGTGCAAGTTCCACCCCATCAGACCACGCTGAAGAGGCTGCAGAGGCTGATCGGACGGGAGGCTCTCCAAAAGGCCGGCCTCGTCTCCCCAGCTGGAAGCACTTTTGGCGACTACTACCCGATGAGCCGGGAGTACTCCAACCTGATGCAGATGCCGAAAAATGCCCACCCCAGCTATCTCCACGCCGGCCTGCGCATCGCCGCCGAGATTCTTCTCAGCCCTACCGCCGAAGAGCGCAACGTCAAGCTCGCATGGCGCTTCTACAAGCGCACGGATTACAGCCTCACCTGGAACCCAAAAGACCTCCTTGGCCATCTTTCTGAGCGGCCGGGGCCGCTCCCGGCCACTCAGACATGCCCCAAGCCGGTGTTCAAGGTCGGGGATTGGGTGGCCGTATCGCAATCTCGCCGGCCTGAAATCGGCATCGTGACCCGGCTCGCCAAGAGCAAGAAAGATTGCGAGGAGGCTGAAATGGTAGGCAGCCGGTTGACCGGCACAGGAAGGAGATGTGCTCCCTGGCTTTGGGAAGTCGATGTGACGGTTTACACCCTTTCCGGCAAAATGTTGAAGAAGCTTCAGGGCGATTGGCATGGCCGATGGCTTAAGATCAAGCCCCCCAAGTTCCCCATCCATCCGGACGAGCGTGGAGACTGGCATAACTCCGTGGTAGCCGGTGCGCCAGGCCAAGTCTGGTTGATCGTGTGAACTGAGAGGTGAGCCATGTAATTGTCCATGAAACATGAAGCGACCCGCACTGCGGCGGTGGCAACACCGGCGCGGAAGCTGCGGGAAGCGCGCGCCGAGCTGTAGCGAAAGCGAACCGAAATGAGCCTCGTTACACGAAAGCGAAGGTGGCCAACTTATCGGATGTAGTGAAGCCAGTACGCTGGACGAAGACAGGGACACAAGCAGGCCAGCGACCTTCCGGGGTCAAAGCGGACAGCGCGAGCGCCAAAGGATCAACCAGGAACCTGGGAGACCCGCGTTTGGAGGCAGGGAGCCGGGGCCAATTTCGTCCGGCAATCCATAACCGGGCGGGACTGGGCGCGGGAGTCGGAAGGGCCCGTAGTAGCCGGGAAGCGAGTAATGATCGTGGAGCCAAGGGGCCCTAATGCAGAACGAGCCGAGTCAGAGGAAGGAAGAGCCGATTGAGTAGCGACAACTATTCCAGGACGGAACAAGCGGTGTGGATGCGCGAACGGGCGAAAGCCTGGGAGCGTCTGAAACTGCCGCCGCCCCTCTTTCAACTGAGACAGAAGCTGGGCCAAAAGGCCAAACAGGAACCCAAGTATCGGTTCTACACGCTCTATGGGCGCATCTGCGACAGGCAGACGCTCGTGGCGGCTTGGAACCAGGTGCGAGCCAATGGCGGCGCCCCTGGCGTAGATGGGATAAGCATAGAAGGGGTGGTGAAGTCCGAAGGCGGGCCGGAACGGTTTCTCGATGAGATTGAAACGGAACTGCGCCAGAAGACCTATCGCCCCCAGCCGGTCAAGAGGGTGTATATCCCCAAGGCCAACGGGAAACTGAGACCGCTGGGCATTCCGACGATTCGCGACCGGGTCGTCCAGACGGCAGCATTGCTGATACGGGAGCCGATCTTTGAAGCGGATTTCCAGGAATGTTCCTACGGATTTCGGCCGGGGCGCTCGGCGCATTTGGCGTTGAGGGAAATCCAAGAACATCTGAAGGCCGGATACTGCGCGGTATATGATGCAGACCTCAAGGGCTACTTCGATTCGATCCCACACGACAAGCTGTTGGCGTGCGTGCGGATGCGAGTGGTGGACCGCTCGGTGCTGCGCCTGATACGGATGTGGCTGCGAGCGCCCGTGGTGGAAAGGAAGGACGGAGGCAAGCCCACCGTTAAGCGCAACGACCGGGGCACACCGCAGGGCGGCGTAATTTCGCCGCTGCTGGCGAACATCTACCTGCACTGGTTCGACAAAGCGTTTCACCGCGCCGACGGGCCGGCCCAATGGGCCAATGCCAAGCTGGTGCGGTATGCGGACGACTTTGTGGTGCTGGCGCGGTATCAAAGCCAGCGACTGCGGGGCTTCATTGAGGACAAGCTGGAAGGGTGGCTGGGACTGACGGTGAACCGGGAAAAGACGCGCGTGGTGGAACTCAAAGAACCCAAGGCGAGCCTGGACTTTCTGGGCTACACCTTCCGGTTCGACCGAGACCTCCACGGCGGCAGTCACCGGTATCTGAACCTGGAACCTTCGGCCAAGGCGCTGGCTCGCGAGCGGGAGGCGCTGCGGCAGATGACCGGGCCAGAACAGTGCCACACACCGCTGCCCGAACTGACCAAGACGATCAACCGGCATCTGAACGGATGGGGGAAGTATTTCAGTCTGGGGTATCCGCGCAAGGCGTTTCGGCAGATCAACTCGTATGTTCGGCAACGGCTGACGTATCATTTGCAGCGCAGAAGTCAGCGCGGCTACCGCCCGCCGGAGGGCGTGAGCTTCTATGAACATCTCAATCGAATGGGGTTAATCAGCCTGTGAATGCCTGCGGCGACAGACTGCATGAGAGCCGGATGCGGAAAAGCCGCACGTCCGGTTCGATGAGGGGCGGGGCTGCCATGCGCACCCCGCCTACTCTACTGTATTACCCATACCCAGTCCCTGAGAACACGGTGGAACGATGGCTTCAGCTCAAAAAAGCGGCCAAAAACGCTCATGAAAGTTGATTGGAATCCCAATATCGTAACTCGGCTGCACCCGCTCGATAGGATCGAGACGAATCTGCGGCGAGTGATGCTCCACACAGACGACGCAGTTGGCGCGATCAAGATGGCGGAGGAGTTTACCCGGACGTACCAGCAGGCTCGAAAAACGGTTGGGAAAAGAGCGCTGTTGGCCTATCGCCTCGACCTGGCGGCGCAGCCTGCTCCCAAAGATCTGAACCCGATGGCTCCGATGCAGCTTGGCGGATTGCCCGATCTCGCAGATTCGATCAACGGCAGTGCCATGCACGCCATCCATCAGGGGATAAAACCTGACCTCAAGGCACTGGTAAACAGGCATTGGCCGAACAATCAGATCACCGGACAGCCGCTGAAGTTCCTTTGCCAGCTCGACGTCTTTCAGTGGATGGCAGTGATCCACTTCC
>Ga0224555_1003238_pt1 | contig 17118 bp, 21 predicted proteins | sample 714S23034metaG_FD_180687 | JGI IMG/M metagenome (GOLD analysis project Ga0224555, IMG submission 180687) | Peat soil microbial communities from Stordalen Mire, Sweden - 717 S2 30-34 | ecosystem: Environmental > Terrestrial > Soil > Wetlands > Peat | place: Sweden: Norrbotten County, Stordalen...
TCGCAGCCGACCGCGTCCAACGCCCGGCGCGCGCGGGTGCGCAACTCGTCAACGGTGGTCACGCGGTTGCCTCCTTGCAGAGCGATTCATAAAGTGCGTAAGGGTCGTGAATGTGACGGTCGATCGCCCCGGCCATCCAGTCCACGCTGTAGCCCGAATCGTCGACGACGTCGGTGGCCTCAGTGTCGCGGTCGAGGTTGGAGCGAAAGATGCCGGCCGCTGAGGCAGGCAGAAAGTCTTCGTAGACAACGGGTTTGGAGGGTTTGCCGCCGCGGTAGTAGGCCAACCCCTGAGCGGCCATCTCGTCGTCGGTGGCCGGAAAGTACTCAGCCCACACCGTGGCGGGATCGGGGTTACCAGGAAGACGAGCCATTGCGACGTCGTAACGTTCCCGGCCCTTCGGCGTCAGCGCCACACCGCGTGCCTCGACCTCGCCGAAGCGCACCCGCAGCGTCGCCTCAACGACCGTCCCGTCGTCGTCGCGAAACCGGCGTGGTTCGGCGAGGGCGCGAAACGATGTCTGGCGCAACAGCACCGCGGGCCCGTCCCAGCGGGGCGGTCCCTGGATGGCGTCGATCATCGTGATGCCGCGCGCAATCATCCGGCGATACAGCTCGTCGATGTCGAGCACCCGCGGCGTCAAGTGATTCACGTGGGTGGAGCAGACGCCGGCGATGTCGGCGGCCACCGCCGATACCAGTGACAGCTCGTCATACCAGGACTTCTCGACCGGTTCACGCGACAGCGCGAACGCCGCCACGGCCTGCGCGACGAAGTCATCGGCCTCGTCGGCATCGCAGCCGCCATCGGCTGCGATCACCCGGGCACGGGCGAGCAACGCCGGGTCGAAGAGTTGGCGGCGACCCAGGAATCGCAGTACACGAGCGCGCAACTCGGCGTCGAAGAAACGCGGATCCCTGATCGACAGCATCGAGGTGAACACCCGAAACGGGTTGTGCGCCAACTCGTCGGAGTCGATAGGCCGAAATGCGGTGGACACCACCGGAACCGGTGAAGCGGCGTCGCGCAGGTCGTAGTAGCCGACTGGGACCATGCCGAAGGCCGAGAACAGCTCGGCGACGGCGGCCAGTTCATCGGGTGTGCCGACGCGGATCGCGCCGTGCCGTTCGGCGGTGACGCGGGACAGCGACCCGAGCCGTTCGGCGCCCGCATGCCGCGTGGCGTAATCACGGTTGACCTGCGTGCTGACCTCGACCAGCGTGGTGTACGCGGGTACCTCGCTGCCGTACATGGCGGACAGCCCAGCGGCGAAGCGCTCCCGCAGCTGAGAAGTCGCCAGGCGACGATGCGGGCGGCTCAACTGCGATCACCGCTGCGATACTCTCCGGCCATGGCTGAGACGCTCGACAACATCGACCGGATCTTGGTGCGCTCGCTCGTTGCGGACGGCCGCGCGACCTTGTCGGAGTTGGCCGCAAACGCTGGGCTGTCGGTCTCGGCAGTCCAGTCGCGGGTGCGCAGGCTGGAGTCTCGCGGTGTGGTGACCGGGTATTCGGCGCGGATCGACCCGGCGGCGGTCGGGCACTTGTTGTCGGCGTTCGTGGCCATCACCCCTCTCGATCCCTCACAACCCGATGATGCGCCGGCTCGCCTGCAACACATCGAGGAGATCGCGTCGTGTCACTCGGTGGCCGGTGAGGAAAGCTACACCCTGCTGGTGCGCGTCGAGTCTCCGCGCGCGCTGGAAGACCTGTTACAGCGGATCCGGACAACGGCAAACGTGCAGACCCGCAGCACGATCATTTTACAGACATTTTACGATGATCGACAGTTTGTACCGTAAAAAGTACGGTTTGGCGTCAGGATATCGTAAATGTTAATGATACGGTGGCGTCATGACGAGCGTGCTGGCAGCTACAGATCGGCAACTCGGGCCTGACGGAGTCCATGAGGTGCTGGCGCGCAGCATCCTTGTCGACGGTCTGGATTTCGTGCTCGACCTGGATCGCTCGGCCGGCTCGTATCTGGTCGATGCCCGCGACGGTCGGCGCTATCTCGATATGTTCACGTTCTTCGCCTCGTCGGCGCTGGGCATGAACCATCCGGCGCTGGCTTACGACGATGACTTCCGTGCAGAACTCACCGACACCGCGGTGAACAAGCCGAGTAACTCCGACGTGTACTCGGTGCCGATGGCCCGCTTCGTCCAGACCTTCGCGAGGGTGCTGGGCGATCCGGCGCTGCCGCATCTGTTCTTCGTCGACGGTGGTGCGCTGGCGGTGGAGAACGCGCTGAAGGTCGCGTTCGACTGGAAGAGCCGGCACAACGAGGCGCGCGGCGTCGACCCCGAATTGGGTACCCGGGTGCTGCACTTGCAAGGGGCGTTTCACGGACGCAGCGGTTACACGCTGTCGCTGACCAACAGCAATCCGATTACCGTTGCTCGGTTTCCGACGTTCGACTGGCCACGCATCGACGCGCCCTACCTTCGTCCTGGCGCCGACATCGATGCGCTGGAAGCCAAGTCGCTGCGACAGGCCCGGGCAGCGTTCGAGGCTTACCCGCACGACATCGCCTGTTTCGTCGCCGAACCCATCCAGGGTGAGGGTGGCGACCGGCACTTCCGCCCCGAGTTCTTCGCCGCGATGCGCGCGCTGTGTGACGAATTCGACGCGCTGATGATCTTCGACGAGGTGCAGACGGGCTGTGGTTTGACCGGAACCGCTTGGGCCTACCAACAATTGGGCGTTGCACCCGACGTGGTGGCGTTCGGCAAGAAGACGCAGGTGTGCGGGGTGATGGCCGGACGGCGGGTCGACGAAATCGCCGACAACGTGTTCGCGGCGCCTTCGCGGCTCAACTCGACCTGGGGCGGCAACCTTACCGACATGGTTCGCGCCCGGCGCATCCTGGAAGTCGTCGAAGCCGACGAGCTGTTCGAGAACGCGGCCGCTCAGGGCCGCTATCTACGGGCCCGCCTCGACGAACTCGCCAACGACTTCCCGGGATTCGTGCTCGACGTCCGCGGCCGCGGCTTGATGTGCGCGTTCAGCATGCCGACCACCACCGACCGCGATGAGTTGCTCCGCCGGCTGTGGCGATACGGAGTGATTGTGCTTCCCAGTGGTCAAACCAGCGTGCGATTTCGTCCGGCGCTGACGGTTTCGCGCGCCGAGATCGACGAGGTGGTGGCAGCTCTGCGCGATGTCCTCACGGAGCCGATTTTCGGTTCTTGACCGCGCGACGGTTACTGGTTTACTGTTCGCGGACTTTGGGGTATACGCATGTGGCGCGTGTGGTCGCGCGTGACGGCGATAGAGGTCAGGATGCAGACACAACAGCACCGCTCAGACGGCGACCGCCTCGGGCAGGTAGACAACGACGTGCACACCGCCGTTCGGTTCGCCGTCCTGGCCGCAGCTGCCGGGGTGGGGTACCTTATCGTGGCCGCGCTGTGGGACAGCACGTGCACGGGCGCGATGTCCGTCGACACCGTGGCTTGCGGAGCGCCTCAGCTGACAATTCTGGCGTTCGGGGGCCCGGCGATTCTGCTGGCCGCGGAAGGCTGGGCGTTTGTGCGTACCTACCGCGTCTGGCGCGACCACGGCACCTGGTGGGCATGGCAGGGCGCCGGATGGTTCTTGATGATCCTGATGTTTGTCACGCTCACCATGGGCGCCCCGATTGCCGTGCCCGTTCTGGCGAGTTGATCGGTCTGCGTGCGCGAACAGCAGTCCGCGCACCGACTTCCAGCGTCCTACCGTTCTAGCTGGTGCCGCAGGGGTTCAGTGGTCTCTTGCGATTGCTCGATGGCATCGACGATCGGAATATCGACGGAAAATGTGTCGCGATCGTGCATGACGCTCCCGGTCACCTCGTCTGGTTTTATACGTCGGCGCTAGTGGGTATCTGCTTTAGACCATGATGAGTTCGTCGGCGGATGGTCCGCACGTCACCTGATCATGGGGGACAAAATCACGAATGCGATGACATAGATGCCCACTGCGATCAGTACGAGGATCACCAACGTGATGACGGCGATCAGTGCAACCCGCCGAATGCGGCGTGTGCGCTGGATTTTCGCTGTCTCGCTCGCGTCCATGGCGGGTGGAATACCCGGCGGCGATCATGGCTAACCAGCTCGAGCGCGAGGGTAGTGTCGGTCAAACAATGCTGGGAGGCCCCATGACCGCTGCTGCGAAGCCAGCGAAGAATCAGCAACGCGGTGAACGCGCCATCGAACTACGCGTCGCGGCGAAACTGGAGAACTTGTCGGTCTTGCGGACTTTGGTGGGGGCAGTCGGCACCTTCGAGGATCTCGATTTCGACGCAGTAGCCGATCTGCGGCTCGCGGTAGACGAGGTGTGTACCAGGTTGATTCGCTCGGCCATCCCAGGCGCCATGCTGGCGATCATTGTTGATCCGAGCGACGACGAACTGAAGGTCGAGGCGTCGACGACATGCGACAACGCTGACGTCGTGACGCCGGGCAGCTTCAGCTGGCATGTGCTGACATCGCTGACCGACGACGTCCAGACATTTCAGGACGGCCGCGGGCCTGATGGTCACGGCGTCTCCGGTGTCACACTGACTACCCGACGGGCGGGCGCTCGCAGGTGACAGCGCGAGCTGTCGGCGGTTCTTCATCTCGTCCCAACGAATACGCTGACGTTCCGGACATGTTCCGTGAGCTGGCCACTCTTGACACCGATTCGTCGGACTTCCAGCGTCACCGGGACAAGATCGTCGAGCGCTGCCTGCCCTTGGCGGACCACATAGCCCGGCGTTTCGAGGGGCGCGGCGAACCACGCGACGACTTGGTTCAGGTGGCTCGCGTCGGATTGGTCAACGCTGTTGCCCGCTTCGACGTGGAGACCGGCTCCGACTTCGTCTCCTTTGCGGTGCCCACCATCATGGGGGAAGTCCGCCGGCATTTCCGGGACAACAGCTGGTCGGTGAAAGTCCCGAGGCGTCTGAAAGAGCTGCACTTACGGCTAGGCGCCGCGACCGCAGACCTCTCGCAGCGGCTGGGCCGAGCGCCCACCGCGACTGAGCTCGCCCAAGAACTCGAGATGGATCGCACCGAGGTCATCGAGGGCCTGGTGGCGGGTAGCTCCTACAACACGCTGTCCATCGACAGCGGCGGCAACAGCGCCGGTGATGACGAGGCCCGGGCCATTGCCGACACCCTCGGCGATGTCGACACTGGTCTTGAGCGGATCGAGAACCGCGAGGCGATACGGCCCTTGCTGGAAGGGTTGCCGGAGCGGGAGCGAACGGTGTTGGTCCTGCGGTTCTTCGACTCGATGACCCAGACGCAGATCGCCGAGCGCGTCGGCATTTCACAAATGCACGTGTCGCGATTGCTGGCTAAGTCGCTAGCGCGGCTGCGGGATGAGCTGGAATAGCCGGTTCGACTCAGCATTCTCGTTGGCTGCATCCGGCATGGCGTCCACCGACTCGACTAGCGGCAGCGTGTTGTCGGGGTCGCAGATCCGAAGTAATCGCGACACCGCCTTGCCCGGCACCACAGCCCAGCGCAGATTGGCGCCCGCGCACCGGACATTGATCAGGTGCAGCGCCGAAAAACCGGCAGTTCCAAAGAATTCCAGGCTGCTCAAATCCACGATCACCGACGTGGCATGAGCGATGCAGCTCTCAACGTAATCGGCGAGCTGACTGGCATTGGATGCGTCGAGCTCTCCGTGGGCGGTGATCACCACGCGAGACGAAATCCACTCAGCGGTGAACCGCGCGGAATGGTTTTCCCATGCGGGAGGCGGCAGTGCGGCGTCGGTTCCAAGAACCGGCGCAGCAGCGTTCGGGCGTTTTATGGCAGACATCAAGTGACTCCATCAGTCGACAAAGCAAGCTGTGGATCACGTCAAGCGGTGAGGTGCCGCGCGCGAGGAGAAACCCGGGAAAAACGAGCCTCCCCCTGCGTCGATTAACGCTGTTCCGGGGCGGCTGTTAACTCAACCTTGTTTAGACACTACTCCGGCCGCACTGCGCCGACAACGCGTGAGAGTATTTCTCAGAAACACTGGTCAGCGCCGTCGGCTCATGGTGTTATCCCGAATATGTTCTGGCGCAACAACTATGGTGGCGAATCGCCGGACGGACTCAGCTGCCGCGCTGGCTGCACCGCTGTGGCCGCTGCGCGCTCGCGTGGCGATCTCTCCGGTCGCGGGGTCAAGGGTCACTTCGGCCAACAGCTCACCGGTCGTGACCTCGCACACGGCCCATGAGTAGCGGGTGTCGGAGGACCACTGGGCGTTGCTCTGCGCGACATGGTCCGGGTCGTTGATGCCGAGGTCGACCAATGCGGGACGGTCATCGATGCGGCCGTCAGCGCGCAGTCCGCGCAGATACCACTGCCCGGCGTTGATCTCGACCGGTTCCAAGTTCGGCTCCTCCTCAGGCCGCTTCGCGCCCTGCATCGTCGCCGAACGCGGTTCCAAGTTCGGCTCGGCTTTCAGCTCCGGACGGAATTACTTGATCTCGGCGAGCACCGTGCCCTGGGTGATAGCGGCCCCGGTCTCGACGGCCAACCCGGTGATGACGCCGTCTTTGTGTGCGGTGACCGGGTTTTCCATCTTCATCGCCTCCAGGACCACCACCAGGTCGCCGGTCGAGACCTCTTGTCCCTCCTCGACGGCAACCTTCACCACGGTGCCCTGCATCGGCGCGGTCACCGCGTCACCGGACGCCGCGGCGCCGCCGTGGGCGCCCCGCTTGCGTGGCTTGGGCTTTTTGCGGATCGCGCCGACCGCGTCGGTGGACGCACCGTTGGAGAGCGCCAGGTCACCCGGCAGCGACACCTCGAGCCGCCGGCCGCCGACCTCCACTACGACCTTCTGCCGCGGCAGAGTCTCGTCCTCGTCGATGGGCTCGCCGCCAGTGAACGGCTCGATGGTGTTGTCCCACTCGGTCTCAATCCAGCGGGTGTGCACCGTGAAACCGTTGTCGTCGCCGATGAACGCCGGGTCGGACACCACGGCGCGGTGGAACGGGATGACGGTGGCCAGCCCTTCGACGTGGAATTCGTCCAGCGCGCGGCGTGACCGCGCCAAGGCTTCCTCGCGGCTTGCGCCGTACACGATCAGCTTGGCCAGCATCGAGTCGAACTGCCCACCGATCACCGAACCGGCCTCGACACCGGAGTCCAGCCGGACTCCGGGCCCGCTGGGCGTCTCGTACTTGGTGACTGGGCCGGGCGCGGGCAAGAAGCCGCGTCCGGCGTCCTCGCCGTTGATCCGGAACTCGATCGCGTGCCCGCGCGGGGTGGGGTCCTCGGTGATATCGAGCTTCTCGCCGTTGGCGATCTTGAACTGCTGCAACACCAGGTCGATGCCCGCGGTCTCCTCGGTGACCGGGTGCTCGACCTGCAGCCGGGCGTTGACCTCGAGGAACGAGATCAGCCCGTCCTGGCCGACCAGGTATTCCACGGTGCCGGCGCCGTAGTAGTGCGCCTCTTTGCAGATCCGCTTGGCGGATTCGTGGATCTCCTTGCGCTGCGCGTCGGTCAGGAACGGTGCGGGCGCCTCTTCGACCAGTTTCTGGAAGCGGCGCTGCAGCGAGCAGTCGCGGGTTCCTGCGACGACGACGTTGCCGTGCTGGTCGGCGATCACCTGCGCCTCGACGTGGCGCGGCTTGTCCAGGTAGCGCTCGACGAAGCATTCGCCGCGGCCGAACGCCGCCACCGCCTCGCGGGTCGCCGACTCGAACAGCTCGGGGATCTCCTCGATGGTGCGTGCCACCTTCATGCCGCGGCCACCGCCGCCGAAGGCGGCTTTGATCGCGATCGGCACGCCGTACTCCTTGGCGAAGGCGACCACCTCGTCGGCGTCCTTCACCGGGTCGGGCGTACCGGGCACCAGCGGAGCCTGCGCGCGGGCGGCGATGTGCCGCGCTGTGACCTTGTCGCCCAGGTCGCGGATCGACTGCGGGCTGGGCCCGATCCAGATCAGGCCGGCGTCGATGACAGCCCGCGCGAAGTCGGCATTCTCCGAGAGGAAGCCGTAGCCGGGGTGGATCGCGTTGGCGCCGGACTTCTCGGCGGCCTGCAGGAGTTTGCCGAAGTCCAGGTAGGACTCGGCCGACGTCTGACCACCCAGCGCGAAAGCCTCGTCGGCCAGCCGCACGTGGGGGGCGTCGGCGTCGGGCTCGGCGTACACCGCCACGCTGGGCAGGCCCGCGTCCTTGGCCGCGCGGATCACCCGAACCGCGATCTCGCCGCGATTGGCGACGAGAACCTTGGAGATCGTCGAGTTGGCGTGACTAGGCACTGCGCCTCCTGTAGGGCTGAAACACTTCTCGGATGTCTAAGAGAAATTCTTACAAGTCATGTCGGGGGAAGTTTAAGCGCCGCGCCGCGGGCGATTTGACCCGGTGTCCACTTCAGGCGGACTCGCGCAATCGGCGCTTGATCCGGGCCAGCATCGCCGACATTCCCCGCAGCCGCAGCGGGCTGATCAGGGCAGCCAGACCCAGGTCGGTGTAGAAGTCCTCGGGCACTGCCAGGATGTCGGCGGCGGGCTGTTCGTCCAGGCCGGCTGCGAGGATCGACGCAAAGCCGCGGGTGGTGGGCGCTTCGGCCGGCGCGCTGAAATACAGTCGCACCCGATCCGGGTCATGCGCATCGACGTGCAGAAACAGCGGCGATTGGCACTCGGGGACCGGCTCCATCGCCGCTTCTTCGAGGTCGGCGGGCAACGCCGGCAGATCGTCGGCGAACTCCAGCAGCAGCTTGAGCTTGTCCTGGCCTTGGACTTCGGCGAAGTCAGAGACCACTTCGGCCAGCGGCGCAGGCATGCTCATCAGGCCGGTACGGCTCCCGGGCTTTCACCGGCGACGATCGGCACTCGCACGGCGTTACCCCATTCGGTCCACGAACCGTCGTAGTTGCGCACACCGGGGATGCCGAGCAGATGGGTCAGCACGAACCAGGTATGGCTGGACCGCTCGCCGATCCGGCAATAGACGATGGTCTTGTCATCCGGCTCGATGAACCCGTAGAGCTGCTCGAGCTCGTCTCGTTTGCGAAACCGTCCGCTGTCGTCGGCCGCCTTACCCCACGGGATCGACTGCGCCGTGGGGATATGTCCGGCCCGCAACGCGCCCTCCTCCGGGTATTCGGGCATGTGGGTGCGTTTGCCGGTGTATTCATCGGGCGACCGCACATCGATGAGCGGCTCGGAACCCAGGGTTGCCAGCACGTCGTCTTTGAACGCGCGGATCGGTGCGTCGTTGCGCTGCACGACGGGATAGCCCGACGACGTCTTGGCGGGAACGTCCAACGTGGTGTCGCGTCCTTCGGAGATCCACAGATCGCGTCCGCCGTTGAGCAGCCGCACATCCGGGTGACCGAAGAGCGTGAACACCCACAGCGCGTACGCGGCCCACCAGTTGCTCTTGTCGCCGTAGATCACCACGGTGTCTTCGCGCGAAATCCCTTTGCGTTCCATCAATTCGGCGAATTGCTTACCGTTGATGTAGTCGCGCACCCGGGGGTCGTTGAGGTCGGTGTGCCAGTCGACTTTGACCGCCCCGGGGATGTGACCGACGTCGTAGAGCAGGACGTCTTCATCAGATTCGACGATGGCAAGTCCGGGCCGACCCAGATTGCCGGCCAGCCAGTCGGGCGTCACCAGCCGTTCCGGATGGGCGTAGGCGCTCAGCGTGGGGCTGGGATCTGCTGGTAGAGGCACGCTCTGAGCCTACCCGCCGGTTAGCTGTGGCTGTTCCGGCGTCGGCGCGAGCTAGCGGTCACGATGTGATCGGATTGGCCGCCCACAGTTCGGCGACCGACACGCCGACTCGTTGCATCAGGGCGCGCGTCAACGGAAGGCTCAGGCCGATGACGTTGGACGGGTCGCCCTCGATCCGGTCGACAAACCAGCCGCCCAGCCCGTCCAGCGTGAAGCTTCCGGCGACGGCCAACGGTTCGCCGCTGTCGAGGTAGGCCTGTAGATCGACATCCTTAAATTCAGCGAAATAGACTGTCGTAGTTGATGATTCGGACACGCGATGTGTTGCTTCGCCGCCGGTCAGCCGCACCAGGCAGTGCCCGGAGTGTAGCTGACCGGAGCGCCCGCCCATCGACCGCCATTGGCTTCGGGCCGCATCGGCTGATGCCGGCTTGCCGACCAGTCGGCCGTCGATGTAGAGCATCGAATCACAGCCAATGACAACACAATCCGCAGCGACAGCAGGGCCCAGGACCGTCAAGACCTGATCAGCTTTGGCCTCGGCGAGGCCGCGGACTACGTCACCTGGGGAGGCGTCCGATCCCAGCGCGGCGACGACCGCGTCCTCGTCCACGCCGGAGACCACAACCAACGGTTCGACACCGGCCTGTCGCAGCACCCTGAGCCGCCCCGCAGACGCGGACCCGAGCACCACGCGGGTCATCGGCGCATGTGGGTCCGTTCCAGCAGGGTTATCTTCTGCCAGCTGAAGACGGGGTAGCGCAGTTTGTCGACGGGCAGCCCCCACCGGGTGCGTTCTTGCGGTGCCGACTCACCGCCGCCGCCGGTCGCGCTGCCCAGCACCGCGATCAGCGCGGCAAGTTCCTCGTCGGTCGGATTGCCTTTGAGCACCTCGATGTGCGGCTCGTGCTGACCTGTCATCTGACCTCCTTCGGCGGGAAACCCCAGCATTTGTGCCGGGGAGGAACGCCGATCCCGGCCTGCATGGGCCGCGATTTCTCGTTGGTGTCGGTGGCGGCGGTTACCTTGCGGGTATGTCGCGGTTTCGGTTGTTGCCAACACCTGCTCAGCAGGTGATGTTGGTGGAGCATTGCCGGCATGCCCGGTTCGTATGGAACCTGGCCGTCGAGCAGCAGCTGTTTTGGCAGCCGGGATGTCATGCTCCTGGTTATAGCGAGCAGTGCGCACAGTTGACCGAGGCCCGTGCCGAATACGACTGGCTCGCGGCCGGCTCGCAGACCGTGCAGCAGCAGGCGCTGCGCGACTTCGCCCAGGCCATGCGAAACTTCTTCGCCGGCACCCATCGGCGCCCGTCGTGGCGCAAGGCCGGCGTGCATGAAGGCTTCCGCCAGGTCGCGCTCAAGGCGCACCATGTCGAACTGCTCAACGGGCGCTACGGGCAAGTGTGGGTGCCGAAGGTCGGCTGGATCCGATTTCGCTGGTCCCGGGCCGTGCCCCCCGTGGTGAAGTCCTACCGCATCACCCGGGATCGGGCCGGCCGCTGGCATGTCGCCTTTGCCCACATCCCCGACCCGATCCCGGCACCGGGGGATGGCGGCGTGGTCGGCATCGATCGCGGTGTGGCGGTATCGGTGGTCCTCTCGACCGGGGAGCTGCTGCACAGCCCTAGCCTTACACCCGGTGAACGGATCCGGGTGCGCCGGTTGCAGCAACGCCTCGCGCGCGCTCAGCGCGGCTCCAACCGCCGACAACGCACCAAGCTTGCGATGGCCAAACTCAAGGCGCGCGAAGCCGACCGACGGCGAGACTGGGTGGAAAAGACCACGACCGATCTGGCCCGCCGGTTCGACACGATTCGAGTCGAGGCGCTCGACGTCCGGGCGATGACCCGCTCCGCGCGCGGCACACTGGACCAACCAGGCGTTCGGGTTACGCAGAAACGGGGTCTCAACCGGGCGATCAGGTGTCAAGGGTGGGGCCGGTTGGTTGCCCGGCTTGACCAAAAGGCTGCGGACCGACTCGAGCGGATCCCGGCCGCGTACACGTCGCAACGATGTTCCGCGTGCGGGCATGTCGCACCCGAAAACCGCAAGAGCCAAGCGGTCTTCGCCTGCGACGCGGGACCGTGCAACGCCGACGTGAACGCGGCACGCAACATCGCCGCCGGACGGGCGGTACCAGCACAGGGAGACCTCGCCGTAGGGCGGTCTGTGAACTGTGAACCTCAACTCAGCTCTCCTGCTGCCTAAGTAGGTAGACCGGGTTGGAATCCTCAGACTTCGGGTCCGGGGAGGGCGTCAAAGTGGAATGTTCCCGTGCTTCTTGGGCGGCATCTGAGCGATCTTGCGCTCCAACAGCCGCAGTGCTGTCCCGATGTAGCCGCGGGTATGCGACGGCGGAATCACCGCGTCGACATAGCCCCGCTCGGCGGCGATGTAGGGGTTGACCAGGGTGTCCTCGTACTCCTGCTGCAGATGCAGCCGCAGCGCGTCGACGTCTTCGCCGTTCTTGGCTGCGTCACCGAGCTGCTGGCGGTAGACGAAGCCGACCGCACCGGAAGCACCCATCACCGCGATCTGGGCGGTCGGCCAGGCGACGTTGACATCGCAACCCATGTCCTTGGAGCCCATGACGCAGTAGGCGCCGCCGTAGGCCTTGCGGGTGATGACGGTGATCTTGGGGACGGTGGCCTCGCCGTAGGCGTACAGCAGCTTGGCGCCGCGGCGGATGATGCCGTTGTATTCCTGGCCGGTGCCCGGCAGGAAGCCCGGGACGTCGACCAGCATGATGATCGGGATGTTGAAGCAGTCGCAGGTCCGCACGAAGCGGGCGGCCTTCTCGGAGGCGTTGATGTCCAGGCAGCCAGCGAACTGGGTGGGCTGGTTGGCCACAATGCCGACGGGGTGGCCATCGATGCGACCGAACCCGATCACGATGTTCTGCGCGTAACCGGCCTGGACCTCGAGGAACTCGTCGTCGTCGAGGATGCGGGTGATCACTTCGTGCATGTCATAGGGCTGGTTGGCCGAGTCGGGGATCAGTGTGTCCAGCTCGAGGTCCTCGGCGGTGAGGTTGTCTTCGATGGCGCCGTCGGGGACGGGCACGGGATAGCGCGGCGGATCGGTGAAGTTGTTGGGCGGCAGGTAACTCAGCAGATCGCGGACGTAATCAAAGGCGTCCTGTTCACCGGAGGCGACGTAGTGCGCGGTGCCGGACTTGGCCATGTGGGTGTGGGCCCCGCCCAGCTCCTCCATCGTCACGTCTTCGCCGGTGACGGTCTTGATCACGTCTGGACCGGTGATGAACATCTGGCTGGTCTGGTCGACCATCACCACGAAGTCGGTGAGCGCCGGTGAGTAAACATGGCCACCGGCGGCAGCACCCACGATCAGCGAGATCTGCGGGATGACGCCGGAGGCCAGGATGTTGTTGTGGAAGATTTGGCTGTACAGGCCAAGCGAGACCACCCCCTCCTGAATGCGCGCGCCCGCGCCGTCGTTGATCCCGATCAGCGGCCGGCCGGTCTTGATGGCGAGGTCCTGCACCTTGACGATCTTCTCGCCGTAGACCTCGCCGAGGCTGCCACCGAACACTGTGACGTCCTGGCTGAAGATGCACACGTCCCGGCCATCGATGGTGCCGTAGCCGGTGACGACGCCGTCACCGAGCGGGCGCTTCTCGGCCAGCGCGAAGTTGGTGCTGCGGTGCCTGGCCAACGCGTCGAGTTCGACGAACGATCCCTCGTCCAGCAGGGCGTAGATGCGCTCACGCGCGGTCAGCTTGCCCTTGGCGTGCACCTTGTCGACGGCGCCTTCACCGACCGGGTGCAGCGTCTCCTCGGTCCGCTTGCGCAGGTCGGCGAGCTTGCCCGCGGTGGTGTGGATGTCGATATCGTGTTCGGCTTTGGCTTCCACATGGGCATCGGTCTCGGAGGTGCTCGTCATGGGTGTCGATCTTAGCGGTCCCTTATATTGCGATCCCAATCACGCGCCGGGTCCTCGTCATGCCGAGTGTGCGCCCAGAGCGCCGAGTGTGCTCTGACGGCGGGAATTTTGCGAGAATCCCGCCCTCAGAGCACAGTGGACGCCGAGAATGCCCACTCGACGATGATGGAGGACGGCATCGTGCCAGCCGACGCCACATATCGCCCGCCGTTGGACGTGGCGGTGTTGCGCGACGGGCTGGTCGGGCCCGGGCTGCCGTGGCGCCAACTTGACGTGGTCGCCGAAACCGGCTCCACCAACGCCGATTTGATCGCCCGGGTGCAAGGCGGCGACGACGTCGACGGATCGGTGTTGCTCGCTGAATACCAGCACGCCGGACGGGGGCGTCATGGCCGGCACTGGTCGGCGCCGCCGCGGGCGCAGATCGCCTTGTCGGTGGGGGTGGGCGGCAGCTCGGTTCCCCGGTCGGGGTGGGGATGGTTGCCGCTGGCCACCGGGGTCGCGGTGGCCGACGCGCTGAGCGCGCTGAGCGGTGTCGACGTCGGGCTGAAATGGCCGAACGATGTGCTGGTGAACGGCGGCAAGCTCGCGGGCATTCTTGCCGAGGTCGCTGCGCCGGCGCCCGTGATCGTGCTCGGCCTGGGGCTCAACGTCACATTGACGGCCGACGAAGCGCCGGACCCGGTCGCCACGTCGCTGCTGATGCTGGGGTCATCGGCCACCGACCGGAATACGTTGGCGCGCAGAATACTTCGTGAATTGGCGCTGCGCATCGACGCGTGGCGCACCGCAGGCGGCGCGGATGCGGCGCTGGTCGCCGATTATCAGCACTACAGCCTGACCCTGGGTTCTCGGGTGCGGGCTAGCTTGCCCGGTGATCGCGAGGTGATCGGGATCGCGCGCGCGATCGACGAGACGGGGCGAGTGTGCGTCGACACCGGCGGTGAGATGGTGGCCATCTCGGCCGGAGACATCACGCACCTTCGTCCCAGCGTTTAAAGTGCCAGCGTGGGCTACCCCGACAACGTGCTGGCCGGTGACGAGCAGGTGGTTTTGCACCGCCACCCGCACTGGAAACGGCTGATCGGACCTGTCATCGTCGTGATCCTGGCGAGCGCGGCGGCGTCGTTCGGTTCCGCGGTGGTCAACAGCACCAGCTGGGATCCGACCGCCAAAAGGGTCGTCTTCGCCGTGATCGGGGCGATCTGGCTGGTGCTCATCGGCTGGCTGACGCTGTGGCCGTTCCTGAACTGGCTGACCACCCATTTCGTGATCACCGACCGCAGAGTGATGTTCCGGCATGGGGTGTTGAGCCGCAGCGGCATCGACATCCCACTGGCCCGCATCAACAGCGTGGAATTCCGGCACCGGCTCATCGACCGGATATTGCGCACCGGGACGTTGATCGTCGAGTCGGCGTCACAAGATCCGTTGGAGTTCTACGACATTCCGCGCGTGGAGAAGGTCCACGCGCTGCTGTATCACGAGGTTTTCGACACCCTGGGGTCCGAGGAATCGCCGAGCTGATCCACCCGGCTGCGGCGCGACCGCCAAGCCCGCATCAGCGTGACGTTGCCCCGCTCTTCGATGTCCTCGAACACCTCGGCGATGCCGCCCGCGGTAAGCGCCGATTCCAGCGCTATGTCGGTGCTCCGGGCGGTTTGGTTCGGGAACACCCAGCGCCGGAACGCCCAGAAGCGGAACGCCATCTGCAGCAGGTTGCCGATGATGTAAGCCGAAACGAAGTCGGCGATGTTCTCCATGGTCAACGACACCGAGGGCACCCGCAGCTGCAGCATGTAGCTGGAGACCCACAGCGGCGCCATGCTCAGCACGACGCCGACACCACTGAACGCGAAGAACAGCAGCGCCTCGTGGTGGCGCTCCCGGCCGCCGCGGTCCCGGAAGCTCCACTCCCTGTTCAAGATGTATGACGCGATGACTGCGACCACGCCGGCGATGACCTTGGCGGTCACCGGCTTGGGCTCCAAGATGGTCAGCTTGAGGGTGTAGAAGATCGTCGAGTCGATGACGAACGTCGTCGCGCCCACGATGGCGAACTTGATCAGTTCGTGGTGGCGCTCGGCGTACGGGCGGATCGGCCCCGGCAGTCGGGCGATCGTGGCATCGGCGAAGGACACAATGTCGCAGTCTACGTATTGCCGGTTAAGGGTGCTCTGAGACGGTGTCACCGCCGATAAATCGCCCGTTCAGCGGCCATGACACCATAATGGCCGTGCCGAGTACTCCCTCGTCCCCCGCAAGCGGCAGGTACCCCCAGGTCGCCATGGTTGGCGCCGGCCAACTTGCCCGGATGACCCACCAGGCGGCGATCGCGTTGGGTCAGAGCCTGCGGGTGTTGGCCGCCGACGCCGCCGACCCCGCGGCTCAGGTGAGTCCGGACGTGGTGATCGGCTCGCACACCGACCTCGACGCGCTGCGTCGCGTCGCCGCCGGTGCCGACGCGCTGACCTTCGACCACGAGCACGTGCCCGCTGAGCTGCTGGAAAAGCTGGTCGCCGAAGGAGTCAACGTGGCGCCGCCACCGGAGGCGCTCATCCACGCGCAGGACAAACTGGTCATGCGGCGACGCCTGGAGGCCTTGGGCGCCGCGGTGCCCCGCTACGCGTCCGTCGAGCACACCGACGACGTTGAGGAGTTCGCACGACGGGTCCACGGCCCCATCGTGGTCAAGGCGGCCCGGGGCGGCTATGACGGTCGCGGGGTGCAGATGGCCGCCGACGTGGCGCAGGCCCGCGAGATCGCAGGTCAATACTTAAATTCTGGCGTACCGGTAGTGGTCGAGGAGCGGGTGGCGATGCGCCGCGAGCTCGCGGCGCTGGTGGCACGGTCCCCGTTCGGGCAAGGCGCGGCCTGGCCGGTGGTCGAGACGGTGCAGCGCGACGGCATCTGTGTCGAGGTGATTGCGCCGGCTCCGGGGATGCCCGAGGAGCTCGGGGCCGCGGCTGCGCAGCTGGCGCTGAGACTGGCGGCTGAACTCGGCGTCGTCGGTGTCCTGGCGGTCGAGCTGTTCGAGACGATCGACGGGGAGCTGCTGGTCAACGAGCTGGCAATGCGCCCGCACAATTGCGGCCACTGGACCATGGACGGCGCCCGTACCAGCCAGTTCGAGCAGCATCTGCGCGCGGTGCTGGACTATCCGCTGGGCGACACCGACGCCATCGCGCCGGTGACGGTGATGGCGAACGTGCTGGGCGCCGCGCAAACGCCGGCGATGACGGTCGATGAGCGATTGCACCACCTGTTTGCGCGGATGCCCGAGGCGCGGGTTCATCTCTACGGCAAGGACGAACGGGCGGGCCGCAAGATCGGTCACATCAACTTTCTCGGCACCGACGTCGCCGACTTGGCGAATCTGCGTGAACGCGCGCAGCGGGCGGCACACTGGTTGTCGCACGGGCAGTGGACGGACGGATGGGACTCACATGGTGACTGACCAATGCCGGGTCGGGGTGATCATGGGCAGCGACAGCGACTGGTCGGTGATGGCCGACGCCGCCGACGCGCTGGCCGAGTTCGAT
>Ga0224555_1003241_pt1 | contig 17094 bp, 16 predicted proteins | sample 714S23034metaG_FD_180687 | JGI IMG/M metagenome (GOLD analysis project Ga0224555, IMG submission 180687) | Peat soil microbial communities from Stordalen Mire, Sweden - 717 S2 30-34 | ecosystem: Environmental > Terrestrial > Soil > Wetlands > Peat | place: Sweden: Norrbotten County, Stordalen...
CGACTGGCGCTCTTCGCTGATCGCCGGCATGGTCATCCCCGTCACTATGGCCGTCACCGTACTTGTCCTATGGCTCGTCGGAGAGAGCTTTAACCTCATGACGCTCGGCGGTCTCGCCGCTGCCATAGGTCTCGTGATTGACGACGCCATCGTTGTGGTCGAAAACATCGTCCTCCATCGCGATGCCGGCGAAAACCGGGTCGAAGCCGTGCGCAAGGCTCTCCACGAAATTTCGCGTCCGCTCATCGGGTCCACAATCACGCCTGTCGTCGTCTTCCTGCCTCTCATCGCGGTCACTGGAGTCACCGGCAGCTTCTTCCGCGCGCTGGCCATCACCATGGCCGTTTCGCTGCTCACCTCGCTGGCGCTGGCCGTTACATGGACGCCCGGTCTGGCCATGGTCCTGCTCAAGGCCAGGAAGCGTGAAGATCGCGATTCAAACGACACCGCAACTGATTCCCATCATGAGCAGGGCCCCGTGATGAGTCGCCTCACCGGCTGGCAACATGCCGCGCTCGACTGGTCTCTGCGCAGGCCACTCTGGCTCGGCGGCGCCTGCGTGGTCCTCGCCGCGCTCGCCTACTTCGCCTACTCCAATCTTGGGACAGATCTGCTGCCCGAGATGGACGAAGGCGGATTCATTCTCGACTACGTGATGCCTGCCGGCAGCTCCCTCGAGTCCACCGGCAAGGTGCTCGATCGTGTCGAGAAAATCGTCCACGCCACTCCCGAAGTCGACAGCACCAGCCGCCGCACCGGCCTGCAGATGGGCTTCGCCGCGGTCACTGAAGCCAACACCGGCGACATCACAGTGCGCCTCAAAAACAAGCGCCACCGCACCATCGACGAAGTCATGGCCGACATCCGGCACCAGATCAAGACTACCGAGCCGGAGCTCGACGTCGAATTCACGCAGATCCTGCAGGACAACATCGGCGACCTCTCCAATGCGCCGGAACCAATCCAGATCAAGCTCTTCAACCCCGATGCGGCGCTGCTCCAGAACATCGCTCCCCGCGTTGCCACCGAGATCGCCAAGATCAATGGAGTAGTCGATATCGAGAACGGCATCGACAACACTGTCAGTGGCCCTGCCACGAACTTTCAGGTGAACCCGCAAACAGCCACGCGCCTCGGTTTCACCACGCAGGAAGTCGCAGAAGACGCCACCTCAATTCTCGATGGCGTCGAAGTGCCTAATCCGCTGATCAACAACGGCAGGCCCTACACCATTCGCGTACGTCTGGGTGCAGAATCGCGCCAGTCGCTCGACAGCATCGAAAACACAGTCTTCAACTCCAGTTCGGGCCACACCGCCTCGCTCGGCTCCATGACCGCCATCACGCAACTACCGCCGCAAAATGAAATCCGCCGCGAAAATCTGCAGCGCCTGGTGGTGGTCACCGCACGCCTTGAAGGTACCGACCTCGGCACTGCCGTCAAGCTGGTTCGCCAGCGTGTCGAAGCCATGCATCTGCCCGCCAGTGTTCGCGTCGAATACGGCGGCACCTATCAAGAGCAGCAAAAATCGTTTGCCGAACTCGGGCGTGTGCTCGTCTTGGCGCTGGTTCTGGTCTTCGGTGTACTTCTCACCGAGTTCCGCAATTTCGCCGCGCCGGTCGCCATTCTCACCTCTTCGGTGCTCTCCATTGCGGGCGTGGTCGGCGCGCTCCTGATCACGCGAACCACCTTCAACGTCTCCAGCTTCATGGGCCTGATCATGGTGATCGGTATCGTGGCCAAGAATGGCATCCTGCTGCTGGATGCCGATGCACGTTATCGCGCCGAAGGGGCCGATCCCCGCGCGGCCATGCTCCATGCCGCGCAGCGTCGCCTGCGGCCCATCCTCATGACTGCGCTGGCTGCCATCACCGGCATGCTTCCGCTGGCGCTGGCGCTGGGGCAGGGCTCGCAGATGCTGCAGCCGCTTGCGATCTCTGTGATCGGCGGCCTCTTCATCTCTATGGTGCTCAGCTTGGTGGTGACGCCCGTGGTCTACTTGTTACTGACGCGAAAAACTCATGCGGGAACGATCCAGGAAGCGTAAGTGAATTGCACCGGAACCATCAAGACCCAATTGTTCGTTATTTCCTAAGTCATATCCTGTCCATTTTGTGTTTATAGCCCTGCATTGATCCCAACCTAGCCCTTTCCTCTGTGTTAGGTCTTCCAAATCAGGCGCCCAGTTGGACCCGATCGCAGCGAGACCGATCCTGCCGCTGGGACCGCAACGAGGGCAAGCTTGCTGGGGTCGCCGTGGCTTCCCTTGGGGAACACTTCGATAGGGCTGATGCCAGGCTCGCGAAGGAGTTGAAGGTGAGTTCCCAGTCGAGAACCACATCCGTCGTCTTCGGCCAGTCACCTTTCTTGAGATTGATTTCCGCTCCAGCTCCGCGCATCGCTTGAAGCGCGACGATCACCTTTCTGTTGATTGTCTTCTGATTTAGGCCCTCATCGCGGCCAGCGCCGAAGAGGACAATCATGTCCTCCCGGTTATCTCGAGAAACATGGTGCTTGCGGAAATGCTTTCGGAACCACTGGAGAGCCCGAGCATAAGCACTCAATGTCGCGTTGCCCTTTGTGGCCTTAACGTCCCTCGATAACTCTCGATTGCCGCATCGACGGTGACGACAGTGTCGTCTATGCCGCGATTACTTCCTCGGCCGCTTCAATATTCCCAGCCAGAATGCCCGTCTGGAACTGCCAGGTGTCAAGCGCCTCGCGCGGCGACACGCCGGCAATCTTTGTCTTCCGCTTGCCGTCCTCGTACCACTCCAGAAAGAACTTCCCGCCGCCCTTCCAGGACTTCGGCTTGCCGCCGATCGGGACGAGCTGTGGCTTGGGTTTACCGTCGGACTTGACCACCGGGTAGTGTCCTAATTTGCCTGTTAGGATCCGCTTTAGTCTGTTTGATATCCGCTTTCCCTGCACGCGCTCAGTTGGCTCCCGCCGTTTTTGAGGCAAAAACTTGTCGAATGGCGCTTGCCGTCGCTGGGGTAGATATCGTAAGTGACTATACCCCAATAGTAGAAATGCGGCCCGATCCCATCGGTGTCTTTCGCGAATCCATCGGGAGCTATGGCTGGTACGAACGCATCCATGGTGATTGGAACTCCCTTACCAAGTGTGCCTCCAGCGATGGAAAGACATATCCCAGTATTGGATTTTTGGAGAATACCGTTTTGGAGGGGCGGTTCATCTGCACGCACCTCCACGCACCTCCATCCCTCCATCCCGAACGCAGGAGATTCACCAGAGTCGGCCAGAATCACCCTTCCGGTGGGGAAGTTTTTATCTTGCGTAAAGCCGAACCCGGTGCCTTGCACTACAACCCAAGCGCGGGAGGCAGCCAAAGTAGATTCAGCAAGTTTATGCGTATCCGCGCCACCCCAATAAATCTCCAAAAGAGTGAGTCCGGAGAAAACAGTCATGGCAGCAGTTACTACTGCAATCCAAACGGTGGCATTGGCTGTGCGCCGAGAAGACCTATCTTGGGGATTCTCTTCTTTTCTTTCGGCTTCGCCTTTATGAAGCTCGCTTTTTATATCGTAGATCAGCCGCGCCCACCACTTCGATTTCGGCTTCTGTCCTTGATGTGTGGCCTGAGCGCCTTTCTTTGCATCGGGCACGGCATCCTCCTCACCATCGGCTTCAGATTTAGATAATTGTACAACAAAAACCATTGACAAGTCGCAGTTTTTGTTTTACAGTAATTACTAGAGGGTTGGACATGGCAAACGTACTCAATACTGATAAGCAAATCTCGATAATTGCCGCACTTGCGGAAGGGTCCAGCATCCGTTCAATCGAGCGCATGGCAGGCGTCCACCGGGATACGATCATGCGGCTTGGGGTGAAGGTTGGGCAGGGATGCAAAGCCCTGATGGATTTCAAGTTGGTAAACCTTCCCTGCAAACGGCTTGAACTAGATGAGATTTGGGGTTTTGTCGGCAAAAAAGAGAAGCATGTCCAGCCGGAAGACGGCAACGATGCGGGCAGCGTTTGGACGTTCTGCGCAATCGATGCCGAGACGAAGTTGGTCCCGGCCTTCCGCGTTGGCAAGCGAGATGTAGCCACGGCAAACGCCTTTATGAAGGACGTTGCAGAGCGGATGGCCTACCGGGTCCAAATCTCCACCGATGGGCTGAATGCCTATGTAAACGCCGTGGAGAATGCCTTCGGTGCGGACGTTGACTATGCGCAGATCATCAAGACTTACGGCAACGATTCGGCCAGCGATAACCGCCGCTATAGCCAGCCGGAATTCGTTTCCTCTGAAAAGAAGGTCATTGCCGGTCGCCCGGATTACGACCTGATCTCCACCAGCTACATCGAACGGCTGAACGCTACGACCCGCCTTCACATGCGCCGCCTTACCCGTCTGACTCTGGCTTTCAGCAAAAAGCGGGAGAACTTCGAGGCAGCGGTTGCGCTCCACTTCGCCTATTACAACTTCGTCAAGCGGCACAATACACTACGCTGCACCCCCGCAATGGCGGCTGGCGTCACGCCTACATTCTGGAGCGTTGGAGAGTTGCTGGAGGCGACAGCATGGCCCGCATAGAGGAATTGAGGGACGCTATTCATCGGCTGCATGGTGTGGAAGCTACGCACCGTGAAAGCGTTCCAGTCAAAGAGGTTTTCAATGGCGAGACGGTTTGGGATGGGATTGTCGAAGTGTTTCACCTAAAGGGCCATCCCAAGACTGATACCGCCTATGCCTGGTTCCACGATACCGGCGATCCTGAGCAGCCATTCCGTCCCGTCACAGTGCTTCACATTCACCCAGCCCTAACGCCCCTTGCGGCGGTAAGGGCCTTCATTGTTCAGGAGTTCCGCAATGCCAACCCAACCGAAGCCTAAGAAGGTCGGACGCCCCAAACTACCCAAAGGCGAAGCGAAGGGCAAGATTGTCGCCATGCGCTTTGACGCCGAGGAATTGAAGCGCCTGGACGCAGCAGCCAAGGCAAGCAAGAAGAGCCGGTCAGACTGGATGCGCGGCACGTTGTTTGCTGCAATCGGAGGATAAGCCTGTGGATTTCAAATTAGGACACTACCGACCACCGGGACAAACTGCCATTTGCCATTCACTGCGCGATACTGTTTGAGGTTGGCCTTGCGGCAAGCAGATTTACTATCCAACTACTATCCATGCCTGCCGGACTTGAAGGTTCCGAGAATTGGCGGCAGCGATGATGGCACAAATTGGCCGCTTTTTGTTTGGTTTTTCTACGGATATCGTGGCCGGATGGATAGTAAGCCTGAGTCAATCTCGCAAGTGATTGATTTTAAAGGGCGGGAGTAGTTCAGTGGCAGAACGTCAGCTTCCCAAAGTATATTAGTCGTTTATTATCAATGACGTACGAAAACTATAACGCCCCTAAATGGCATGAAAAGAACCCAAGGGAATTCTTCCGGTGGTGTTGAAAATGGTGTTTGATCAATATCCATGCGGGTCCGAGCTTCACGATCGGTAACACCATAATCGCCACCACGCAGACGTCTGCGGATTTTGAGTCCGATTTTAACGCCTTTGCAGCACGCTGCAGGCAGAAGCAGTATATTGAATAAGTCATGTTTTATCAATTACATAATCCAACTATTGGCCTTGCAGCATGTTGCAGGGGACCGCAGGAAAGTCCGGTACAAAGTATCCCCAAAAGTATCACCGCACCCCGCCGCGTTTATCAGGACTGATCGATGCGAACCAGTCTCGAAACCTGCTCTGGGCTGTTGGCAGCAGTTGAGCCAAGAACCACTTGTCCGAAAAGCCGACTATACGTCCAAGTGCTTTGCTTTCCATACTCGATAAGCAAGTTGGCGATTTACCGTGACCCGAGAATCCTCCATTATGCTTGTGCGTTGTTCAATGCTGACCGAGTCACATGAAGTCTCTCCATTACGCCGTGCACAATGCGTTTGCATTGTTATTTACATCGTGTGACGATATAAATATGGATTCTCGATTCCCGACCGCAGGTTCTGAAGAGCTACTAAGGACGCTGGCAGACTTCCGTTTCGAGTTGCGGCGCTTTCTGCATTTCAGCGAATGCGTTGCCATGGACGCGGGGCTGCATCCACAGCAGCACCAGCTTCTTTTACAGGTTGCCGGGGCCCCGAACGGAACCGCTGTGACTATCGCCTACGCCGCCGAACGTCTTGGGTTGAAGCACAATAGCGCGGTTGAACTTGTCGATCGATCTGAGCGCGAGGGACTGTTGGCGCGATCACTGGACAGCAGTGACAGGCGACGGGCAATTTTGCGCGTTACCCGCAAAGGCCGGCAGGTCCTGGGCAGGCTCTCCAGCGAACACGCGCGGGAATTAAACGAACTTGGGCCGCGGCTGGCAAAGTCTCTGCGGCTGATCGGGCGACATGCTGAGAGCGCGTCTGCTGCGGGGATGCAATGAGGTCGCGCCCCTCGTCATTGCGCGACTTTACTGTGGACGGACGGGTATGGCTGCTGACATTGGTCGCGTTGTTCATCGGCGCTGGCGGCGCTGCACTCGCGGTGCTGTTGTTGCGCGCCATTGCCCTGTCAACGAATCTTTTTTACTATCACCGCCTGAGCCTGGCCATGGTTGGGCCGGCCGGCTCGCCGCTCTCTCCCTGGCTCATGGCCCTGGTGCCAGTGGTCGGCGGGATGCTGGTTGGGCTCATGGCGCACTTCGGGTCCGAGAAGATTCGCGGACACGGAATTCCCGAGGCAATTGAAGCAATCCTTCTGCACGGTGCGCGGGTCGATCCCAAGGTGGCGATACTGAAGCCGATCTCCGCCGCCATCGCAATCGGATCCGGGGGCCCCTTCGGCGCAGAGGGACCGATCATTATGACCGGCGGGGCCTTCGGCTCGCTGGTGGCGCAGTGGCTCAAACTGACTGACGCCGAGAGAACGACGCTCCTTGTGGCGGGCGCGGCAGCGGGCATGTCGGCTACTTTCGCGGCCCCGCTGGCGGCAATCCTGCTGGCGGTGGAACTGCTGCTGTTTGAATGGAGGCCGCGCTCCCTGGTGCCGGTGGCCGCGGCCAGCATCATGGCGGGAGCGTTGCGCATTGTCTGGCTTGGAGCGGGTCCCCTGTTCCCGGTGCAGCTGAGTTCGTCCTTTTCCATCAACAGTGCTCTGCTGGTCGCCGCTCCGCTCGGAATCCTGGTTGGCCTGGCTTCGGCCGGGCTGAGCCGGCTCATGTACAGCTTTGAGGACGGCTTCGAGCACTTCTGCGGCCGAGTGAAGTTGCACTGGATGTGGTGGCCCGCGATTGGCGGCATGGGCATTGGCCTGGGTGGGTTCTTCTTTCCTCGCGGGCTCGGTGTTGGCTACGACAACATTGCGGAACTGCTGCGCGGCAATGCTCCGCTTGGGCTGCTGCTTGGCCTTTTGATTGCGAAGTCGCTGATGTGGGCGTTCTCACTGAGTTCGGGAACGTCGGGAGGTGTGCTTGCGCCGCTGCTGATGATTGGCGCGGCCATAGGCGAAACTCTGGCCAGATTGGCTCACATGCCGGGAGAGGCGCAGGCGCTCTGGGCATTGCTGGGGATGGGGGCAATGCTCTCCGGCGCGCTGGGCGTGCCGCTCACGGCAATTCTTTTTTCTCTGGAGCTGACCCATGCCCTGCCCGCGCTGCTGCCGCTGGCGCTTGCATGCACTTCAGCGTACTTGGTCACCTCCCTGGTGATGCCGCGTTCCATTCTGACTGAGAAGTTGAGCCGCCGCGGATATCATCTGTCGCGCGAATACGGCGTGGACCCTCTGGAGATGGTGAGCGTGTCGGAGGTCATGACAGCGGTTTCAGATATGGGCGTGGTCGGGGAAGAAAACAGGCGGTTGCCGGAGATTCTGGCCTATTCGGATGAGACCTGCCGCGCAATAGCCGAAGAGATGGCAACCACCGGTGTGATGTCCATGCCCGTGGTTGACCGGGAGACTGGGCGAGTTTGCGGGCAGATCAGCGCACAGGAGTTGCTGACCGGGCGGAAGCGGGCCGTAGAGCGGGAATCGGAACGAAACAGTTCGTTCCGGCTAGAGGCGCGCAAGGTGGGATGAGCCGGGCGCAGATTCATAATCATGAGACCTTTACCGCCCGACGGGAGCAGACCACGCCGTAAGGCTGATAGAGCTTCCAAGCGCAACGTCCTGAATGTGGACAGCGGCATTCTGAGGGCGGGAATCAGCACAGCTCTTGCAGGGGGTGCATTCGTGTCGTTTCGATCGGTTTTTGTTGCTGTTGTCATTGCCTTTTCGCTCATTCTCTCAGCCTTTCTCATCAACCGGGCTCGCCCCAACGTTGAAACCGAGCAGCCCACCGCCGATTTCGTTCGCGCTTCGGGTAAGTGCGCGGAGTGCCATGCGCGTCTTCAATATTCGGTGGTGCATGAGTACGAGATGTCCTCTCACGCAAAGAAGGGCGTGAACTGCCTGGACTGCCACGCGCCGGCCGCGAACCAGCAGAAGGTGGATCATCACGGCTTTGTGATCAGCACCCATCTCACCGCAGGAAACTGCCGCTCGTGCCACGAAGGCATCTACCAGGAATTCCTGCGCAGCCGGCACGCAGCGCCGAGTTGGGCGGCTGTGCACGGAGAGAAGGGGCTGAGTGTTGAGCAGGTAGCCTTTAGCGAGCGGTTTCAACCCGGTGGCACCAAGCGTCCACCCAATCCTCTGACTCTTCCTGAGGGACATCCGGCCATCACGTCTGGCTGCGAGCAGTGCCACTCCATCGGCAAACCCAATGAGGATGGCACCATCGGCACCTGCACCGAATGCCATTCCCGGCATACGAGCTCGGTGGCGCTTGCGCGTCTGCCCACCACATGCGGCCAATGCCACATGGGCCCCGACCACTCACAGATCGAAATTTACAACGAATCCAAGCATGGTGTCATGTTTGCCGCTCAGCGCAACCTGCTTAAGCTTGATGCTGACCCACGCACGCTTACTACGCGAGATATGTTTGTGCCCACCTGCGCGACCTGCCACATGAGTGGCATCAACGGCCTCAAGGTTACACACAACCCGTCCGACCGGCTCGGCTGGTACCTTGCAGATGCGATTACCACCCATCGCCCCAACTACATGCAGGCCCAGATCAACATGAAACAGGTCTGCACGCAGTGCCATACTCAGGCCCTTGTTGACCGCGTTTATGACCAAGGCCAACAGGTCGTTGAAAGCACCAACGCAAAGATCCTTGCCGCCAAAGCGATCATTGACGACCTTCACAAAGATGGTTCGCTCTCCGGACCGCCATTCACGCACACCATCGACTTTACCTATTTCAACCTCTGGCACTACGACGGCCGCACCAGCAAACATGGTGCATTCATGGGCGGAGCAGATTTTGTCCAGTGGCATGGAAATTTCGAGCTGCTGTCCAAGACGGTCGAACTGCAACACGATGCCGACGAACTGCGGAGAGAACATGCGCATAAGTAGGATGCTCTCGGGCGCTCAGAAACTCGTTGTCGATCCACGCCTGCGCTGGGCCCACGATCCGCAGCTTTGGGTGGAAATGTTCGTTACCGTCAATCTGGCCATTTTGGCGGCAGACATCTTCATTGCGCATTCGGTGAATCATTTTCAGAAGGCGGCGGAGTATATCCCTCTTTACTTCTCGCTCGGTGCGCCGGTCGTACTGGTCTTGGGGATTGCTCTGCGCTGTGCTTGGAACCTGCCGGCGCCATGGCGCGATGTGGGCTACATGATTGGTTGGCTTTCGGTGTTGGTGGGACTGGCTGGGGTGCTTTACCACCTGGAGAGCCGGTTCTTTCTCGACCACACACTGAAGGGTCTCACTTACGCAGCTCCCTTCGCAGCGCCGCTCGCTTACTCGGGCCTGGGATTTCTATTGCTGGTAAACCGCATGGTCGCTATCCGCTCTATGGAGTGGGCGCGTTGGGTTATTCTGCTCGCGCTGGGCGGATTCTTCGGGAACTTCGTTCTGTCGCTCACCGATCACGCATCGAACGGCTTCTTTGCCAGGACCGAATGGATCCCGGTGATATCCTCAGCGTTTGCATCGGGATTTCTCATCGTCCCACTCGTGCTCCCAGTTACGCGCCGCTTCCTCGATGTCTGCCTTCTGGTCATGGGTGTGCAAGCGTTCGTTGGCGTTCTGGGATTCTGGTTTCACCTGCAGGCGAATCTGGTTGAGCCCGGCAGCAATCTCTTTGACAAGCTTGTCAACGGCGCTCCTCCGATGGCGCCGCTGCTCTTTCCCAATCTTGTCGGGCTGGCGTTCATCGGGCTGTGGGCCTTGATCCCGCACGTTCCGGAAGCAGGCCCACGCACATCATGGATGGGGGCCACTTATGCATGGGCATGCCCTCAGGAAGCAGCGGAAACTTCGAACTGAGGCGTCTGTGCGGACGATTCCAGATCGATGGCGCGGGGAAACAGGATGTTGTTTTCCAAATGGATGTGCTGGTGAAGGTCCTGCTGAAATTCTTTCAGGCCGTCATAGAACGCGTGATACGTAGGACACGCGCCAACGGGCGTGACGAAGTTGCTGCTCAGGCTCTGGATTGCCGCAAGAAGCGTTCCGGCGGCCTCATGCTCGCTGGTCATCATGGCAATGGGATTTGCCACAGCGCCGAAGCACGCATCGGGAAACGCGCTGCCGGAGACCATTGCGGCTTCCAGTGCAGCAATATAAGGAAACAGGATGTTCTCCTCCTTGGCAAGATGGTGAGTTAACTCGTCGTCGAGTTGCGTAACGGCGTCCTGAATTGCCGGCAAATGGGTCTGTGTGTCGCCGTGCCGATTCACCACTTTTTGTGCGAGTACGGCAAGCCGCGGCAGCTCTCTCTTCACGTAGGCGTGATGCGTGGCGACAATATGCTCAATGAGCTGGCGCAGTGAAGCCTGCGACCAATCGACAGTTAAGGGCGTTGCCGTGTTTGCTGCGGAATCCAGTGCGGCCAGGACTTCATCGGCGGAAAGTTGGCCGGCGATGCAGGCTTCGCCGAGTGGGTTACGGCCGCCACAGCAGTAGTCGATACCGAAGCGCTCGAAGACGCGGATGGAATGAGGTTGCTCGAGGGCAATCTCGCGAACGGTCTGAGTAAGGGTGGTCATGATTCTCTCCTTGCATCACCTTAGAAGTGTCTCGCGCGCGCCGCAGCGACTTAAGTCACTCGGGTTTAATGCCGACGGCGGGCCATCGCAATGCTAGACTTTCTCCCATGGCGCGCGAACGCATCGATCTGGCAGCGACACTGGAGAAGACCGCGCTCCTCTCCAGCTTGTCCCGTGCGGAGATTCAATCGCTGGCCGCGCGTACGGTACGGAAGCACTTCACAAGCGGCGAGCTGCTGTTTTCTGAGGACGAGCCGTGTCACGGGCTGCACATGATTGCGCGGGGCACGGTGCGCATCTTCAAAACCTCGGTGAATGGACGTGAGCAGGTGCTGGCCTTGAACCATGCGGGCGAGTCGGTGGCCGAACTGCCGGTGTTTGACGGCGGGCGTTATCCGGCTTCTGCTATGGCGATGGAGGACGTGGAACTTGCGTTCATCTCGCGTCAGGATTTTCTTGCGTTCTGCCTGGAACACCCCGAAGTGGCGCTCAAGATGCTGGCCGTGGTCGGGGCGCGCCTGCGGAGACTTGTCGGCATCATTGAGGAGCTATCTTTCACCACCATCCGCCAGCGGCTCATCTCGGTGCTGCTGCGTCTTGCCGAAACGGAAGGCCGGCAGACTCAACGAGGCATTGAATTCCAATTGCCGGCCAGCCACCAGGAGTTGGCCAGTCAGTTGGGGACCGTGCGTGAATTGGTCTCGCGCAACCTCACGCGGCTGCAGGCCGAGGGACTCATCGACGTAGATGCGCGGCAAATCGTGGTCAAAGACAAGAATGGTCTGAACGCACTGTTGTCGACAATGTCTTAGCAGTGTCAGTGATCGTATCGGTCTGCGTTGGGAACCAGATCCATGTAAATCGCGCGTGAAACATTCGTCTGCCAATGACCAGTGGCGCGCGCCAGGCCGATCAATCCAAAGAAGACAACCGCCAGCACCGCGGCCACAACTTGTGGCTTGAGAGCGCGGCGTTGCCAGCGAAACTGGGCCGCTTGCGGCAGCGTGCGATCGACTACGCTTTCCGGCCATGGCGGAAGCGATAACTGCAGCGCATTTTCTGCCGGACAAACGGCAACGCACTCCATGCATCCGGTGCACTCAACTGAGCGAATCTGCACCAGTTTGTCCACCAGCAGATGGGACGGGCAAGCTTTATTGCACTTACCGCAATCAATGCAAGCTTGCTCATCGCGCCGAATCTTCACCGGGCTCAGGGTCGAAACGATACCCATCAGCGCGCCGTAAGGGCAGAGATAGCGGCACCAAACATTCTCAATAAAAAAGGACAGCACAACCAGAACCGCAATCACCGCCAGCCCCACTCCGCCAATGTGCCGGAAGAAGTTGAGCATCTTCACGTCTGCCACCACGCCGAACGGAGATCCGAGAAAACTGCCCAGTTCCGCGGTAGACATCGTGAAGACAATGAACACAAAGAACGCAAGCAGCAGGTATTTCAGACTGCGCAGTGGCCAATCGAGCCACCGCGGCAGCACCAGGCTCCGCCCCATCAACTTCCGGCCAATCTTCCACAGGTACTCAGAAACCGTGCCGACAGGGCACAGCCATGAGCAAAACGACTTCTTGATGAGCAGGCTCATCAGGAGAAAAACACAGAAAAGGACCATGGCTGATGGATGTATCTCAGATATGTTTCCTGTGGCCGCGGAATATCTCAGGTTCATCAGGCCGGCAATCGGCAGCCAGCCATCCACTCCGGCAGGCCGCTCTACATAACCTGCACTGCCATGGCTCTCATAAAAGCGAACCCAGAGAATGAACTGAATTCCGATCCATGCGTTCAGTGCAAGAAAGGCAAACTGTACCGCGCGTCGGATCTGCTGCGAACGGTCGGGTGACAATCTGCGCACGAAAGCTCTCTTCGGTTTGATTGGCGGGCCGAAGTTGGTTTGAACCTTGGGCGAAGATGCAGCAATGGTCAGCATGGGATCCTTCCACAATCTACGATAGCCAGTGCTGGAGCTCTGGTGAATGACTTAAGTCACAGCACTTAAGCCTGGAGTCAGATAAACGTGAAAATGAACACGGAATGGTCCCAATAGTTTCCGCGGCACCGAGAATGAAGGGGAGATCCATGACAAGTGAACATGCAAACATGAGCAGTGGGAAACAACCACAATCCCAATTCTGGTTGCTGCCGCGCGAGCACGGAGCGACCGCTATGCTCATGATTCCCATCGTCTGCGCAGCGATTCTTGCCCGCCGATGGTGCTGGAGCGAGCTGGCCACACTGACGGCTGCATTCGCGGCTCTGGCCGCCAAAGACCCCATGGTAATCATGGCGCGACAGCGCTTCGTGTGGAAACAACAGCACCCTGAGTCTTTGGCCGCCGCGCGATGGCTTGCTGGTTGGGGCGCCATTCTTATCCTGAGCGGCCTTGTACTACTAAAGACGTGGCCCGTCAAGGCGGTCGTGGCAATGGGTTTAGGCGTCGCCCTCTTTTCGGCGCTGGCCATCGTAGTAAACGTCAAAAACCGCCAGCGCTCGACACTCTTTCAGATCGCAAGTGCGGCAGCGCTCACATCCAGTTCGCTCGCTACTTCGATTTCCGCAACGGGCGGCATCGCGGCCTGGAGTTGGGTTCTTTGGCTCTTGATGGCGTTGCAAGCCACGGCTGGAATCCTGGTGGTGCACGCACGGTTGGACGCCCGGATCGCACTGCGCCAAGCGGTACCCGTGCCTGAACGATCCGCAGGATTCCGCCGCGCAGCCCAGATTTCCCTAATTGCACTTGCTTGTGTCGCGGCGACAACCGCTGTGCTTGGCCACGGCTGGATGGCAATTGCGCTGCTCACTCCCGTGATCGGCTACGGATACGATCTCAGCGGCCAAAGGAATGCCGAAAATCTCCAACTCTCTTTGAAGAAGGTCGGCCAGCGGGCGCTTGCGCTGTCCTCTCTCTTCGCAGTCTTGCTCATCGTTGGATTCTGGTAAGCAAGAGGTTGGTTGACTCCTGGATAAGCCGGATGGAGCCTGAAGCAGATGTCACGGTCGCGTTGCATCCTTGGCGTTGCTAGGGTCTTCTCTAGATCTTGAAGAGAAGGTGCTCCAATACAGGCCCCAATGTCAACACGGGAAGATAGCTCAATGCCGCCACAATGATCAGGAATGTTGTTAGCAGTGCGCCGAATGTGAATGTATCGGTCCGTAAAGTGCCACGGGATTGAGGCCTTTCCTTTTGCCGCGCGAACAGGCCGGCAAACATCAGCGCCGGAATGGCCAGGCCAAACCGTCCTGCCATCATTGCGATCGCGGTTGTGATGTTATAGAAGGGCATGTTTGCATTGAGGCCGGTGAACGCTTGACCATTGTTGGCGAAAGAAGAAGCATAGCCGAAGAGGATTTCCGTGAGTCCATGCGGGCCGGTGTTCGTGGTAAGTCCCGCCAATCCGGCCTTGGTGGAGATGGCGATTGCGATAAGAATAAGAATTGTGACAGGGCCGGTGAGTGCGTATAACACGATCATCTTGTTTTCGTTCGGCCCAATCTGTTTGCCAAGATATTCTGGCGTTCTTCCGATCATCAGTCCGGCCAGAAATACGGCAATGACCGCCGTCATAATCATGCTGAAGATCCCTGTGCCGAGTCCACCGAAGATCACCTCGCCGAGGAGAAGATTGACCAGCAGAACCAGCCCGCCGAGGGAAGTGAAGCTGTCATCCGCCGCGTTGGCCGAACCCGTTGCGGTGTTGGAGGTAACCACACCGGCGAGCGCGGTGCCTCCGATTCCGAACCGTACTTCCTTTCCCTCCATGCTGCCTCCGGACTGAAGCCGGCTAGACTGGGACGCTCCGTCATGGATGACTGCGTTGACCCGTCGCTCACTCATATGCAAAGCAAACAAACCGCCGATAAAAAGAAGGAGCATAACCCAGTAAAGGACCCATCCCTGGCGCACATCCTGCACCATTCTTCCAAAAGTGTTGGTCAAGGCCGCCGGTAGCAGAATGATCGATAGCAGCTCCAGGAAGTTTGTAAGCGGCGTGGGTTTCTCGCACGGATGAGCACCGTTTGCATTGAAAAACCTCCGCCATTTGTACCTAAATTCTTGATGATTTCGAGAGCAGCAACCGGTCCTTGCGGGATAACCTGATGGGCCCCTTCAAGGGTAGAGGCAACCACATAATGGTGGAAGTTCATAGGAACTCCCTGCGCGACGAGCAGTAGCGAGCCGACGATCGCACCCGGTAGTAAGACCCACAGCAAGCTGCGGGTAACATCGACCCAGAAATTGCCAAGCGTCGCGCATTGTTCCCGCGCCAACCCTCGAATGAACGCAATGCCAACGGCAAGTCCCGCCGCCCCAGCAAGAAAATTCTGCGCGCAAAGGCCCACCATCTGGCTGAAATAGCTCATGGTGTTTTCGCCCGCGTACGCTTGCCAGGTGGTAGTGGTTGAGAAACTAATGGCAGTATTGAAAGACAGGTCCCAAGTGAGCGGAGTCGTATGATATTCCGGGAAGAACCAGGGAAGGAAGTGCTGGAACCGGAGGATGAAATAAAGAAGGAGCGTGCCAACGAGGGTGAAGACTATGAAGCAGATTGCGTATTGCCCGGCGTCCATTTCGACTGCGGGGTCGACGCCCGAAAGGAAATAGATCCATGGCTCAACTGGCACACATAATCGATCGAGTGCCGTTGGTCGCCGGGCAAAGACCCGGTGCATATATCCGCCCAGAGGTCTGACGCAAACGGTGACGATCACTAAAAACAGAACATACTGAATCGCACTATACACATTCGTCTCGATGCCTGCTCCCAGCGTTGCGCCTGGAGCAGACTGTCAATATTCTCCGCTGCTAACCATAAAGATTTTGCGGGGAATGTGGGTTCAATTCCACCTCCCCGCTCGACCGTCATGCACGCTCCAGACAATTGTCCCGAGAGCGACGTTGGACCGCTGTTGTGGTTGAGTTAGAACCGAACCATGATCGCCAGAATCGTGGCGGTCTGGTTCGTCCGCGGGTCTGGCCACCATAATGCTTTGAGTCCGCCCGCACCATTGTTCAAATCGAGTCCGACGCAGTTCGATATCGCCTGCGCTTGCCCGGTCGCATACCCCAATGCAACTCCGGCTGGAGTGGGCACGTAGCCAACACCCGAATCTCCACCGGCTGCGCACTGGTAGTCCGCCGGATTGCCATTATCGCCACCAGGGGGAGTGATGCCGCCGTGGCCCGTCCAATACGGCACATCGGAATACCGGTAACTCTCCTCCAGGCGGAATGTGATAAACTGCGACGGCATGTAATCGAAAGTGACTGTGCCGTCATGCATCTGAGCGCGGTCGCCCGCGTTCTGGGTGAAGTAGGGAGTCCCCGAGCTGGCGGATGCGTTATTAATCGGCGGAAGTAGAGTCAAGTAGCGGCCCGGGTTGTTCATCAGGCCGCCACCGACTGTCACGGCGTAGATGTCCTTCTTGAACCACATGCGCAAGTAGCTCATCGTGCCTTCAAAATCCTGCTTGGGCTTTCCGTTCCTGCTATTGTGGCAATTGACGCCGCCGGTGTACGTATCCGAGGTGCCTTGTTCCGGAGAGAAGCCATGGGCATCGTAGTATCCGACAGCAGGCCCGCCGCCGTATTCGCAACCGAGATCGCCGGTCAGAGTAAAGGCGGCTTTGTCAAAGAACTTCTTGGGTTGGTCGTAAAACTTGACCTGTGCGCTGTAATCGGCGTGAACACGCGAACGTCCAGGAAATCCAGCGTCGTCTTCGCCAAGGCCGTAGTCATTCCATACGAAATCCAGGTAGGGCTTGGGGCGCCACAAAATCTGGCCACCTAATCCCGGTTTGCTGTTGTAGCGCGCATACGACTGCCAGCCATTGATGATCCACGGCTCGATTTTCAGCTTCTCCGTGGGCCACCACTGAATTCGAAGGCCGTTGAAGAACCAAGGCGTGTTTGAGGAAACAAACGAGGGCTGGTAGGCCCAGTTGTCGGCGTTGTAGTAACTGAACAGGCCAATGTAGGAGACGAAGATGCCGGCATCCACGTTCAA
>Ga0224555_1003243_pt1 | contig 17061 bp, 20 predicted proteins | sample 714S23034metaG_FD_180687 | JGI IMG/M metagenome (GOLD analysis project Ga0224555, IMG submission 180687) | Peat soil microbial communities from Stordalen Mire, Sweden - 717 S2 30-34 | ecosystem: Environmental > Terrestrial > Soil > Wetlands > Peat | place: Sweden: Norrbotten County, Stordalen...
GCTTGGGCCCGGACAGTAAGAGCTGCTGGTAGGAGACGTACTGCTGCGCGTACTGACTTTGAGCCTGGGTGATCTCGCTTTGGACGAGCGTGGAGGTGGGCTCCGCTTGCAGTCTCGCGATGATCGAGGCGAGTCCGTTGAGCTGGGTGCGGTCTGCCGAGAGATCGTTGTGAGCGGTCGCGAGCAGCTGGTCGTTAAGGAATGTGATGAGTTGACCGCTCAAGCCGTTCGCAACCTCGGCCGAGCGCCTGGCAGTGGGTTCGGAGGCAGAGATCTCGAGCAAGCTGAGGATGTCCTGCGTAGTCACCTGCACGTGGCTCACGATGTCCCTGCCACCTGATCTGTCGCCCAGCGCTTTCGCCGTCATGTCAGGCACGGGCCCTGAAGTGGCGAAAAACGCCATGGTGTCGAGCGAGAGCCCACTCGGATCGGCCGTGCCAGAGGGAATCTCGAGGATCGCTGTCGCCTGATAGCTCGCGGCGGAGTGGCTCGTCGCCGCCGAAGCTGGCCTTGCCGTCGCGTAGCCGATCACGAGGCCGAGCAGCATGAGGACGACGACTACCGGCCAGCGGCGCCGAATGATCCTCAGATACTCGATGGGTTCCACGGGACCTGTCCTCGCTCCGCTCACGCGGCGTACGTATGACTCACGCGGTAAATATGATAAGTCAACGCTCGGACCGCGACACAGGCGCCCTCATCCTGGGCTCGGTTATACGTGCTCATACATCGATAGCGAGAAGGAGTCCTGCCCGTTCGAATTCGGTGAGCGTCCTCTCCACGTCGTCGCGGGCCTGATGCGCGGATATGGAGGAGACCTCGCAGATCGCCATGACCATCTCGTCGATCGTGGTGCTGCCGTCACACAGCTCCCAAAGTGCGGCGGCGGACTCATTGAGGGCAAGCATCACGTTCCCATCGGCATCACAGACGATCACCCGACCCCCCCTCTGCTCGAGTCGCGTGCCTGGCAAGTGGCAGGGACGAAGAGTCGTGTCGGGCATCTGCTCTCTCATTCTTCGTAACTCCGGCTTCTTTTCAACTCATCCGTCTCCGATGCCGAACCGGCTGAACAGATCATGCTCGAAGACGAACCTCGCCGCCTCGAGGCGGGAATGGACCCCCAGCTTGGTCAAGATGTTCTGGGTATGCGTGCGGACAGTGTGCGGCGACAGGTGCAGCTTGGTCGCAATCGTATGATGGTCGAGCCCGGCCACCAGCTCTACCAGCACTTCGCGCTCACGGTTGCCCAGGCTGGCGAACCGTTCGAGCGCCGCGTCATCCTCCCGCCGGAGTTCGATCAGGCCCCGCAACAAGGAGCCGAGCATCAAAGGGGGGATACGCGACTCTCCACGGTGCACCTGATGCAGCGCTCCGACCAAGTCGTCGACCGAGTCAGCGACGGTGACGTAGCCGTCGGCTCCTGCCTTCACGGCCGAGATCAGGGTACCCTGATCCCCCTCCGAGCCAACCACGATCACCCGCGTCGGCATACCGAGTCGCTTGATGTCGGTGCACGCTTTGACGCCGTCCCAGTTAGGGAGATCGGCACACACGAGCGCCACGTCAGGACTACGGGCCGCCACCTTGTCGACGGTCCCCTGCACACTGGTGTCCCAGCCGAGAATGGCGACTCCCGGACGTCGGCCGAGCGCGAAGTCGAGCACCTCAAGCACGGCGGGCATCCCCCCACCGAGGACGACCGTGGTCGTATTCGCCACCATCTGTCAACTCGGCGGTGCCGTGGGAGCAGGTCGCATACCCGACTTCCTTGCGACGCTCACCATTTCCATCCTCGAGCCGACGAGCATCTTCGCCATGACGTTTTGCAGATGTGTCCTTACGGTGTGGCGGGAGATACCGAGCGTTGCGGCAATCTCGTCAGCCGAGTGACCGTCGACAACGAGTCGTAGCACCGACAGCTCACGCTCGCTCAGGGAGGACAGCGGCGACTCGATGGCCGGGCCAGAGCGCGCAGCGCGACGCGACGAGGAGGCCCGGGCATCAGAAGCACGCCTCCCCCGATCGCCGAGGACCTCCACGAGTTCGGCAACAGGCAGACTCATGCTGACCCAGTCGTCGACGTGCAGCATGGCGGCTTGTTTAGAGCTCTCCCGCGCCGCGCCCGAGGTCAGAAGCACGATCAGCGCTCCTTTGTGAAACTCCCCGATCTCCGCGATGAGTTGTTCGAGCGCGACACCAGCGGCTACGCAATCGAGAAGCACGACCTCAGGCGAGGGACCTAGAGAGGAGTCGCGCAGCTGAACGGGCTGGAGTAGCGACACGGAGAGCCCAGTTGTGCCGAGGAACTCGCACAGCGCCTGCAGGTAGAGCGTCCGCGCGCCGACGACCAGGATCCTTCGCTGATCGGCCTCTAGCGGGGCCCCCCCATTGCGTGCAAGGTGCATTCGATCACCTCGACACTGAGCATCGGCCCATCGCTGAGCCCGCCCTCGCGCCGTTCCCAGTCGGTGTCCCTAACACCGGATCTAGACAAGATAGTCCAACTGGCCGCCGCCACGCGCTGTCGCCGGCAAAGCAAGTCCGTTGTGTGTCGGCGCCGTGGTGGATGGATGAAATACAAATGCAGCTGTGCTCGCACAAGTCGCCAACCACGAGCGCCAATTGCTGCTGCACCAGGGAGAACAAAGCACCCATGAGCCGAAGTGAGCGGGGCGCCGAGCGGACAACGGCGCCGCAATGTATTGTATATCCTTGTCCGCTTCTCCGCCGGAAGGCAATCCGAGCAGCCGGCAGGAAACGATGGGGCTGGTTCCTGCAACCGAAAAGCTCCACCTATCGGTGCGTCAGCGCGGATACGGGCTGCGGCTCCTCCGACCAAGGACCAGTGCGAGGACGACCAACACGACCCCCGCAACGATCCCCGCCATTCCGCGGTTTGTGTGCTTGTTGGTCACGCCCGCGAGATGGCCTGGGATAAAAGACGGCAATGAACCGGCGGGGACGACAAAGTAGATCACGCCCACGATGACGGCGACGATCCCGATGATAAGGATTATTGCTGCGATTGCTCGCCGAGCTGCCATTTCGACAGAATACGCAGTTTTGCTGCAGAACTCGTGAGGCCCGCTGAAGTTTCCGGTACAAGATTCCGTTAACCCCAATACCGTTTACTTAAGACTACACGCGTGTTATTCCTGGGCCCATGCCCCGGACCGGGTGGGTCAAGCCGGAGACCGACCAGCGGTTGTCCGACCACATCTCGATCGATGTGCTCACCCGCGTGTTCCCACCGGATCTGGTCGACCGAGTGGTCAAGGCGGCCGGACGCACCGAGCAGCGTCAACGGCAGCTGCGGGCCCGGGTGGCCGTCTACTACGTGCTCGGCCTCGCTTTGTTCAGCCAGTGCGCGTACGAAGAGGTCATGCGCCTGCTGGTCGAGGGCCTGTCTTGGGAACAGGGCTGGTCGAACGCGTGGAACGTCCCCACAAAAGCGGCGCTGTTCAAGGTCCGCACGCGGCTCGGTCCCGAGCCCTTGGAGGCCCTCTACCGTCACAGCGCGGTGCCGCTCGCGGACAAGGCGACCAGGGGCGCCTTTTACAGGAGCTGGCGACTCATGAGCATCGACGGCACCTGCCTCGACGTCGCAGACACCTCGGCGAACGAACTGGCCTTCGGCCGGCCCGGGTCAAAACGCGAGAACAGCTCCGGAGCGTTTCCCCAGATCCGGGTCGTCGGGCTTGCCGAATGCGGTACCCATGCCGTCATCGATGCCGTAATCGGCCGCTACACCGATTCCGAGCAGCGCCTGGCGGCGGGCCTGCTCGGCTCGTTCACTCCCGGCATGCTGGTGCTCGCCGACCGGGGCTTTTTCAGTCACGACCTGTGGACAAACGCCCAGCAAACGGGCGCAGAGCTGTTGTGGCGGACGAAGGCCAACCACGTCCTTCCCGTCGAGTACCGCCTCGGCGACGGCTCGTTCCTCTCGAGGATCTATCCGACACAGAAGGACCGTCGGCACCAGACAGGCGGCGTGCGGGTGCGTGTAGTGGAGTACCTGCTCGACCCGCCGCCGGCATCAGCCAGCGGTGAGGAGACGAGATACCGGCTCCTCACCACGATCCTCGAAGACAACAAGGCGCCGGCCTCCGAGCTCGCAGGCCTCTACCCCGAACGCTGGGAGTTCGAGACCGCGCTCGACGAGCTCAAGACCCATCAACGAAGCCCGCGCGTGGTACTCCGCTCAAAGATGCCCGAGGGCGTGCTCCAGCCTGAACCTCGTGACATCGCCTATCTCGGCCACGAACACCGAGGCGAACAATGGGCCGACACCGGGGATCTGTTGGATCGCCTGATAACCGGCATGGCCGCGAAGCTCGTGGCGAACGTCGGTCTCGAACCTTGCGATCTCGCGGTCGAAGACCTCGATCAGATCCCGGAGCGACTCGACACGAGTGCGATCCACAGTGGCGAGGCGACAGGACCCCAGCAGCTCGGTGCCCGAGACGCCGAACAGGTCCGTCATGGGAACGCTCACGCCCTCTTTGGCGAGAACCGCGTAGACCTGGAGCTTGCAATTGGTGCGCAGGCAGATGAGCTTGGCCCTGTATCTCACGAGCTCGCGGAGCTCGCGAACCTTCGGCGGGGCGATCCAGGCCTCGGCGAGGCGGCCGAGTCTCAAAAGATCGGCAAGGTCCTCGGCGTCGCAGGTGTCGTTCTTTACCCGGCGATTGCCCCAGTTGTTGCCGAGCGGGTGGGCGAGGTGGACCTTGCAGCCGAGCTCTTCGAGCAGGTCGGTTGCCCAGTACCACCGATAACACGCTTCAAGAACAACCTCGGGGTGCTCGCCGGCGGCCACGACGGCGCGCTCGAACGCGAGCAGGTCGTCGTTGTTGACATGACTGACTTCGAGGGTCTCACCCTCGCTGCTGCGCCGGACGACCACGCTCCGACGTCTGTGCAAGTCGATGCCGACGTACTGTTGGGATCGCATCTTGGTCCTCCTTCGCCGTGGAGTGATGGGTTTGGTAACCCCGAGTGTTGTCGCACTCGGCTCTCCATGGCGAGGGTGGACCTTGTTGGTTCCGACGTGACGCTTCGGAGGCACCTATGCCCTCCTACTGCTCGGCATGCCGGCTGGAGTATGCACCGATCCGGTCACGCGGGACTCGTCAAGCGCTCCTTCATCACATCAGACGGCCCCAGCCGAACAGCTCCTCCTGGGAACGTAGGCGTTCGATGTCGGCGCAGCTCTCCCCTCCGCCGGCGATCATGAGAGCGGACTGCACGAGGACCTTGCCCCGGTCGTGCAACGGCGCCCGCTCGGAACAAACCGGGATGCGAGCCGAGAGTGAATCACCGAGGCCCAACCGGTCGGCCAAGCTACCAAGTGCGTGCAGGCCGACGTGGGCGACGACGCCGGCCCCATCGGCTTCCGCCTTCACGCGACGGGTACTGGTACCGTTCATCTCGGAAGTGCCCTCCTGATTTGGAACTGTTGGCTTCGAACACCGTCAGTTTCCCTTACGAGGAGGGCGATTCCGCGTCTTTCGGGCGGTCGGTTCACTCGGTCGCGTGAATGATCGGAGCTAGGGCACGGGATATCACCGCATTGCCAACAGTTGCTCGCTCAATGTCGGCGTCCGAGGCCTGGTGAATCTTTCAGACTAGGGTAGCAACATGAGAGTGATGGTAACGTCGGCGCCTCTTTCAGTTGCCGACGAACAGCAAGGAGACCTTGACCGAACCGCCCGTTCGTCCTCGTCGCTCCACAGATCTGCGCTTCAAGCCAAGGCGATATTGCCCAATGGCGTCGCCATTGATGAAACGGCCCGACCGTTGCATGTCGCCTCCAATCAAGTTCGCACTTGGCGCGGTCGGATCGATACCGCAGCGGTCGAGGGCGTCAGTCCGATCTCGCTGGGTCCGGGAAGCGGGTCCTGGGTAACCGAGCGTACAGTCGCCGCCGTAGTCCGCGATGCCTTCCACAGAGTGCTCGATTGCGGCCGCACTGGTCCATTCGGTCACGGGTGAGCGGCTAGGGCTCGGCAAGGACACCGAGGGTCCTGGCGATGAATCTCCAAACGGGCGACATCCTCTGCCACACGAGACGCTTACACAAAGCGACCGACATGCTCACCTTCTTCACGCTGATCGACGTTCTCGTGCCACGGCGCTTCGAAGTTCATGTCCTGCTGGACAGCCTCTCCACCCACAAGGCCGCCGAGCCAGTACCGACGTCGCTCGCCCGCACGCCGACGTCCTTGTCGTGGATGAATCTCCCTGAAGGGAGGTCCCCGCATAGCACCGAATGGCAGCTCTTACGCGCCCTCTGCCACTCTGTCTACGACCCTGCCACCACTACCGAGATACGATCAGCGCGCTCGAACGATGATCTCAGATCCTTCGTCTGGAAGAAGCCGGCCGACGAGAACGTCTCGAAGGCGAAGCGGGGATGCTCGACACTGGCCTCAGTCAGATCCCGACTCACCACGAGCCAAGACCAGATATGAGGAAGCGATCACGTGCCGACATACTTAGACTGCGATTCCTTCCGGGTCGACACCGGACACCGCCCAAACACCAGCTAACAACACGCGGTATTGCCGGAATGCTCGCGACGCTCAAAGTGCTGGGCGTATCGTCGATTAACCGGCAACTGAGTTGGCTCGCAACCTGCTCATTCTTCGCGGGTTTGGCACAGGCCGGCCTCCTAGTGATCGTAAGCGAGTTTGCCGTAAACAGCGCTAAAGGAAAGAACCACCTCGCAGTACACGGTTACTCCTTTTCTATTCCTGACGCAATCTTCCTGTCGCTAATATTGTTGATCGTATATTCAGGAGCCAGTATTGCGGCTGCTATGAGCAGCAGTTCCATGTCAAGCAAGGCCTTGGCCTCGGCCCGAAACAAGATGATCGACGCCTTCTTTGATGCGAGTTGGACTGTGCAGTCACAGGAGCGGCTTGGACATGTCCAACAACTCCTCACGGTCAACTGTGAAACCGTAGGCCAGATTGCACTAACTATAGCAGCGGGCCTCCAAGCGCTTCTCACGGTGGTGGCGCTTCTTGCCGCTGCCTTTCTAGTGAGTCCGATCGCTGCAACAGTAGTGCTGGTGTTTGGCATATTATTGCAGTTAGCACTGCGTCCTTTCAATACATGGGGCCGGAAAGCCTCAGTTCAGTTGTCGGAAGACAGCCACACTATGGCGACGCTTGTTACCGAGTATACGAGATTGACGCGGGAGTTTCGCCTTTTCGGTGTTGAGCGAGAAGCAACGGCGGGGCTCCGCCGAAGTAACGAGATCGCTGCGAGAACCTTGCGGAAATTGCGGCTCGTGGCGCAGTTCAGCTCGGTAGCGTATCAAACGCTGGCCCTCGCGTTTGTTATTGGAGCCCTCGCTGTGGTGGCTGGCCATACCGGAAGCAATCTGGGTTCGATAGCCGCCGTGCTGATATTGATGTTGCGATCGATGAGCTATGGATCTGTGATCCAGGGAACGAGTCAGGGGTTGCGTTCTTTTAGCGGGTTTCTAGACAAGATCAAGCAGGAGTTGGACCGCTTCTCAAAGAATCCGTCCCAACTAGGAGCCGGAGAACTCCCCGCGAGCTTCGATATTAATGTCAAGAACGTGTCCTTTGCTTACGACGGTAGGGGGCCTGTTCTCAGGCAAGTATCGTTTTTTGTCCGGGGTGGTCAAATTCTGGGAATAGCCGGGCGGTCCGGAAGTGGAAAGACCACGCTTAGTGAGATTCTCCTCGGAATGCGACAGCCAGCGGACGGCGTCGCGCTGGTCGGGGACGTGTCTGTGGCGAGGATCGCAAAGGGAGGCGGCGTGAGTCCCGTAGCGCTAGTCGCACAAGACCCCGTCCTACTACAAGGATCTATTGCATTCAATATTTCATTCTTTAGAGGTTTGCATCCAGAGAGAATTGAGGCTGCGTCGCGAGCGGCTCATCTTCACGAGGATGTGATCGCGATGCCCGATCTGTACGAGACAGCAGTCGGAGAGGGTGGTACCGCCTTGTCGGGGGGTCAGCGACAGCGATTGGCCATCGCCCGGGCTCTTGCTGGTGCTCCTCGTGTGCTCGTTTTGGACGAGCCTACAAGTGCCCTCGATGGGCGATCGGAGAGTCTGATTCGACAGACCCTCGCTGAGCTTCGTGGAAAAGTGACAATCATCGTGATCTCGCATCGGCTCGGCCTCGTCGAAGACTGTGACCTCCTCCTCGTGCTCGACAAGGGTCGTGTAGTGGACTTTGGGCCTGGTAGGGAGGTTCTGAGACGTGGCCCGTTTCGAGAAGTTGCTGAAGCGGTGACCGGCGATGTGGCGCGCTAGCTGCTCCAAAAGGTGCCTCGTACGCCCCGTTCACGTGGCAGTGGGTACCAACCCTGCTGGTACTTTGGTTAGTTATATCGAGACGGAGGAGTGGCCCCGGCCGACTAAGGGGGCGGCGTGGCACATGGGGAGGACCGTCTTCGCGCGCAAACGCCGCCAGCAATCGCGATCGCGGCTGGCACGTGCGTCAGCCAAGGTCTGGCCGGGTCGTCAGCGTGTCACGACAGGCACTGTTCGTCGTCTCCAGTCACAGGGGGGCCCAGTCTCAATGGGACAGCTAACGTCGTGAGCTGTTTCCACCAGACGCTGAAGAAGTACCTGCAAGCCCAAGACCGACCAGGTGTTGGATCAGGCATCGTGAGTCCGGATGCAAGCGCAGGCGGCCGTTTCCGGTCCGGGGAGGGTTTGTGGCTCTGGACATCGATGCCGTCTACACGGACCGTCACGAAGGTCTCCCTGGTCTCCTCTATTGTCGGCTGCTCGCTTCCATAGCAGGGGTGATCCCGTGATCACAGTCTCGGTGGCAATGGCCACTTTCAACGGCGCCCGCTTCCTGGAGCCTCAGCTGGAAAGTCTCGCGTGCCAGCTCCGGTTGCCCGATGAACTCGTAGTCTCCGATGATGGCTCGACAGATGCCACAATGGCGATCCTTGAGAGCTTCCGCCGACGCGCCCCTTTTGAAGTGCGCGTTACCCGTAACGAGCGCCATCTCGGATGGATGGAGAACTTTGTCGTCGCACTGGGCGGCTGCCACGGCGAAGCCGTCGCTTGGTGCGACCAGGACGACATCTGGCATCAGGACAAGCTCGCCCGGTGCGCGTCCATCCTCACGGCCGACTCGCGGGTGGCACTGGTCGTGCATGCCGAGCAGCAGGTCGACGAGAACCTTGGTCATATTAGAAACTACGGACCGCGTCGCCACCAGTCGTTCGCTGCCGGACAATCCGGCCGGTTGGCTCTTATAGGTCACCGCATGGTGATATCTGGTTGGGTTCTGCGGTTTGTGCCACCCGCGAGTTGGCCGGGGCCGGGTGTCGGCCCGGGCCCCTTTGCAACTGACAACTGGGCAGGGACGGTGGCGTCTGCTCTTGGACGAGTCGAGTTGTTACCCGACAGGCTCGTCCTCCACCGGCGCCACAACATGAATGCAACGGCGGGGCCCATTTCGCTGTCCGCACACATAGCCCGTGAAGCCCGCCAGGTTCAGGATCCCTACGCTGCTTGGTGTGAAGCGTTGGCTGGGGAGTTTGCTCGCCGTGCCGTTCACCTGGAAGGACTGCGCCCTCGGGCGGACGAGATCGGTGACGAGGCACGCAAAGGTCTAGAGCGCAGCGTGGCGGCCCATCAACTGCTTGCCGAATCCTACGCGCGGCGGGCAGCTGCGTACCGCAAAGGCTTTGCCACTCGCGCTTTGTGCTTTGGGCGCAACGCTGTCCGCGGTGACTACCGGAGCCGATCCGTTTCCGGCCAAGGGCTGTTCTCACTCGCTCGGGATCTCACCGTCGGCCTACGACCGCGGAGGTGAGACTCCACGAGGCCCCGCCGCGGCAGACGCGGACGAGTGGCCGGACATACGGGTGCTCGACGGTGACCGGTGCCCCAGAGTTGTCGATGGGGTTGCGGACGGCACAGACGTAACGCCCGCCCGATGGGGTGAGATTGTCTGTGACTGCTCGCGTAGCGTTCTGGACGAGGCTCTCCTGCAAGGGCGACCCGCGGGCGGCGGGCCAAAGCAAGGCGAGGCGCTCGACTGCAGGAACTGTTGATTGAGTTGTCTGAAACAGACCGCGTTGTCCCCGCCCTGACGTTCCCGAGCCCCAGCGACGACCTCGCTCCATAGGCTTCGTGGCGTGCAGTAACGTTTTGGTCGCTCACCGCCGATCCGCTGGAGTGGTCACCAGTTGCGTACCGCCTCGAAGCCTCTTTCGTCCCCTGGCCGTGAGTCTGTGACAGTGTCCTGACGACGAACAGAAAACCGAATCCACAGCTGAGCCTGGTCGTGGTCCTCTCTCGGCGTCCCGTCCCGAGGTCGAGGTTCCATTGCGGCATCCGCCGGACGAAATCTAATCTGCCGATCCGCGGGGCACCCTGTCTCCTCCCAGTGGGTTCGGACCTGTCGAGTCCTGAGGCTCTCTGCGCCACGGCTGTATGATCCGCGACCACGCAAAGCGTCCCTGAATCAGCTGCGTGACTAGGTCGCCCGCCAGCGACATGGGACCACCTTGAGGTGGGCGGGCTCAAGGGATCACCGCAATTCCTCAGTGAGCAGACCAAGGTTTGTGAGCTGACTGAGGAGGACCTGAGTGCCGAAGCGCTTGTGTGCCGAGATGGAACATGAGGTGATGCGGCTGTAGCTGCGGGGCGAGGGCTCGCGCTCGATCGAGCGGCTGTCCTCGGTAGATAGAAAGACGGTCCGCCGCTACGTCGAGGCCGCTCTCGTCAGCGGCTTGGTCGCAGGCGCTGGAGAAGCCCAGATCACCGACGAGCTGATCGGCCAGATCTGCGAGCGGGTGCGACCGCACCGGCCCGATGGCCACTGTCCGGCCTGGGCGGTGATCAAGGCCAACCACGACCAGCTGAAGACCTGGCTGGTCGACGACAAGCTCACGGTCAAAAAGGCCCACGAGCTGTTGGAGCGCCGTGGGGTCGTCGTCCCTGAGCGCACCTTGCACCGCGATGCCCTGCAGGTCCTCGGCGTAGACCGTTCGAGCAGGCACACGACGGTGCGGGTCGCCGACGGCGAGCCTGGGTCAGAGCTACAGGTCGACTTCGGCAGGATGGGCCTTGTGCCCGACACCGCCACCGGACGCCGGCGGGTGTGCTGGGCGCTCATCTTCACGGCGTGTTACTCGAGGCACTGTTATGTGCAGCTGAGCTTTCGCCAGACGACAGAAGCGGTCATCTCCGGCTTCGAGGCAGCCTGGGTGCCGGCGATGGTGTTGGCGAGCGTGGACTTTCCCGAGCCGTGGGGGCCCATGAGGGCGTGCAGCTCGCCCTCTTCGACGACAAGGTCGACGCCGCGGAGGATCTCGTGGTCCTCGACCTCGACGTGCAGGTCCTCGATGCTCAGCACCTCGCCACTGGCGAGCTGGGCTTCGGGGGCGCGCTTTTCGGCGGTCGCGGTTCCTTCCGGCACGTGCTCCATGTTAGACCCGCCAGGGGATTACCACTACGCCGGTAGGGGAAAATATTGCCTTACCAGCCCCGCGAGACCCATTCGTCGAGGTGAGGACGCTCGGTGCCGATCGTCGTGTCAGGCGGTGGCCCGGCATCACGATCGTCTCGGCCGGCAGGGGCGTGAAGAGGCGCTGTTCGATCGAGCTGATGATGGTGCGGAAGTCCCCGAGCTCGGTGGCGGTGTTGCCCGGCCCGCCCGGGAACAGGGTGTCCCCGGAGAGCAGCACCGGTGAGCCCTCGATGAGAAAGCAAATCGAGCCGCCTGGGGTCCAGTTCCAGGTCTGGGACCCGCAAGCGAAGCTGGTGGCCCTTCGGTTGAGGGGTGCGCACATGGCGGGGCGCGGGCCGATACATTAGTGGCCACCAGGAGAAAGGAGGTGGTCCAATTCATGGATAGTCAACGTTTTGGGACCCTGGAGGTGGCTGGCCGCTAGGCGGCACGCTGGACCACCTGGTGGAATCCATCCAGACACCCTCGGTGTCGCCGGTCGAGAGTTGGTCCCGCTCGATGCAGCCTGGAAGCCGAGCTTTTTTCAGCAAACAACTATGGCCGTGGGATAACCCCCACAGCCGCCTCAAGGGGGCTTCGGCGCCCCTCGAGCGCGCTGAGCAAGTTGTTCGCCCTTTCGATGCATCAGCCAGGGGTCCGAGAGTTGTGCACGGAGCTCGTGTAGCAGACGGCGACACGAATGCCTGGTGACTCGAGGGCATAGAAATTCGATGCCGCTCCGCGTTAGCGTGTAAAGGCGAAGGCGGCTGGGGGATTGCAGAAGCAATCGAGCAGACAGGCGAGACACTATGACTGACACGCTCGGCGCGGCTGCCTGGATGCCGTACTGACCTGCGGTGGGATGATGACCCGGATCTTCCTCTCGGCTCCCGATGTCGGTGAGCTGGAGTCCAAGTACGTGGCCGAGGCGATCGCTTCTGGTTGGGTCGCCCCTGCAGGCCCGGACCTCAACGAATTCGAATCCGAGGTAGCCAGGCGGGTGAGCATCACGCACGCGGTGGCGCTCAGCTCCGGAACCGCCGGCCTGCACCTGGGCCTGCTGGCTCTCGATGTGAGCCCGGGCGATGTAGTGATCACATCTACGATGACTTTTGCGGCTACCGCCAATGCGATCACCTACGTCGGGGCAAAGCCGTATTTCGTCGACTCCTCCCGCGAGACGGGCAATGTCGACGTCGCCCTTATGGCCGAGGCCGCATCGCAGGTGCAGGCGAGCGGACGCCGTATCGGCGCGCTCCTGCCGGTCGATCTGCTCGGCAAATGCGGAGACATGGACGCCCTCGCCACACTCGCCGCGGACCTCGGAGTGCCGCTCCTCGTGGACGCGGCCGAAGCCATGGGCGCATCGTTCGGCGGCCGCGCCGCCGGCTCGTTCGGCGACGCCTCTGTGCTGTCGTTCAACGGCAACAAGATCATGACCACCTCGGGCGGTGGCATGTTCCTGACCGGCGACGCCGAGCTCGCAAGACGGGTGCGGTACCTGTCGACCCAGGCGCGCCAACCGTTCAAGCATTACGAACACATCGACATCGGCTACAACTACCGGCTGAGCAACATCCTCGCTGCACTCGGCCGCGCGCAGCTCGCTCGACTCGACCAGAACCTCGCTCGTCGACGCCAGATCAGGGAAAGCTACCGCGCAGCGTTCGCCGGCATCGCCGGCGTGAGCATCTTCGGCGGCGACGACAGCTTCGACAACTGCTGGCTGACCTCCATCATCGTCGAGGAGAGCGCCGGCTGGACGCCTGCGCAGCTCTGCGAATACCTCGACGGGCGCGACATCGAGAGCCGGCCGATGTGGAAGCCGATGCACCTCCAACCCGTCTTCAGTGACTCAGAGCGTCTGGTCAACGGCAACGCCGAATGGCTCTTCGAGCACGGACTCACGTTGCCGAGTGGGTCGGGCATGAACGAGGCCGACATCAACCGGATACTCGAGGCCATCAGCTCGTTTCTTGCTGAGCGTCGATGACGAGCCCACTACCCACGCGACGCCCGTACGACCTGGTAAAGCGGGCGATCGACGTCGTTGTGGCAGCCATCGGCCTACTGCTCACCGCTCCGCTGCAGGCCGTGCTCGCCTACTTGGTGGCAGGCAAGCTCGGCCGGCCTGTGCTGTATAGGCAGCGACGCCCAGGTCTGTATGGAAAGCCCTTCACGATGGTGAAGTTCCGCACGATGCGCGAGGCTGATCCCAAGGCGGGTCTGATCAGCGACGCAGACAGGCTCACGCCGTTCGGATCCGCGCTGCGAAGCACGAGCCTCGACGAGCTCCCTACCTTATGGAACGTGCTGCGCGGAGACATGAGCCTGATCGGGCCCCGGCCACTGCTCATGGAGTACCTGCCCCGGTACACGCCCGCACAAGCGCACCGGCACGACGTGCGGCCCGGGATTACGGGGCTCGCACAGGTGTCCGGCCGCAATGCAATCAGTTGGGAGGAAAAGTTCGCTGCGGATATGGACTATGTGGAGCGCCGCAGTCTTTTCCTCGACCTCGGAATCCTCGCGCGCACAGTTCTGTCAGTGGTGCGTCGTGAGGGTATCTCTGCGGCAGGGGACGTGACGATGCCCGAGTTCACAGGCCGGCCGATCACTGGCCAGTCGACGTGACGCGGCTGCGACTATTGCTCCCTTGGAAATGGGCCATCTAGGCTGCGAGAGGTGCGTGACCGTCCGACCGTGCTCGCCATGGTGCTGACCTACAATTCTCCCGACAACCTTGTTCGTGCTCTTCAAGCCATAGGCGCCCAGACAAGGCTTCCCGATGCGTTGCTCGTCGTCGACAACGCCAGTGACCCGCCGGCAAGTCAAGTAGTCGACGCGTGGACACCGCCAGACGGCATCGACGTGCACGTGCTGTCGCAGGTCGAAAACACCGGCCCTGGAGGCGGATGGGCGAGGGCACTGGACTATTTCAGATCCTCGCTTCACGACCTCGGTTGGCTGCTCGACGACGACATCATTGCGCCGCCCGACTGTCTTGCTGTTCTACTGGAGGAGGCAGGAGACCCGGAATGCGCCTTCATCATCCCCACCGTCCGACAGCCTGCTGGTGTCACGACGACGTATCCCGCATGGCACGGGGTACTCCTGGCGCGACAAATCGTAGACGCGGTAGGACTACCGCGAGAGGACTTCTTCTGGTGGAACGAGGACACCGAATACCTCATGTGGCGGATACCGCGAGCGGGATATCCTCTGCGCTTCACGCGACGCGTCATCGTCGAGCACTTGAAAGGGCGTGTGGAATGGGGCATTCCACCCTGGAAGTACTATTACGAAGCTAGGAACGTGACGTATTATCGCCTTTATGTGCGCCGGAGTCGTGGGAAGTTGCCCAGGATGTTGCTGATGCTAACTGGCCGGGCCGTGCTTCGCGAAAAAGACCGGCGCGCATACAGACTCGGCATGATCCTGCGGGGAATCTTCGATGGCGTCGCGGGCCGACTCGGACGCCGCGTCGACCCAGTGCTCACCAGCGGACGGCCTGGTGTCCCAAGCTGATCTAGGTCGTCGTTTTGCTCTCGAAGTCTGTTCGGGGTCAAAGCTCCGTTGATCGCATATGAGGACCTCACCTGCGGCCCTAGAAGGGAGGTGGTGCCTCGAATGGAGCGGGACTCTCGCACTTGCCACGCGCAGGATCACCTCCCCGTGGCAGATGCCGGGCAAACCGGGTTGAGAGAAGAGAATGCGCCCGCTTCTAACCTTGAGCTGACCAGGAATCGGGGCATCGTCGGACGCGGCAAGTCTTGGCCATGGGACGACTACCCCGTTGTCGGGGACGGTGAGCGCCTGGTACCTGGCGGGGAGCGCAGAGCCGGATCGCGGACCCCTCGCAGGCGAGTCACGGGGTCATTCTCGCCTCGGTCGAGCCGGGGGATGGGCTGACCAACCCGCCGTCCCTCCGGAACCAGTCGACGGTGGAACGCAGGCCTGCTCGCAGTGGAATGGCTTCGGCTGAGGGGAACAGCTCCGAGAGGCGGGAATTGTCGGCCTGCGAGTCGCGCACGTCTCCCGTGCGCGGGTCGCAGTGAGTCGTGCGCAGGGGTCTGCCGAGTACCTGCTCGAGCTCGGCAACCAGGTCGAGCAACGAAGCCCTCGTGCCGAACGCCAGATTGACCGGCCGGTCTGAAGTCACGCGCCGGTGCACGGCGTCGTACAGGATCATCGTTACGCTTCCGACGAAAGTGAAGTCGCGCGTCTGCCGGCCGTCGCCATGGACCAGCAGGGGCTCACCGGCGAGCGCGGCAGAAACGAAGGAGGGGACGACCGCAGCATAGGCGTGACCAGCACGCTGGTAGGGACCGTAGACGTTGAAGAACCGGAAGGCCAGCACTTTGAGCCCGAAGCACGCTCCGTAGGACAGGGCGTAAGACTCGGTGGCCAGCTTTGACACGGCGTACGGGCTCACCGGCATGGGAACCAGATCCTCAGACTTCGGCATGGTCCGATTGGCACCGTACACGGAGGACGACGACGCCACTATCACATAAGGTTCACCCGCCCGGCGCGCGGCCTCCAGCACCTGCAGGGTTCCCGTCGCGTTGGCGTGGTGGCTTGCAAGCGGGTCGGCGAGTGACCTGGGGACCGAGGGCCGGGCGGCCAGGTGGACGATAGCCTCCGCCCCGTCCAAGGCTTCGTCGAGCGCGACAGCGTCAAGGACCGACCCTTGGACGATCAAAGCGTCGCACCCGTCAAGGTTCATGCGTTCGCCGGTCGAGAAGTCGTCCAAGACGGTGACCGTGTCGCCGCCAACTAGGAACTCTCGGACGAGGTTCGCACCGATGAACCCGGCGCCGCCAGTCACGACGACCTTCATCGGCCGAGTATATGACAAGATCTCATTCTCCGGATCTGGCCAAAAACTCTGTATCGTCAGACAGGGAATCCGAAATGGGAGGGACGCCCTTCCGCGAAAAAGAATGCACTAAACCCGGAAAGGTTCGGTGAGGACATATTCTGGCTGTTTTCGCTATCGATCGGTCGGGGACCTCGACGTGAGCGACCCTACCTGGCGCCGACCGGCCCAGCGTGGTGTCCGCGCTGTACGGGCACCTGCGGCGACCCGATCGTCCATTCCCTAGCACGGTTCGTGCCCACGTGACAATAGGTGCGGGAGCCGCCGTCTCTTGGAGACGCGGCGATCCGTGCGAACACGCGTGCCGGCACGCACGTACGCACGCGTGCGCGTTCAGTCGACCGCCGCTCACGATTGCTGGCTCGTCGAGTGCGTAGGCGTGGCTCCGATGACCGCCTTTAGTGGCCAATGGCAGCGTTAGCGACGAGATCGAGCTGGGCGCATCCGTTTCGATCATCTCATGGGTGACGAACGCCACCCATGCCATCTCCTGCGGGTGGTGGCGTTTGGTGTCGGGCCCAAACGAGCCGGTCGGTGAAGGCCGACCAGCCACTACAGGTGCTCCACGTTCGGACGACGGGCCAGGCGGTGGCGCGTGTCGAAGATTCGCCTGGCGTGCCCGACGACGAGGTCCCAGTCAAAGGCATCGTGATCAGTCACGACGACTACCACGTCGGCTGCCCTCAGCTCTTCGGCGCAGTTCGGCGCGGGCGA
>Ga0224555_1003247_pt1 | contig 17053 bp, 14 predicted proteins | sample 714S23034metaG_FD_180687 | JGI IMG/M metagenome (GOLD analysis project Ga0224555, IMG submission 180687) | Peat soil microbial communities from Stordalen Mire, Sweden - 717 S2 30-34 | ecosystem: Environmental > Terrestrial > Soil > Wetlands > Peat | place: Sweden: Norrbotten County, Stordalen...
ACTTGCGCCTTCAAGGCGGCGTCGGTTGCGGTGAATTCGGAGACGAGCGCATGCTGCGGCGCAAGTTGCACGCTGGTCGCGCCGAAGATGGTGTCTACGCGGGTGGTAAAGACACGAATGCGCTTGCGGGATTCCTTGGGGCCATCATCAAGGCCCTGAAGCCCTACTTTGACGATGAGGTCATCCAGTTCTGTTCCCTGTTCCCTATTCCCTATTCCCTGGATTTCTTCCAGGAAGAAATCCACCTCCGTTCCTTCGCTGCGGCCGATCCAGTTGCGCTGCATGGTGCGGACTTTTTCGGGCCAGCCGTCGAGTTTGTCGAGTCCATCGAGCAACTCGTCGGCATAGGCGGTGATGCGCAGGAACCACTGCACCAGGTCGCGGAGTTCGACGATGGTGTCTTCGTGACGCCAGCAGCGGCCGTCGATGACCTGCTCGTTGGCCAGCACGGTGCAGCATTCGGGACACCAATTCACCTTGCTCTTCTTGCGATAGGCGAGGCCGCGCTCGTACATGCGCAGAAAGAACCACTGGTTCCAACGATAGTAGTCGGGCAGGCACGTGGTGACTTCGGTGGCCCAGTCGAACCCCATGCCGAGGCGCTCAAACTGCGCCTTCATCGCGGCGATGTTGGAGAGCGTCCACTTGCGCGGGGGAACGTTGTTCTTGAGCGCGGCGTTTTCGGCGGGCAGGCCAAACGCGTCCCAGCCCATGGGGTGGAGCACGTTGTAGCCGCGCATCCACATGTGGCGCGCGAGGGCGTCGCCGATGGAGTAGTTGCGCACGTGGCCCATGTGCAGCTTGCCGCTGGGATAGGGCAGCATCTCCAGCACGTAATACTTGGGTTTGCCGCAGGAAACGGGCTCGGCAGCATAAAGCGCGGGGTCGGCCGCCCACCGCTGCTGCCATTTTGGCTCAATCGCCGCCGGATCGTATTTGATTTCTTTCTCTTCCGCCATCACCTATTCAGTGTAAACGGGGCGGCGCAGCAAACTCCAAAGCTGAGAGCGACGGCCTCATCGGCGACGGGGCACTGGACGGATCCGATCCAAGTCTCCAGAATGGACCCATCATGTCCAAACTCCGCATCGTGCTCGTAGCTGTTTTCGGAACTGTGCTCGTGGCTCCCGCGTGGGCGGGGCATACACTGGCCCCACAGGAGAAGAGGGTCCTCGCGGTGTGGCTTGCGCAACACCCGAGTTTCCGTGCCGCGACCAACCAGGACTGTAGCTGCGCGGAAGACATCCAGGAAATGAAGGCGGGCGACGGCGGCGTTTGGCGTCCAGTTCCGGATTACCATCCCTATGTCGCGACGGGGGATTTCAATGGCGATGGAATCCGCGATTTCGCTGTCGCTGTCATCGAACGCACAAAATCAGTTCATCCATTTACGTTGCTCGTCTTTAACGGACCGTTCGACTCAGATGGGTCGCGGCCCGCATTTATCGAGAAGGACCTCGATCTTCGTTACATGGGCCTCTCCTTCGGGCCTCCAAGACCAAAACCCTATCGCCTCATCGTTGGACGATTTGGATCCGACAATACGTCCATACTGATTCCAAGTGGCACGGGATATCAACTTAAGTGATTTGAAGCAAACATTAGCTCATTCGCTTGGCAGCAAAGACCGAAGCCAGTCGGGAGTGGCGCCGTGCAGTTCGATTCCCTGCCCGTTCTCTACCGTGGCGATCAAGTAGTATCCCCGGTCCAGGTCGGTGTGATCGTAGACCCACACGTTGGAAAGCTCTCCCAACGCCCGTTTCAGGTTCTTCATGGTGCGGGGAAATCGCTCGAACAGCTTCCTGGCTGGAACGTCATGTCCGCCGCTGGATGCACGCATCGTGACGCGCTCATCCGATAGATGCGACGTAGAAATCCCAATAAAAATCAGGAGTACCGTGTACCCCATTCTCTCGGCGTCCTTCAGGAACTCCAGCTTATCCCCGACGGGATCAGAGAAAACCGTCTCAAAGATGAAGCTCTCGCGGCGTTCAACGAGTTGACGGCGAATCGCGTCCGCCATCTCCGCCGCTGTATACGGATCCATCCCCAAAGAAAGCGCCAGGACATCCGCATTGACGAAGTACAGCCCGGTCTTTGCCAGATTCGCGTCGAAAAACATGGACTTGCCAGCACCATTCGGTCCTGCCAAAGCCACTACAATCGGACGCCGATCAAGCAGTGGCGTCAGGCCCATGCCTTTTGCGCCTTTGAATCGACTCGTGATTTGTCTTTGGACCCGCGAGCGACCTTCTTCTTTCCCGACCCGGCTTCCGTAATCTGAAGCTCCCGTGACACGTTTGCCACGCCATTTCCAACCGCAGTGAACACACGATTCACAAAACGGCCGACAGTCTCGGTTCCGTCCTCATCGATTCGGACCAACAAGCCACGCTGACCGGCATACTGCCTGTAATGCGGGAACGGACGGCTAGCAAGAACATCCTCAACTCGCTTGCGTCCCGCCGGAGTATCGACGGAGGCTAGTGCTTCCGAGAGCGGTTGCACAGCCCCCGACGCACGCAAAGCCCGCACTTGCCGTCCGTTCAGCAACTGGTCGACCGATTTTCCCAGTTTGGCCCAGAACTCCACCTGCCCTGCGATCGAGCGCTCCTGCGCCTCTCCCGCAATGCGGGCATCGAGCACCAATGCATCCGACAATTTGACCGGCTGACTCATGGCCATAAGGTAGCATAATGCTACCCAGTTTTCAAGAGATTCTCATGCGATAAGCTGGACCTGAGGGATTTTCGATGCGTATGCGTGCTTTTCGCCCAGCGGCTCTTGCCCTTATTGCCCTGGTACTGGGTCTGTTTTTGCAGGCACAGGAACCCACTCCCTTTCCCGGACAGAATCCGGCTCTTCCGCTCATCCACACTGCCAACGGGGCCAACTCCGCCAGTGCGCAAAGCCGGCATTATGTGGTGCTTGTCTCGCTCGACGGCTTCCGCTGGGACTATGCAAAGCGCGACGGCGCGAAGAACCTGCTGGCGCTCGGCAAAAAGGGAGTATGGGCACCGGAGGGGATGCTGCCGAGTTATCCTTCGCTGACCTTCCCCAACCATTTCACCATTGTCACCGGGCTCTATCCGGAGCACCACGGGCTGGTTGCCAACAGCTTCTACGACGAGACCAAACAGGCTCGCTACGGTATCGCCGACGCCAAAGCAGTCACTGACGGTTCCTGGTACAGCGGGGTTCCGCTATGGAGCCTGGCCGAGAGCCAGGGGATGCGCACAGCTTGCTTGTTCTGGCCTGGGTCCGAGGCCGAGATCGCCGGGTTCCGGCCCACCTGGTACGCCCAGTTCAATGGAAAAGCCGAAGCCACCGACGCAGTCCAGCAGGCCCGCATCGACAACGCCCTCGCCCTGCTAAAGCTGCCCGCAGCCGAACGGCCTCACTTCATCACCATCTACTACTCCGAACCCGATCATGAAGGACACGAATTCGGTCCCGACGCTCCTGAGACCAGGGCCGCCGAACTCAAGATGGATGGAATGGTGGGCAAGCTCAAGGCGGCTTTGGATTCGACCGGCTTGCCCATTGATCTGGTTGTCGTTAGCGATCACGGGATGGTCAAGGTGGACCCGCCGTGGATCACGCTCGACAAGTTCGCCGACCTGGCGGGTTTTGACGCCGTTGGGCCGCTGCTTTACGGGAAAACCGAAGAGGATCGCGTACGCGTCTACAACCAGCTCAAAAAGGCTTCGTCGCAGTTTGTGGTGTACCGGCTGAAGAACGTCCCCGCCGGACTCAACTATAACCAGAATCCGCGCGAGGGCGACCCCGTGGTAATCGCTACGGGGCCGTATGCCATTCGCGCGCACGGGCCGCCGGCTGGAAAAGAAGATCGCGCTCCAACGCTGGGCATGCATGGTTTTGACGCGCAAAAAATCCCTCAAATGAAGGCCAGCTTCTTCGCGGCCGGACCGGATATTGTTGCGGGCAAGACCGTTGCGCCCTTTGAAAACGTCAATCTATATCCCTGGCTAGCCCATCTTCTGGGGTTGACGATTCCGCCGAATGAAAAGATCGATGGCACACTGAACGTGCTGGCAGGTACACTTCGCGAGGATGGTAACGGTAACACGAGACGAGGGGCAAGCGCACAATGAGCCTGGGGAATCTGGTCATGGGGATCGATGGCGGGGGAACGAGAACCCGCGCCACTATTGTTGCCGGCGAAACAACGGTGGCTCATGCTGAAAACGGTTCCATCAAGCGCCTGCGCGTGGGCGCGGAGGCTGCAGAAGCTAATCTGCGCGCGCTGCTCAAGGATGTTTATGCGCAGGCGGGCATTTCAAGCCTGACCGCGGCCTCGTGCGGGGTGGCGAGCGCCACCATGCCGGGGGTTACGGAATGGATCACCAAGGTCTTTCAGGATGCGAAAGTCGAACGATCCGAGGTGGTGGGCGACGAGGTGATTGCCCTCGACGCCGCATTTCACGGGGGGCCGGGAATCCTGCAGATTGCAGGAACCGGGTCGAACACCATCGGCCGCGCTCCAGACGGCAGCCGGGAATGCGCCGGCGGGTGGAGTTCGCGGCTGGGCGACGAGGGATCAGGCTACTGGATCGGCGTGAACAGCGTGCGCCGGGCGCTGAAAGCCCATGACCGCGAGCAGCCGACGCAGATTCTGAAAAAAGTGGGTGAGATTTGGGGAACGCCGAGTATCGACGACCTGGTCAACCTCGGCGACAGCACGCCCGGACCCGACTTTGCCGCGCTTGCGCCCGCGATCTATGAACTGGCCGAAGCCGGCGACCCTGTGGCCCAGGGAGTATTGAAGCAGGCCGCGGCGGACCTGGTGGAGTTTGTGCTGCTGGTGCGCGCCAAGCTGCGGCGCAAGCATGGAATTGACGGCGAGGTCCCTGTGGCATGGACCGGCGGAGTGGTCGAGAAGATGGCCACGGTGCGCGAAGCCTTTTTTGCCGGGCTGCACGCTGCCGCGCCGGAGATGCCGGTGGGCCGTGAGTCGGTGGTTTCTTTGGAAGGCGCCATCTGGCGTGCCAGGCGGCTTGCCGGAGCGCCAAACTAGCTTCGCGGAGAACTCGCGACCAACTGGCCATTTTGGATGGAAGCAACGAGGTTCCCTGCCGTGTCTACGGCGACCAGGTTGGCCGCCCCACCCACTGCGAGTGAACCGGCCACATCGCGTATCCCGGTCATGGCCGCGGGATTGACCGTCAGCAGCCGCAATCCCTGTTCCAGCGGCGCGCCGGTGAATGCGAGGAAGTTGCTCAACGCGCGATCAAGGGTGAGCACACTGCCCGCCAACACTCCGTTTGCCGTTGCCCGGCCATTGGCCACCTGCACCGCAAAACCGCCCAAGTGATACTCGCCATCGGGCATGCCTGTGGCGCTCATGGCGTCGGTCACCAGGATGGCGCGTTCCGGCCCCTTGCAGCGCCACCAGATCTTTACCAGTTCCTTAGCGGTATGGATGCCGTCGCAGATCAGCTCGGCAAACAGCGAGTCCGTGGTGAGAACTGTACCCACGATGCCCGGCTCGCGGTGGTCAAGGGCGCGCATGGCGTTGAAGGTGTGCGTCGCGCTCACGGCCCCGGCGGCAATCGCAGCGCGCGTTTCGGCGGCGTTCGCATTCGAATGGCCTAGAGAGACGCGAACGCCTCGAGCCGTCGCGTGCGCTGTCAGTTCAGTTGCTCCGGGGAGTTCGGGCGCCAGCGTCATCAGGCGCACATGCCCCTCGGCAGCCTCAAACAGCTTGTCAAAAATGGCGATGTCAGGTTCCAGCAGCAGCGCCGGCGGATGAACCCCGCGCTTGGCATGCGACAAAAACGGTCCCTCAAGATGAATGCCTATCGGCCGCGCTTGCCCGTCGGTCTCAGCCGCCGGGCGATTCAGCAGCGTGGCCAGGCCTGAAAGCGACCGCAGGGTCGTGTCAATGGGTGCGGTGACCGTGGTGGGGAAAAAGCTTCCCGTCCCGCGCGAAGCCAGGAATTTGCCGATCGCGCCCAAAGCTTCGGGCGTGGCTTCCATGCTGTCGTGTCCGGCCGCGCCGTGTGTGTGCACGTCAAAAAAACTGGGCGCCAGCGTTGCGCCTGGATAATCGAGAATGCGGGCATGCGGGGGCAGATCGCCGGTTTCGCGTGAGGCAATGGAGGCGATTCGCCCGTCTTCCATAACGAGAATGGGATGGCGGAGCAGGCTCGTCCCGTTCCATAGCTTCTCTGCAGTGAGTACCGTGCGCATACCCTGCGTATTATTGCAGGCTCAGCGCATCTCACGGCTCAGGCTCAAAAGAATTCCAACTACGGCGTAAATGTGGCATAGCCTGCGGAAGTCATCGCTTAGTAATGTGGAAGTGGCGTTGGCTTTGGTAGGGTTTGGAGATGGATATGAAGGCGTTTTCCCCGTTTATTGGAATGGCCCTTGTGCTCGGGCCCGGTCGAGTTGCGGCGCAGACTGTGGATCTGCCCACCAGCAAGCAATTGATTGGGGAGATTCCCGGCCATCCGCAGCGGTTGAATAGCCTGCCGATGACAATGGCCGTTTCGCCGGACGGCCGCTATGTGGTCACGGTCAATGCCGGCTACGGCACATTCGAGTCTGGCTACGATCAGTCTCTCGCGGTGCTGGATACCCAGACCGGAGCGCTCACGGACTTTCCCGACAAGCGCACGTTGGCGGAAGAAGCGAAACAGACGCTCTATTCCGGACTGGCTTTCAGCCGCGACGGCAAGCACCTCTACGCGAGCATGGGCTCGATCACAAACCCCACCGGCGAGGTCAAGGATGCGACCGGCAGCGCTGTTGTCGTCTACAGCTTTAACGATGGCAGGATCGCGCCGGAGCGGCTGATTCCCTTGCCGCTGGAGCAGTTGGCGCCGGGGAGAAAAACCCGGCTGATTGGCGAGACGGAAGGCGACAAGGGAGTCCCCTTCCCTGCGGCAATAGCGCTGGTTGGTACTGCGGGAAATGAGAAACTGCTCGTCGCCGGCAATCTCTCTGACGATGTGCTGCTGCTCGATCCCATCACCGGCGCGATTGAGAAGCGCTTCGATCTTTCCGAAAGCGATGCCGTCCCCGCAACCTACCCCGTTGCTCTTGCCGTTGCAAAGGACGGCGAGCGTGCTTATGTCGCCTTGTGGAATGCATCGGAGATTGTGGAGCTTGACCTCAAGACACAAACTGTCGGTCGCAAGTTGGCGCTGCTGAAGCCTACGAGCGCGGTTGCTCCGGGCACGCACCCATGCGCGCTTGAGTTTTCGCCCGATGGACGGACGCTTTACGTGGCCTTGTCTAATCGCGATGCCGTGGCGGCTGTGAATGTTGGTCCTGGTGCGCACGGCCCGCAGTTTTCGGTTAAAGGCTACTTCGATACGCGGCTGCCCGCGCAGAGCTACTTTGGAGCTGAGCCTGAAGCACTGGCGGTGAATGGGGACGGAAGCCGGCTCTATGTTGCCAACTCCGCCAGCGACTCCGTTGCGGTGATCGACACTGCGAAGCTCACGACGAAAGTATCGAAACAGGGCATGGTGGAACCGATAGGATTTGTGCCCACCGAGTGGATGCCGATGTCGATGGCGTTTCTTCCCTCCGCATCGGGCGGCAAGCTGTATGTGGCGACCGCAAAGGGCAAAGGAACCGGGCCCAACAACTTTGCGCAGAGAGTGACACCGGAAATCACGCAGAGGCGATTCCACACGCCAACCACGTATATTGCGACGCTGCTCTACGGCTCGCTGGCCACGCTGGATGCGGCCGACATTGAAACCCACCTGCCGCACTGGACTTCTGTTGTTCTCGAGTCGAACCGCATGAAGGCCGCGCAGGAGAAGATCGCCTTCCCCGGCGGCGCGCACGACCGCATCAAGCACGTCATCTACATCATTAAAGAGAACCGCACCTACGATCAGATCTTCGGCGACTTGAAGAAAGATGGCAAGCCGGTGGGCAACGGCGACGCTAGCCTGACTATGTATGGTGAATCGATCACGCCCAATCTGCACAGGCTGGCGCTGCAGTTTGGCGTGCTCGATAACTTCTTCGATTCCGGCGAAGTGTCGGGCGACGGGCATGTGTGGTCGACCGCGGCCATCGGCTCGGACTATCTGGAAAAGACCTGGCAGCAGTCTTATCGCGGCAGCCAGCGCACGTACGATTTCGAAGGCGTTGTGGCCGACAACTATCCGCTGCTGCAAAAGATTCCCGACGTCAACGAGCCGGCCAGCGGCTATCTGTGGGGCGATCTGGCCGCGCATGGCAAGAGCTACTACCACTTCGGCGAATTTGTCTCGACGACGTTTTGCAATGAGGCGCGCGTCGCCGATCCGCAGATGGGGCCGCTCCTCAAGGGGCACGACTGCGCGCACAAGGAAGTGGCGCCGGGTGAAACATTTCCAGCTGCATGGGGCGGCGGGGTGAACAAGTGGCCGTGGCCGGTTCCGCTGATCGCAGCCAACGTGCCGACCAAGCCGGAGCTGGTGGGGCACTTTGCACCTGAAGCGCCGGACTTCAACCTGGCTGTGCCGGACCAGATTCGCGTGGACATTTTCATGAAGCACCTCGCGGGCTGGCTCGCCGATAAGCAACAGGGTAAAGACACCATGCCGAATTTTGTGATGCTGCGGCTGGCCAACGATCACACGGCGGGCACGCGGCCCGGCGGGCCGACGCCGAAGTCTTCAGTGGCCGACAACGACCTTGCGGTGGGTCGCGCGGTGGAGGCGATTGCGCACTCGCCTTTCTGGGACGATACTGCGTTCTTCATTCTCGAGGACGATGCTCAGAACGGCGGCGACCACGTGGACGCGCATCGCAGCCTGGCGGTGATCGTAAGCAAATACGCGCCGAAGACAGCGAGCGGCGCGCCTTTTGTGGACAGCCGCTTCTACTCGACTGTGAGCGTGGTTCGCACCATGGAGACGCTGCTCGGCCTGCCGCCCATGAATAACAACGATGCGTTCGCCTCGCTGATCTCGACGCTGTTTACAGGGCCCGGCGATCAGCAGGCTTATACCGCGGATTATTCGAATCGCGACAACGGCTTGATTTATACGGCCAACAAGAAGACAGCCGTGGGCGCGAAGGAGAGCATGAAGATGGACTTCCGCCACGCCGATCATGCGCCCGTCGAAAAACTCAACGTGATTCTGTGGAAGGACGCGATGGGCGATAAGCCGGTGCCGGCGATGCTGAAGGAGCGGAGCAAGAAGAGCGCTAAGGACGATGACGATTAGGACCAATTGGCGGTTCGAACGGAAGAGCAAGATGCGTTTTTTGCACTGAAAACTGTGCAAAACGGCGGTTTCCCCGACGAGTGGGTGCCTGTAACTTGTTTGTTTTCAATGGCTGCAAAAAAGGAAAACGGCTAAGTGCTTTGTTTTCATAGAGATCATGAAAAGGGGTAGGGGGGGGTGCGTCTTTGGAATGCCCATTCACCCTCTGCTTTGTACCCTTCCAAGAACCATTGTGCGCCAAGAGACGTTAATTATCGGCAAACCATTTGCGGTTAATTTGGCGTTCAATCGCACGTCTCAAAGGCGAAACCTGGGGCACCCGGCCTTTGTGGTTTGGCCAGATGTGGGCCACCCGCCACTGTACCCTTCCAAGAACCATTGTGCGCCAAGAGACGGTAATTATCGGCAAATCAAATGCGATGGGGTTGGCGTTCAATCCCAGGTCTCAAAGGCGATACCTGGGGCACCCGGCTCTGGGGCACCCGGCAAAGGCAACCGCAGGTCCTTCGACTCGCTGCGCTCGCTCGGGATGACAGCTTTTTTTGGGGAGGGTTCCCTTTTGTGGCCTGGGGAACAACCCCATTGCGCTGACCCACAATCCAGTTGCCCGTATCCGCAATCCGATTGCACAGACCCAATTAAAATAGCAGCATGAGCAAGCGCATTGGGGTGCATTTGGGAACGGCGGGCGGGGCTTCGAACGCTCTAGAACGCGCGCGTGAGATTGGCGCCAATACCTTTCAGTTCTTCTCTTCGAGCCCGCGGATGTGGCGCGCGCCTAAGGTCGATCCCAAACAGGCTTCGCGTATGCGCGAACTGCGCACCAAGCTTGATGTAAGGCCGATTGTGATTCATACCAGCTACCTGGTGAACGTGTGCAGCCAGACGGACGATGTGCGCGAGAAGAGTGTCGCTGCGTTTCGCGGCGAGATCGAGCGCGCGCTGACGTTTGGCGCGGACTCCCTGGTGCTGCATCCCGGCTCGTGGAAGGGACTGACGCGGGACGAGGGATTGAAGCTGGCGGCGGACTCGATTACACGCGCCATTGACGGGCTTCCGTGGCAGGACACCGGGTTTCACATCCTGATTGAGAACACGGCGGGGGCGGAGTTTTCACTGGGCGGGAGCTTTGAGCAGGTGGCGGAGCTGGTGGCGCGGCTCAAGACCTGCGCGCCGGTGGCCGTGTGCCTGGATACATGCCACACGCATGTGGCCGGATACGACTTGGTAACCGCCGAGGGCTACGCGGAGACGATGAAGCTGATCGCGGCCACGGTGGGGTTTGAGGCGGTGCGGGTGTGGCACTGCAACGACGCCAAGGCCGAGCGCGGATCGAAGCTCGATCGGCATGAGCATATCGGGCAGGGGACGATGGGCATTGAGCCGTTTCGGCGGCTGCTGAACGACGCGCGGTTTGCGCATGCGGCGTTCATTGCGGAGACGCCGGTGGACGAGCCGGGGGACGAGGAGCGGAATGTGCGGGTGCTGAAGAGTTTGGTGGACGCGATTTAATCCGGCGCGGAAAGCGTAGTGCCCTCCCACCCTCCGCCCGGCCACCCCACGGACGAAGACCTTTCCGCGGGGACCCCGGTAAGGCGAAGGATGAGGCACCCAGCTCGTTCCGGTGTACGCGCTGGAATTCATGCCTTCCCATGTCCCAGAAGCGTGACATGGGGCACCCAGCTTCAATAATTATGAGGCGAATCAAAGAAGGTCATTCACATCCATTGTGCGGCGAGGCGGGCGGGTGTGGTATACGTTTTCGCATGACTCACCATCGTGTTTTTCTCGCCGCTATTCTTTCCGTTCCGCTTTTGATTGTCCATGGTTCCACTTCCCTTCATGCGCAGAGTCCGGCGCCTACGCCGCCGATGGGGTGGAATAGCTGGGATGCTTACGGCTTAACGATCGATGAGGCCGACTTCAAGGCCAATGTCACGGTACTTGCAGGGCTGAAGCAGTACGGGTGGACGTATGCGGTGATCGACGAGGGTTGGTACATGGCCGATCCCTTCGGCGCGAACGTGGCGGCGCGGAAGTATCTGCTGGATAGTCACGGAATACTGATTCCGGTCAAGGCTCGGTTTCCGTCGTCGGCGAGCGGGGCGGGATTCAAGCCGCTGGCGGACTGGGTTCATGCGGAGGGGCTGAAGTTCGGCATCCATATTGTGCGCGGGATTCCGCGCCAGGCGGTGAAGGACAACGTGCCCATTGGAGGGTCCGCATTTCATGCAACAGACGCGGCCGACATGGATTCGCCGTGCCCGTGGGATGAGGGCAACTGGGGCATCAAGGACAACGCGGCGGGGCAGGCTTACTACGATTCGATGTTGAAGCTCTATGCCGGCTGGGGGCTGGACTTCATCAAGGTGGACTGCATCAGCGACCATCCGTACCGGCCGACGGAGATACGGCAGATTGCCGAGGCGATCAGGAAGACGGGGCGGCCGATTGTGCTGAGCCTGTCGCCGGGACCGACGCAACTGGAACACGCGGCCGAAGTGGCGAAGTACGCACAGATGTGGCGTATCTCCGACGATCACTGGGATGGGTGGACGTTCAAGCATGAGGGCGCGGGCGAGTATCCGTTTGGACTGTTGAACGATTTTGACCGGCTGGCGGAGTGGGCGCCGTATGCGAAGCCGGGGGCGTGGCCGGACGCCGACATGCTGCCGGAAGGATCGCTGACGCCGCATCCGGGAAATGGCGAGCCGCGGCAATCGCGATTCACGCAAGACGAGCAGAGGACGGAGTTTACGCTGTGGGCGATGGCGCGGTCGCCGCTGATTTTTGGCGGGAATTTGACGAAGCTGGATGATTTTTCGCGGGGGTTGATGACGAACAAAACACTCCTGGAGATCGACCAGAGCAGTGTGAAGAGCGGAGCGCGCATACCGATGGAAGAAGGCTATCCGAAGCCCTGGCGCGCCTGGTATGCACGAACAGACGGGGCGCATCCGCAAACCTACGTCGCGGTGTTCAACGTGAGCGATGACGCGGGCAAATGGAATGTCGACTGGCTGGATTTTCACTTGGCAGACAAGCCGCATGCAGTTTTCGATGTTTGGAACCAGAAGCATATTGCCACAGCCAAGGCTCTGCATGTGGAGATCCCGGCGCACGGATGCGCCCTGTTCCGGGTTGAGTAAGCACCCCGTTATGCGAAACTAGCATGTACGGCGGATGAGCCAGAATCTGAGCTCTCCCCGGCAGGATACATGTATGCCTATTTTGCGTTCGGCTTTTATTTCTCTTTCCCGCAACCAAACGATGCGCCGCTTTCTGGAGAACTCGTCGGTGGGCCGACGGATGAGTTCGCGGTTTGTGGCCGGCAAGGATATTGCCGACGCGCTCAACGTAGCGAAAGCAGTGAACGACCAGGGCATGGCCGTGACTCTGGACTCGCTGGGCGAGAGCGTGACCTCAGAGGCGGAAGCGTACGAGGCTGCAGAAGTCTACCAACAACTGCTGGAACAGATTGCGACGCTCAAGCTCAACGCCAACATCAGCGTGAAGCTGACGCAGATGGGCCTGGAGCAGTCCCCGGAGCTTGCGGAGAGCATAGCCGAGAGCCTGGTGAAGCACGCGCACTCGACGGGCAACTTTGTGCGCATCGACATGGAAGACTCGACGCTGACCCAGGCCACGCTGAATATCGTGCGACGGCTCAATGCACGGCCCGACCTGCGCGGCGCCATTGGAGTGGTCATCCAGGCATATCTTTACCGCTCGCAGGCGGACATTGAACAACTGGTGGCGGATGGCATTCGCGTGCGGCTGTGCAAGGGAGCATACAAGGAGCCGGCCGAGGTAGCGTTCCCGCGCAAGGCCGATGTGGACAAGAACTTCGTGCGCCTGACGAGGATGCTGCTCGACAGCCCGATCTATCACGGCATCGCGTCACACGACGAAGCGATGATCGAGGCAGCAAAGGCGTTTGCCGGCAAGAACGGCATCGATCCCAGCCGATTCGAGTTTCAGATGTTATATGGGGTGCGACGCGATCTGCAGCGAAAACTGGTAGCAGAAGGATATAACGTTCGCGTTTACATTCCATTCGGTCAGGAGTGGTACCCCTACTTCATGCGCCGCCTGGCGGAGCGGCCGGCCAATGTGCTGTTCCTGGCCAGGAACTTCTTCCGCTCCTAGAATGGATTGCCAGTGAAGTGGACGAAAAGAATATTCACCCTGTAGTGGGGGCAGACTCCCGGGAGTGGGTTTTTTTGCGCTGATGCCGTTTCTTGAGGAGAACCACCCCTCTACACTTGGGACATTCCCACGGGTAGTAGCGAACAGGTGATAAATCCGCTTCTGCAGGAAGCCCTTCCGCTCCAATCGCCGCAAATGGCCACCGCACTTGCTGCAGTTCGATTCCGCTTTTTCCGTCAAATATTTCCGTGGCTTTGTTGATTCCACAATCGACCTTTCTCTGTTTTTCCAAGCGCCAAACTTCGTTCAACCAATCCTGCAAGTCCCGAGTTACCAGCAGGGTACAGCTCAGAGCACTCTACGATCCGAGCGCTTTAAAATCCTTTTGATCTTATCAAGCACTCCCAGGCATCGGGAGATATTTCTTCATGGGAGAATAATCTCAGGTATGGTAACCGCAATGATAGCCAAATACACAACACGAGGATTACTTTCGTATCGGGTTCGATTGTGAATTCGGAAGGATCGTGGGCGCCTCTATCCGTTCAGGCGCTCCAGACCCCGCCGTGCCAGGTCCGCAACCGCCCTGGCAAGAGTAACAGAAGCATTCAAAGACTCCGGACGTTCCAGCCGGACGCCAAGTTTGACGGCAAAACCATGAAAGAGGATGTCAACGTCGAAAAGGATTTCGACGTGATCGCAGAGAAAGCCGATGGGTTGGAGGATGAGGAATTGGATGCCGTCGGCGGCGATGGATTCCAGGGTCTCTTCGACGGATGGGCCGATCCATGGACCGCCGCTGGCGCCTTGGCTCTGGAACGCAAACCACCAGCGGGGAATCTCAGGCAAACGAGCGGCGACCAGTTCGGCGGTGTGCCTGGCTTCCTCGGCGTAGGGGTCCGCGCCCTGGCCGGCGGGCCAGAGGCGAGGTTGGCCTTCGCTGGCCGCGAGGGGCTGGATGGTGCGGGTTGGAACGCTGTGCGCTGTGAACAAGACCGGAACCGGGGCGCCCACCGCTTCGCTTAGCCTGGTCCAGGCCGGTTTGAGGCGCTCGGCGAAGGCCTGGGCGAGCAGCGGATGTTGCGCCCAGCCTTCGGTGAAGTCGACGCGCAGGCCGCTCGATTCCGCTTCAACGGCGCGGCGGTAGAGACCTACGCTGGTGCGCGAGTTTTGCGGCGCCATGCAGATGACCGCGAACTCCTCAATGCCGTCGGCGCGCATCTGCTTAACCACGTCAGGGATGTAAGGCCGCCAGTTGCGCATGCCGACATAAACGGGAACTGTGTTGCCGCTCGCAGCCAGCTCCACTTCAACCAGGCGCGCCTGCTCCATGGTGATCTCAGTGAGCGGGCTGCGGCCGATCAGCGCATAGCGGTGCTGGATTTCTTCAATCACCGCAGGCGGCAACGGACGGCCGCTGACCACATTGCGCAGGTATTCGGGAATCTGCTCGACGGTTTCGGGGGTACCGTGGGCGAGGAGCAGGACGGCTTGTTTAGGCATTCGCTGACTCCTCAAGGCGGAACTCACGGACCATCTTGACGACGGCCTGAACGCTTTCAACGGGAGTCGTGGGGACGATGCCGTGTCCAAGGTTGAAGATGTGGCCGGGGCGACCGTTGGCTGCGCGCAGAATCTCTTTGACACGCAATTCGAGAACTTCAAGCGGCGCGAACAACGTGATGGGGTCGAGATTGCCCTGTACGGCATGGCCGTGGCCGACCGCGCGCCAGCCATCGTCGAGCGGCTGCCGCCAATCGAGGCCAATCACATCGGCGCCGGTGGAGGCCATCTCCGTCAGCAGGCCGGCAGTCTCGACGCCAAAGTAAATCACGGGCACACCCATCTGTTGCACGGCGCGGACCAGGCGCTTCGACGCTTCAAAGGCATATTCGCGATAGTCAGACAGCCCGAGCGAGCCTACCCAACTGTCGAAGATCTGGATCACGTCGGCGCCGGCCAGGACCTGAAGGCGGCAATACTCTTCGAGGACTTTGACGATCTTGTCGAGCAGCAGGCGCCACGCGAGAGGTTCGCGATACATCATCTGCTTGGTGTGAATGTAATTTTTCGATCCGCCGCCTTCGATCATGTAGCTGGCCAGCGTGTATGGAGCGCCGCAAAAACCGATGATGCCGAGGGTATCTTTGAAGTGGGTAGCCACCTTTTGGATGGCACGGGCAACGTAGGCGAGATCATCGGCACGGTCGGTGCGCAGGGCTTTTACGTCTTCAAGCGTGCGCACGGGGTGGTGAACCACCGGGCCCTCGCCGGCCTGAAACTCGAAGGGCAGCCCCATGGGCTCGAGCGGCAGCAGCAGGTCGGCAAAAATGATGGCCGCATCCACACCGAGCTTTTCCGCGGCGGTGATGGTGACTTCGGCGGCCAGTTCGGGCTGCTTGCAGATTTCAACCAGCGTGTGGTGCTTGCGTACGTCGCGGTACTCCTGCATGTATCGGCCGGCCTGGCGAAGGAACCATACGGGGGTGCGATCGACGGGGCGGCGCAAACAGGCGCGCACAAAGCGGCTGCCGTCGAGGATTGTGTCTGGCGCCGTTTCAATGACGGCGGGTTTTGGGGTAATGGAGTCCATGTGTCGATTTTAATGGGCTGAGCCGATCGGTCGAGCGTCATCCGTCACTGAGATGGCCGGAAATGAGATTCAGACAAGCGGCCTGTCAGCCTTCCATGGATGATTCCCTATGTCTTCAGGAAACCGCGTATGTCCCGACTAGCTCACAAGGCCTGGCAGACGTGTGTCGGGGTGAATTCCGAAAAATATTTGGGAATTGAAGTGACGGGCGTGTATATTTTGCGAATGCATTCACGCCTCATTGCCTGCATCGTCGGTTGTCTATTCGCGATCTCAACTGTGGTTTGTGCCAATGCAATCTTTAACGATGACGCCGCTTTGGCTAACACGCTGGCGAATGTGCCCCCATCCGGTTCGAAGCCCGTCACCATTCCTAATGATGTAGCAGTTGGCATGCTGATCTACAAGGTCGATCCTGAATACCCGGCAAAAGCCAAGGCAGCCCGCATATCCGGAATAGTGATCCTTAAGGCCACAATTTCTAAGGCAGGAGAGATTTCGGACCTTCACCCTGAATGCGGCCCGGCGATTCTGCAGGAGCCTTCGCTCAAGGCCGTCCGAGAGTGGAAGTATCGCCCTTATCTCTTGCGCGGCGAACCCGTCGAGGTGCAAACAACAATAAGGGTTACATTCGCCTTGGGCGGCAAGAAAAAGCTACCGTTCAGTAAGGACTCCTGTCCTGTCGAATAAATGCAGCCTATTCCAAAGACGATCTCATGGTGGGAAAGCCCTGCAGACACAAAAAAACGGCCCCCGTCATTAACGGGGGCCAAGTTGCCTTGGTTCTCTCGTTGTCGAGAGCTTTTTTGGCGGCCTACGGCGGGGTAGCCGTTAGGACGGAAAGGAGCCTCGGGGGTGGCTGCGGTTTTACTGCCGCTCCGCACCATTCGAGGAAGCATCGTCATGGGGTGGTGACGCTCCCTGGGCCGCCAAACTGTTTTCCATCAACCGAATGTGTACGCTACTGGTATGCATCGGCTTGTCGTCGTTATCCGAATCGCCGTGTGCATTTCCCAGTGCCACTGCGTGCATGCGGTAGACGGGAATGTCGTGTTCAGTTACGAGATAGCGCTGGACCGCTTCGGTCAACCGCTCGGAACTCTGGATG
>Ga0224555_1003248_pt1 | contig 17052 bp, 13 predicted proteins | sample 714S23034metaG_FD_180687 | JGI IMG/M metagenome (GOLD analysis project Ga0224555, IMG submission 180687) | Peat soil microbial communities from Stordalen Mire, Sweden - 717 S2 30-34 | ecosystem: Environmental > Terrestrial > Soil > Wetlands > Peat | place: Sweden: Norrbotten County, Stordalen...
TGGACACCATGGCGATAAATCATTGATTTGAAAGGACTTGGTGCCGAAGAAGGGACTCGAACCCCCACACCCTTGCGAGTACGTGGACCTGAACCACGCGCGTCTGCCAATTCCGCCACTTCGGCACTAGACACTGCTCAGGCGGGCTCCGCCGAGCGGGCAGCAATCCTGAGTCTCGCAAATGCCGTGGTTGGTGTCAAATCTCCGCCACCGCCGAAACGCCTCGTCACCCCGGAGTCTTCACGCCCTTCTTCAGCATCGCGACGGCCTTCGCCATGCGATTCTGCCGCGTCTCTTCTTTCTTCGCTTCCTCAATCCACCGCACGTACTCCTTGCGGTGCGTGTAGCTCAGCTTTTCGAACCCGGCCAGCAGGCCTTCCTTCTTCAGCAGAGCCTTGAATGGAGCCGGGATCGCAACGCCGCGTTCGGCCTCGTCCTTCCACGCCACCACTTCGATCGTGTCGCCCGGTCCCTTGCCGATCTGCTCGCGAATGGCTTTCAACATCGGCAGCATGTGCTGGGGAGCGCCGTACTTCACCAGCGATCCTGAATACGCAACTCCATTGAAGGTAGCTTTCACAGGCACGCGCCCTTTGGTGCCGAACTCTTCCTGCACGTCGTACGGGAAAAGCACGTACGCGCCCCCGCTGAAGGTGTCCTCAATCTTCGCTTTGAATTTGTATTTCTTCATGGATGCCCATGCCTCCAGAAAATGCTCTCCATGTCGATCCTCCGTAGTCGCTTTCGCACCTGCGGGTCTGCAAGCGAAACAAACATCCCACCCTGCGCTCTGGAAATCGTCCAGCGCGAGAATGGGATGTTTTGATCGTGCTCCCCCTGTTGGGCCGTTTACACCAGCTTCGCGTCCAGCGTGATCTCCGTGTTGTTCGCGAAAAGCTTCGAAATCGGGCATCCCGCCTTGGCGTCGGCCGCGGCCTTGTCGAAGACTTCCTTGGTCGCGCCCGGAACGCTCGCTGTCGTGGTGAGCGCGATCCTGGTAACCGCGAAGCCGGCATCGACCTTGGCCAGTGTGACGGCCGCTTGCGTTTCAATCTTCGTCGGCGTTAATCCCGCTCCGCCCAGTTGCGCGCCCAGCGCCATCGAAAAGCAGCTCGCGTGCGCCGCGGCAATCAGTTCCTCCGGCGTCGTGCCTGTAGTCGCTCCCTCAAACCGCGTGGCGAACGAGTAGTTGGCGTTGTTCAGCACGCCCGTCGCCGTCGAAATCGTGCCCTTGCCTTCCTTCAGTGATCCAGTCCAAACCGCGCTCGCTTTGCTTGCCATCGTCCCTCCTTGGGGTGCCCCGTCTGGGGTGTCTCGTCATCAGGTTGTTTGTGGGTTTCTTGGGCGCTTCGCTTCGGGGAAGACCGTTGCGCCGCGTTCCTGTTGATCTCTCGCGCGCCTGCGGAAAATTCGAAGAACAGGCTGCCACTCCTCCATGTTAATCTGTCCGCCATGTTGCCGGCGCGGCCCCGCGCCCTGAATTTCGATTTTCAAGCCGATCCCGCGGCGGAAATCTCACAAAGTGGTGCGCACTTCCGCGCCCGATCCTGCCCCGCCCCGCCCGGCACAGCCCAGTCCGGCCCTTACGGCCCCAACAATATTGACGCGCTTCATGTCGACCACCACTGCCAAATCTGCCCCACCTGCGGCCATCGCCTCACCGGTCACCACTGCAAGCTGGTCTGCACCAACTGCGGCTACTACCTCAGTTGCGCCGACTATTATTGATGGGCCTCGCCGCCAACGAACTCAGTCCCTAGTCCCTCAGTCCCTAGTCCCTAGTCCCTCAGTCCCTTGTCCCTCAGTCCCTTAGTCCCTATTGGCTATTGGCTACTCCCTGTCTTCTCGCTCGCCTTTCGCGCCGCCTCAAATTCGTCGCCCGGCAGCCACTCGATCGGCTTGGTCTGCTCGCTCGCCAGCCAGCCCAGAACAAATCCGAACCGCGCCAGCTTGGCGTTGCCCCTGAAGTCCCAGTCCGCGCGGTACTCGTCCGACGGCTGGTGGTAGTGATGCGCTACGTAGTCCTCCATCTGCGCTTCACCCCAGGCCAGGTCGTGCCCCGCAAATAAATCGCCCTGGTCGACGGAGAACGCCGGAATCCCCACGCGCGCCAGCGAAAAATGATCCGACCGGTAGTAGTGGCCCGCCATTGGCGAGGGATCGGGCAGCAGTGCCAGATCGAACGCCTTGGCCACCGTCTCCACCGTGGGCCAAAAGTCAATCCGCTCCGCGCCGGTCAGATTGACCGACCGCGGAATCCCGATCGGCAGCAGCATGTCGTAATTCAAATCCAGACCCATCTGTCCGGCTGGAACCGGCGGATGCATCCCCAAATATTGCGAGCCGAGCAGTCCCTGCTCCTCCGCCGTCACCGACGCAAAGTAGACCGCATGCGGCGGCCGAACCGGCGATTGCGCAAATGCCCGCGCCAGTTCCATCAGAATCCCGCAGCCCGTCCCGTTGTCGGCTGCGCCGTTAAAAATGTTGTCACCCTTCATGTCGGGATCGATGCCCAGATGGTCGTAGTGCGCCGTGTAGAGAACCGCATTGCCTCCTGGAGCCGCGCCCGCCACGCGCCCCACCACGTTCGCGCTCACGTACCGTCGCACGCGGCTCTGAATGTGCGCCTTCAGCCGCACCGGCAGTTCAACCGCGTGAAACGCCCCCGGAACTCCGGCGCGGTCGATCGCTCTGTCCAAATCGCCCAGCCCGGCCATCGTGAACAGCTTCTGCGCCACGTCGTGCTGGATCCACGCCGCCGCACGCAGCGTAGCGCTCGGATCGCCTTCCAGGTAGCTCTTCTCCACTGCCTGCGAGTTCCGCACCACATCCCAGCCGTAGCTGGCCAGATCGGTCCTGTGGATGATCAGCACCCCTTCCGCCCCACGCCGCGCAGCCTCTTCATATTTGTAGGTCCAGCGCCCGTAGTAAGTGAGAGCCACGCCCTTGAAGAACTTTTCGTCGTTCGAGGGAGGCTCGTTCACGATTACCAGCACCACCTTCCCTTTCACGTCGATGTCTTTTCCGCCAGGGCCCGCGTAGTCGTTCCAGTTGTATTCCGGCGCATCGATCCCGTATCCCACAAACACAATCGGCGCGTCGATCTCCGCCGTCTCCTGCCCCGTCTGATCCTTGGCCACAATTTCGTCGCCATACGCCAGATTCAGCGCCGCGCCATCGTTCGGCACAAACGCAAACTTCGTCTTGTCCTCCACCGTGTGCATCGCAAACAGCGGAACGCGCTGGAAGTACGTGCCGTCATCCCCAGCCGGCTCCACGCCAGCCAGCGCGAATTGCGTCGCAATGTACTCCGCCGCCAGCTCGCCGCCGCGCGTCCCCGGACCGCGGCCCTCGAGCAAATCGAGCGACAGAAACCGCACGTGCGCGCGAATCTTCTCGCCGTCGATGCCGGCCGCGGCAGCGCGCGCCCCCGCGGGCAGCCCCGCAATTACCGGAACCGCATTGGCCCCAGCCTCTTGCGCTCTAGCGATCGGCACCGCCGCCGCTACCAAACACGTCCCTGCCAAAAAAGCCAGAATGAATCTCGAATGCATTCGATCTCCTTCCGAATCCATCTCGGTCCGCGAAATGCGTCAAGAACTGCGTATCGATTGACCCTTCAGACTACGGCTTCACCGCGCCGCCGCGCAATTGCATCCATGGCCGGCGACGCCAGCAGCCGCGCGCGCATCAGCACTTTCCGCGTTAGCCCCGTCAGTGCCATGCTCCCCGCCTCATGCAGCGCAACCCAGCGCCGTTCCCCGCCCGCCGCTGTCACCGCCTCCACATCCTCCTCGCCTACGCTGCGAATGTGTACGTAGTAGTTCACCTGCATGATCGCGTGCCGCAATGTCATCCGCAGCTCGCTTCCGGGAACCTCGGCATGAACCAGCGTCGGCAGCTCCCACATCCCCGGCATTACCGTCGTGTGCGCCGGCCGCTGTACCAGCAGCAACTGCTGTGTGTTCCCGCCGCGCCGCCGGCCCGGCGGTGGAGTCGCGCGCATCACCAGCGCGTACGCCGCAACCCGGCTGGTCATTGCAGCGCGCCGCGTCGTCTTGTGCTCGCCCCGCGTCTTGCATTCCGCCATCAGCGGGCACGCCGCGCATTGCGGATTCCTTGGCGTGCAAACCGTCGCGCCCAGTTCCATCATGGCCTGGTTAAAGTCCCCGGGCCGTGCCTGATCCAAGAATCGCCGCGCCAGATCCTCGACCTTCCGCCGCAGCGCCGTGCCGCCGCCTTTGCGGCTGCCCGTCCCCCACCCCGCGAAGCGGCACAGCACCCGCTCCACATTTCCATCCACCACCGCCACCGGCTCGTTGTGCGCGATGCTCGCCACCGCCGCGGCCGTATACACGCCAATCCCCGGCAGAATCCGCAACTCCTCCGCCTTCACAGGCAGGTTGCCCCCCAGATTCTCACTCACAAACTGCGCCGCCTTGTGCAGCATGCGCGCCCGCCGGTAGTAGCCCAGCCCGCTCCACATCGCCAGCACATCTTGCTCCGGTGCCAGCGCCAGCGATACCAGCGTGGGAAACCGTTTCAGAAACTGCTGATACCGCTCCACCACCACGGCCACGCGCGTTTGTTGCAGCATGATCTCCGCAACCCAGATCGCATAAGGATCCCGGCTGCGCCGCCAGGGCAAGTCGCGCCGGTTGCGCCCGTACCAGGCGAGCAAACCCGCTCGCAGCGCTCTCGTTTTTCCCTGATCCTCGTCCTGCCTCGCCATGCGCCCAGCTTACGACACCTCGGAGCCGAACGCTCGCGGCGCAAACTCCTGCTCCCAGGGGTAACAGACGTGATTCCGTGACTCTAACGATGTATTGCCCACCAAATGGTGCATTGCTAGATTTGGAATCAAGGTTCCTATTCTGGCAGAGGCGTGCCAGGCCACTGGTGATTTTGTGGGCCAGGTTACTCCGACTCATCTACGCTGAAGGATCGACCATGTAATTTCCGGATCCGCTGGCGAATCGATTGGAGACATCGTGAAACGACTTGCTTGCTGTTTGACGTTCACTCTGCTGGCCGCATCCTCGGGCCTGCTCGCGCAGTCCTCTTCCAACTCTTTTTCCTCGCCATCGTCCGCTCAGGTGGCAGCGCCCGTTTCGAAAGCTGCCGCGAACGCTTCGCCCGCGCCCTTCTCCCGCCTCGCTCTATCGGGCGGCATCGGCGCCATGGGCATCAACATGCAGGCCGCCGTTAACGCCAACCGCTACCTCAACATTCGTGGCATCGGCAACTACTTCAGCTATACCGTCTCGAACGTCACCATCGACAATAACAACGGATCGAACGGCATCAGCGTCAGCGGCAACTTGAAATTCGCCTCCGGGGGAGCCGCAGTCGACCTTTATCCGTTCCCGAACCACGGATTCCGTCTGAGCCCCGGCGCCATCTTTTACAACCAGAACGCCGCCACCGCCACCGGCATCGCCGCTGCTGGAACCAGCTTTACCTTCGGCTCGCAAAAGTACTACTCCGACACCGTCAATCCCCTCAACATCACTGCCAAGCTGGGACTGAACACGCGTCAGCGAGCTTTCTCCATGACCACGGGCTGGGGAAACCTCATCTCTCGCAAGGGCGGCCACTGGTCTTTCCCCTTTGAGATTGGCGCAGTCTTCACCGGCGCGCCCACCCTCGCCCTCAACCCCACCGGCAATGCCTGTCTCACCGCCGCCGATGCAGCCATCAACGGCCCCTCGTGCGTCAACATGGCCACCAATTCTACTGCCCAGACAAACGTCGCCGCCGAAATCGCCAAATACCAGAAAGACCTGAACGTGCTCCCGGTCTATCCCATCTTTTCCTTCGGCATTGGATATAACTTCAAGATCCGCTAACTCGGCCGGACCAAACACAGAATCCGGGCCTTCAGGCCCGGACTCTGTTCACTAACCACTAATCACTAACCACTACCCCAACATCTCTCCAACAATCCCCGCCGCCGCCTTCAGCGCCGCATCGATCTGCGCCTGATCCTTACCGCCGGCCTCTGCAATCTCCGGCTTCCCTCCGCCCGATCCGCCCACAATCTTCGCCACCGCGCCCACCAGCTTGCCCGCCTGGATGCGCTTCGTCAGCCCCGGCGTCACTCCGGCAATGATCGCCACTTTCCCCTCTGGTTGCGCCGACCCGAGCACCACCACGCCCTCGCCGAGCTTCTGTTTCAAATTGTCCACCAGCGTCCGCAACTGCCCGCGCTCCAGCTCGTCCGCGCGATGCGTCAGCACCTTCACGCCTTTCACTTCGACAGCACGCGCCACCGCCTCATCCAATCCCCCGGCAGCCGACTTCATCCGCATCTCTTCAATCTCGCGCCGCAGCTTCTTCAGCTCGTCTTCCTGAGCCGCCAGCTTCGCCTTCAAACCCTCTGAAAGATTCCCGTCCGCCGAAACCACTGACGATGCAAACTGCGCCAGTTCAAAATCCTTCCTGAACGTATCCAGCGACCCCATCCCGCTGATCGCCTCAATCCGTCTCACGCCCGACGACACCGACTCCTCGCTCGTCAGCTTCATCAATCCGATCTCGCCTGTCGCCGCCGTATGCATTCCGCCGCACAGCTCCGTCGAAAATCCGTCCGACAGCTTCACCACCCTCACCTTGTCGCCGTACTTCTCTCCGAACAGCGCCATCGCGTGGTACTCGTTCACGGCCACGTCGATCGGCACGTCTTCGAGCGTCTCCACCTTCGCGTTGCCCAGCACCTCGCGGTTCACAATGTTTTCTATCTCCTGGAGTTCTTCCTCGGCGACTTGAGAAAAGTGCGAAAAATCGAACCGCAGCCGGTCCGGAGCCACCAACGACCCCGCCTGCTTCACATGCGTGCCCAAAACCTGTCTCAGCGCCGCGTGCAGCAAGTGGGTTCCGGTATGATTGCGCCGGATCGCGTCGCGCCGCGCGCCATCCACCACCGTATTCACGCGATCACCCACTGCCAGGCCTTGCTTCAAAACCGCCTTGTGCGCCCGCACTCCCTGCACCGGCAGCACGCACCCCACAATCTCCGCAATCGTCGTGTTTCCGTCTGTCGAGGTGAACCAGCCCAAGTCGCCAACTTGCCCGCCCGAATCGCCGTAGAAACTCGTATGGTCCAGCACCACCTCAACTTCGTCGCCCGCCTTCGCCGCCGGCACGCCCACTCCGCCCTTCACAATCGCCAGAACCTCGCAGTTCGTCGACGTCAGTTGCCGGTAGCCTTCGAACACGGTCTTCGGCAAATCGCGAAACGCCGGGCTCGCCGTCTTTTGGCTTCCGCCCTTCCAGCTCGCCCGCGCCCGTGCCTGCTCAGCCTCCTTGGCACGTTCGAAGCCTTCACCATCGAAATTGACTGCGGCGTCGCGACAAGCATCTTGAATGAAATCCTTGGGCAGGCCAAAAGTCTCGTACAAGAAAAATGCGTCCGCACCGCTTAGTTGCCGTGGGCCGTGAAGAATCGCATTATATTCGGCCTCGAAGTCCTTCGCCTCCTGAGGCCCAAGGTATTCCGTAATGATTTCTTTGTATGGCGTTAGATCTCCGTTTTTCGCATCAAAAAGATCACGAGCTCTACTCAATTCCTCAGCGGTAAAGGCCATCAATAGGAGAGGCGATCCGGAAGCAAGATCGACGCCTGCCGCAGCATACCTGGAAGCCTGCTTTCCGGTCGCTGTAATAGCGAGTTTTCCTTCTTTTGCAAGCCCCAATAACTTGCTCTCATACTTTTGAAGCACACCTTTCGCGCGAATGGCGTTTTCGTTTAGACAATCCTGTAATCGTGCCGCACCCAATGAAAGTACTCTTGCGAACTGCTTCTCTTCCGCCTCCACCACCTTCGCCACGCGCGCAGCCGAATCCACCAACTCCGGATAAGCGCCCTTCATCAAATCCCGCACCGCGTACACCATCTCAAACAGGAACGGCTTCTCCTGCCCAAGCAGCCGCCCATGCCGAATCGCGCGCCGCAAAATCTTGCGCAGCACATACCCGCGCCCCTCATTCGACGGCACCACGCCATCATTAATAAGAAACGTCGCCGCACGCGCATGGTCGGCGATGATGCGGAGGCTGGCGTTATCAGTTAAGTCCTTTTCGGTGCTGACCGGCAGATTGTTTGCGAGTTCAGGGCTTCGATATCCGATTGGTCCAGTTGGAAACTCTGGAACGCCCCGTTTGTCCCGCTTGCCTGTCACTTCACAGAGCTCGGCAGCGCGACCGATGAGCGGTGTAAACAAATCCGTCTCAAAATTGCTCACCTTCCCCTGCAGCACCGCCGCCACGCGCTCCAGGCCCATCCCCGTATCAATCGACGGCTTCGGCAACGGAGCCAGCTTGTACCCCGTCGTCTTGGCCGCCGCATCCACCACAGCCGACCGATCAAATTGCATAAAGACGAGATTCCAGATCTCCACATACCGCGCATCGTCTTTGCCAAAAGGCAAATCCACGCCCGGCGTCTCCGCGGCCTCCAATCCCATGTCGTAGAAAATCTCCGAGCACGGCCCGCACGGCCCTGTCTCGCCCATCTGCCAGAAGTTGTCCTTCACCCCGTACTCGCCGATTCGCTCCTTCGGCACGCCCACTTCCAGCCAGTACTTCTCCGCCTCATCGTCTCGCGGAACATCCGCCGTCCCCTCAAAAATCGTCACGTACAAGCGGTCCTTCGCAATCCCGAACCACTCCTCGCTCGTCACCAGCTCCCAAGCAAACCGGATCGCATCGCGCTTGAAGTAGTCTCCAAAGCTGAAGTTGCCCAGCATCTCGAAAAACGTATGATGCCGCCGCGTAAAGCCCACATTTTCGAGGTCGTTGTGCTTCCCGCCCGCCCGTACGCACTTCTGCGACGTCGTCGCCCGCTTGTAATCCCTCTTCTCTGCCCCCAGAAAAAGGTCTTTGAACTGATTCATCCCGGCGTTAGTAAACAGCAGTGTCGGATCGTTCGCCGGCACCAGCGACGACGAATGCACCCTCCGGTGCTCCTTCGACTCAAAGAAGCGCAGAAACAGCTCGCGTATCTCATTTCCCGAGCGCATTTTCATAGCTCCTTCAGTGTAATGTCCCCTGCGCAGGAAAAGCGGAGGGAGCAGGGTCTTCAGGCCCGGACCCGTTCGCTGTCTTGCTCCCTTTCCGTCTTGCTCTCTCTCCTGCCCTTCTACTCCCTACTGGCTACTCCCTACTCCCTGTCTTTCCCGCGTCCCCATCCTCCTTTCCCCCGTCCAACGAACACATGGCTTCCCGATCCCACGCGACCTCACTCGCTGCCCTGCTCTGCGGTTCCGCACTCCTGTCTGCGCCGCTGCTCCACGCGCAACCCGGCTCCCACCTCCCCGTCGTCGAAACCGACCGCATTCAGGTCGGCGCATCCACCATCCAGGTCGACTTCGCCGAGGGCCCGCTCGATCTTCCGAAATCCGCAATCGTCGCCCGCATCGCCACGGCGGCTTCCGCGGTCGCCACCTACTTCGGGCGCTTTCCCGTCTCCAGCGCGCGTGTGCTCGTCATTCTCGTCCCCGGCCGGCACGGAGTCGTGCAGGGCACCACCTGGGGTGACATGCACGGCTTTCCCGGCTTCACCCGCATCCGCCTCGGCGAGCACACCACCGCACCCGAACTCGCCGCCGACTGGACCATCACCCACGAGCTCGTGCACATGGCCTTCCCTTCCATGCCACTAGATCGGGACGGCCCCGATCAGCACGAGTCCGCCCAGCACTGGATCGAGGAGGGTCTTGCCACTTACATCGAGCCCATCGCGCGCGTGATGATCGGCGACCTTCCGGCGAAAAAAATCTGGGCCGACATGGTGCGCGACATGCCGCAGGGCGAACCCGCGCCCGGCGACCAGGGCCTTGACCACACCCACACCTGGGGCCGCACCTATTGGGGCGGAGCCATGTTCTCGCTCGTTGCCGACGTCGAGATCCGCCAGCAGACCCACAATCGCCTCGGCCTTCAGGATGCATTGCGCGCCATCGTCGCTGCCGGCGGCACTATCGATCAGAATTGGGATCTTCCGCAGGCGCTCTCGATCGGCGACCGGGCCACAAACACGCACGTCCTTACCGAGCTCTATGCCCAGTGGAAAGACACGCCCGTCCAGTACGATTTGCCCGCCCTCTGGAGCCGTCTCGGGATCCTCTCCACTCCAAACGGGGTCACTTCTGATGGCATCGACTTTGTGGGCACCGCTCCCTTAGCCGATATCCGTGAGGCAATCACCCAACCCAAACAAAATCTGGTCCCCGCAACCGTCGTCTCTCCACCGCAACAATTCACTAACCACTAATCACTAACCACTGTTTTTCCCGTCAACTCCCCGTCCGCGCAATTTCGCCGCAACCTACTGAAAACATTCGCAAAAACACTTTGCCAAGTTTGCCGATAATTTCCCCCGTTCGGCGCATACTGAATACAAATCGAGAGTCCCGGCGCGGAAAGGGGAGCCGGGCCCTCCCGTACGACATTCGGATCGGAGTAAACGCTGACAAAAAGTAAAGTTCGAGCCAAAAACGTCACTTAAACCATTGAATGTAGAGACTTTATACTTTAACCCCTTTGGAATCAATGGATTGCGGCGACGGCTCGAGGGTACAAGTCATTGAAATCAAATCACTTAACCCCAAAAAGGGGTGGGGGGGGAGGGGGAGATACTAAAAGGGAAGATTATGCACTTGACACAGAACGGGAATTCTGAGACACTTGGTTTGTCGAGGGATTCCGATGAACCTGATAGACGTAACTCAGCAGTTCCGAACCGACGATGATTGCCTAGCCTACCTTGAGTCGATGCGCTGGCCGGACGGTATCCGTTGCCCCGTATGCGGCTGCAATCGCATCAGCAAGATCACCCGTAAGCCGGGTGGAGATAACAAGCGGACGCGCATCTATCAGTGCCTTGAGGCAACCTGCAAGCAGCAATTCTCTGCCACGGCTGGCACGATCTTCAACGACTCACATCTTCCTCTGACAAAGTGGTTCATGGCCCTGGCGCTCATCGTGGACGCAAAGAAAAGCATCTCTGCGAATCAGTTGAAACAGCATCTCGGCATCGGTTCTTATCGCACTGCATGGTACATGGCGCACCGCATCCGCAAAGCGATGGAGAACAAAGGCTCCGCCGATCTGAGCGGGATCGTGGAAATGGACGAAACGTACCTGGGCGGCAAGATTCACAATCGGCATTGGAGGCGTCCGGAGTTCAACACTAAACAGGTGATCGTAGGAATCAAGCAGCGCGGTGGCTCTGTGCGTTTCTTCCACGCGCCAGACGCGAAGATAGAGACACTGGCGAAGTACCTCAAAGAGCACGTCAGCGCCGATGTTGATTACATCATGACCGATGAATTGCCAGCGTACCCAAAGGCGCTCAGGCTCTCAGGGCACGATCTTGAAAAGCACCGGACGGTCAATCATAGCGCTGAGATTTGGGTGGACGGCAACACTACCACCAACGGCATTGAATCCGCGTTCTCACTGTTCAAGCGCGGCGTGATAGGTAGCTTCCACAAGATTTCTATAAAGCATTTGCATCGCTACCTGAGCGAGTTCGAGACGCGCTTCAATGGCCGCAACGCAGACGACAGGTTTGAGCCCGTCCTGCGGAACATGCTCGGCATCGAGCCTATGCCTTACGCGGAGTTGGTGGCTGAATAGGCGGGACTATTTTTCCCGCCTTGCCTTGAGTCTCTATCGACTTCGCAGGCTGCGGCGGGGTCTGCATCAGCTTCCCAAGCAGCGCATCGAATTTTTCCTTATCGACCTTCATTTTCATCCTTCAATGCACTCTCTAGTTCCGCGAGTAATGAGAGATGATCTTTGGTAGGGATGGGAGCCTCAGAAAAGAACTTGTTCTCCGCGTCTTGACTGAGAGCAAGATGCTCAACAGTGAAGGGGGCGATTGAGGCTGATCGCTCATTTGGATCATGTGCAATCCAGAGCTTGGCTGGCCGGTATTTTAGCTCTTCTTTGAGATTTCCTCGAATCACTTCGCTAATCCTCGCCGAAATAGAATTGAGCGTAGTATTCAGTCTTTCAAGAAGCGAAAAATCTGCTTCAAATACAACGTCGCTTACGAATGCCCAGCGAGGAATCATTCCGGGATAGTAACGCAATCCAAACTGGTCTTTGGCCCATTGCAAAAGGCCGAGAAGCGCATTCTGTGCCTGGTCGGTGGAATCTGCGGCGTCGAGGTGCATCACCAGCGGAAACACCGTTAGTTTCCGAATTACGATGCCGTCGAACACTCCGGATTCGAAGGTGATTCCATCAGGCAGATTGAACTCCTGAGGCGTATTCGGGCTCTTTAGGAATCGGCATTTCTCCACCAGAGAGGCCGCTAGGTTTGGGAGATAAATCCCCGTCCCCAGCGTCAGTTCCTCTAGGGTTAAGTAAGCGAAGGCTCTTGCAAGCGGAACCGATAGCAAGCGCATTTCTCTCTTCCTTTCTCTTTGTCTCTCCCGACGAAGTTGACTCCCTTTGGGGTGCGATTGGCCGCGTAGGATCAAGCGCTCTTTTGAGATTCTCACTTAGAGTGTCGGCTTCTTCTATTGCCTGTCTCTTGTTGGCCTTCACATATGATTCCCGTTCTAATGTGCTCTGGCGAAACCTCCGGACTTCGTCAATTAATGAGTCAAAATCTTCAAACGAAATACGGAGCCTCACATCAAACGCCCGCGCCAATTTGGCGAGTGTTCCCACCTTCCACGCATCGTAGTTCACATTTTCCAAGCGAGAAATTCCTGCTTGTTTTGTACCGATCAATTCCGCGAGTTGCGCTTGCGTCATCTCTCGTTGTTCGCGGATCGCTTTGATTTGAGCGGCGACAAGAGAGTTCATGAATGACGCAGCATAGGCGTGTCTGAATTCAGGATCATCCATCTGCGCAACTGCGCCTTCAAACGACTCCTTCATGACGCCTCCTACTCTGGTCAGCCAAGAGGATTCTTCGGTTCTCTTGCGCTCTCTCCTTACAATCCTTTGGCAGTAATACCCTGTCCTTCTCGATGGCGCCTATCAGGAACGTAAATTCCCGATCCATAATCCACGGCCCCTTACAGAGCAGTGGTCTAAGCTGCATCCATCCTTTGTTGCCTTTGATCTTGGCCTTGTATACGTCCTTGGCTACCGGTGTCTCTGTGATAAATCCAGGCACATAGTGCGGCCCCCCGCTTTCCAGCAGTTGAATTTTCATCTGAAAATCCGCTTGCTGGGCCGCTGGGACTTTCTCTCGTTTCAGCCAATCACGAATGACATTTTCCCCGCGCGGAGACACAAAGCAGTACACGCTCCACCTCGAAGGGAAGTCTATCACGCCTGCGTTATATTTCGATCTTGATTTTAACATAACGCGCGCGTTATATTCCTTGTTGGGAAGGGCGGGAAGGAACTCCCGCCCCAAAATGGGCGTGGAACTGGTCGGTGCAGGTCCGCAAAACTCAGCTACCGAGGGTTCGATTCCCTCCACGTCCATTCCGTCAGCGGTAGGTGCGGAGCCGGTGCTCCTAAGCGGATTTATACCCGCGAACAGTCCTGTGAGAGGGATTGGGGTTCGACTCCCCCACCCGCCGCCAAAAACACTCTAATCCAAATGCCCTGTCACGGCAATACAATCTTCGGCCTATCTCAAATATGTGTCAAGTGCATAATCTTCCTAAAAGGTAAACAGTCGACGGCAAACTTGAGCCTGGAGCCCGGAGCCGGTCCCGCTCGCGTCGAAAAAGCGCCATTCCTTGGCGAGGGAAAAAATGGGACGTTCTTTACGGTTTCTCGGCAAAACCCGCACCCGGCGCAGCGCCTCACTCCTCGTGCGCCTCAACTTCCAAGTTGTCGAGCGCCGCCAACTCTTCCTCGGGCACGTCCCACCGCCGCAGCACCTTGTAAATTGTGCCCGTCGAGAACCCCGCCGCAACCAGCCGCCGCATCACCCGCGCCGTCTCTTTCTCGTTCTCCGGCTTCCGGATGCGCTTCCTATCGAGATGCTCGCGCGCCAGCTTCTCTTCATTCGTCGGTCCGTATCGCGCCTCAATCGTCTCGGCGATCAGCTCCGACCGGATTCCCTTCTTCTGTAGATCCTGCCGCACGCGCCGCGCGCCCAGCTTTTCGTTCTCCTGGCGCAGCCGCGCATAGGTCTCTGCAAACGCCCGATCGTCGAGATAGCCATGCTCCTTCAGCCGCACAATCGTGCTCCTAACCGCCGCCTCGCCGCGCTCGCCCTGTTCGGCCCGCGCGCTCATCAGCCGCCGCAGCTCAACCTCCGTGCGCATCTGCCGCCCCAGCGCTTTCACCGCATACTCATACAGCCCCGCTTCGCCCAGCGGTTCGCGCGCCTTGCGGGATTTGCGTTGGAAAGGCAGCTTCTGGCTCCTAGCTTCTAGCTCCGGCTTGCTGAGGCCGAGAGTTATTCGATGCCGACGACCGGGAATAGCTCCGTGCCACCTCAGGCCCCAGAATTGAAGTCAGCCTCTTGTTGTGTTGATACGCAAGCTGGAAGCTAGCAGCTAGTGGCTGCTCTTCGTCCACTCATCCACCCAATCGTTCACCGTCTTGTACCAGAGCTGGGAGTTCTGCGGCTTCAGCACCCAATGTCCTTCATCGGGAAAGTAGAGCATCTTCGACGGCACGCCGAGCATTTGCAGCGTGTCAAACAGTTGCAGTCCCTCGCTCAAATCGAGCCGGTAATCGAGCTGCCCATGAATCACCAGCATCGGCGTCTTGAAGTTTTTCGCAAAGAGCGACGGCGACCACTTGCGGAACGGGTTCTCGCTGTCCGGCTTTCCGTAGTAGTCCCACGGATGCCCCTTAAACTCCCAGATGTTGAACCAGTCTTCCTCGGTCGAGCCAAATGCCGACTCGGCGTTGAACATGCCGTCGTGGCTCACGATGCACTTGAAGCGATCCGTGTGCCCCAGCACCCAGTTGGCCATGTATCCGCCGTAGCTCGCGCCCAGCGCGCACTCGCGCGTCTTGTCGATGAAGCTGTAGTGCTGCTCCGCGTAGTCCAGCCCGGTCATCAGATCGGTGAACGGCTTGCCGCCCCAGTCGCCGCTCACTTCTTCCACGATCGCCTGGCCATACCCCGTCGATCCACGCGGATTGATCATGACGACGACATAGCCGTTGGCCGCAAACAGCTCCGCGTTCCAGCGATAGCTCCAGTCGTCGCCCCACGCGCCCTGCGGCCCGCCATGGATCAGAAACTTCACCGGATACTTCTTCGTCGCATCGAACCCCGGCGGCCGGATGATGAAGCCTTCCAGCTTCGTGCCATCCTTCGCCGTAAACCAGAAGGATTCCATCGCGGGCAGGTCGAGTTGGGCCAGCAGCGCATCGTTGAGGTGCGTCAGCAGGGACTCCTTCGACACCTCGGTAATCACATCGGGTGGAGGAGCGCCACCACCCATCGCAATCGATCGTAACGTATGCCCGGTCGATACAGAATCAAGCACGACAGCTTCCGCAGGCGCGGATACAGTCACGCGCGTCGCAACAAGCAACCTCCCATCGGAGGTCGGGTGCAAATCGCTGAACTCTCCATCGTCCGTTAGCCGCACCACTGGAGTCCACGACGCAGCCTTGGGATCCGAAATAGCGGCCAGTTGATCGAATGCGAAGATTTGCTTTTCACCCTTATCGCCGCTGGTGAAGTAGATGCCATGCGAGTTCGCTGGCCCCCACGCAAACTCATCCACCCAGTTGTCAAACTTCGGCAGCAGGTCCTTGATCGTCTTCGCCGCGCGATCGTAGAGAACCAGCCGGAACTTGTCGCTCTCATATCCATTCCGCGCCTGGCTCCGCCACGCCAGGTACTTCCCATCAGGCGAGTAGGCAGGATTGAAGTTGCCGCCGGCCGAGGTGCTCACCTTCACCGGCTTCGCAGTCGGATCGGTCAGGTCGAGCGTGTAAATCTGCGCGCTGGTCGAGATCGCGGGAACCGGGTCAGGATTCTCGGTAAACGCCAGCTCCTTCGAGTCTGGAGCAAAATCGCAACCGCAACTCGACCCCTCAAGCGAGAACGGCGGCACATCGTGCGGGTCGTTCGGAGTCAGATCGCGCATTCCACCGCCGTCAACCGAAACCAGGAATAGATGCGACCTCTTGTCGCCGGTGTAGTGGTCCCAATGGCGATACAAAAGGTGCGTCCAGATCTGCGCCTTTACCTTGCTCGCCGCCAGCACCGCGTCACGGCCCGCATTGCATTTGTTCCCAGTGTCGAAGTCCGCAGTCGTAATCGCCGGACAATCCGGATACACCGCCGACGTGAACACAATCGACTTCCCATCGGGCGACCACTTCGCGTTGTCGGCCTCGGTAGTAATCGCTGTCAGCTTCTTCGCGTTGCTTGTCGCGCCCGTCGCCGGATCGAAGTCCGCGATCCATATCTGTTGGCCATTCTCTCGACCAGAAAGGAAAAGCACGGAGTGCCCATCGGGCGCGAACTGCAGACCGCTGTCTCCAGGCTGCCCAACGGCCAGCTTGATCGGGACAGGTTCATCGGGGCCGGGGCCCACAATCGCCTGCAGCCACAGCTCCGGCGTCTTCGTGTTCTGCGCCAGATTCACGGTGGTCATGCTGTAGGCCAGCCATTTGCCGTCGGGCGAAACGGCTGTATCGCCCAGCCGCTTCATCTGCATTATGTCCTCAAACGTCATGGGCCGCTTGGGCTGCACGGATTGTGCGGACTGCCCGGCCTGCGCGGGCTGCTCTGCCTGCGCGGATTGCGCAGTCGAAAGGTTCGGAAAAACAAAGGTAACAGCGAGAATCAGGGCAAAAGAGAATCTACGCATGGAATGCCTCACCGCACGGCGCGAACTGCCTCGCCGCGCGAAGAGAAAGTGTACACCGGAAGGACAGTTCGTAGTTCATAGGTCGCAACCCTGCGCGTCCACATCGCCACGAAAACTCTGCACTGTGAACGAAGAACTGCGAGCGATGAACTGAGAACTAGTGTAGTGTCTCATGCAGTTCGTCTTTTATTGAGAGCGGTGCGAGCGCGGGTCACCTTCTCCAGGATGTCTGTGGCCTTGGCGGTCCAGATGAAAGGCTTGGGGTTTTGATTGTGGCCGTCGA
>Ga0224555_1003250_pt1 | contig 17042 bp, 17 predicted proteins | sample 714S23034metaG_FD_180687 | JGI IMG/M metagenome (GOLD analysis project Ga0224555, IMG submission 180687) | Peat soil microbial communities from Stordalen Mire, Sweden - 717 S2 30-34 | ecosystem: Environmental > Terrestrial > Soil > Wetlands > Peat | place: Sweden: Norrbotten County, Stordalen...
TCACCCGGTGCCCGGCCATCGGTCGTGCGTGGAAGTAAGCGCGTTTCCGCATTGTTTGGTCAACGCATACCAAAGGTTTCAGCCGCCTCGTTCACGACTGTGCAAAATGGGACTGCATGGCCTTTATCTCGATGTCAGCATTGGTGCAGGTCGCGCAAGAAGGCCAAGAAGGAATCTGGCGTTCAAGTGCTCGGAGTCGATGGCGATCACTGCGGATCCCGTGATAACGCCGTTGGCTGTGTCACGACTGTCTTTGCGGTCCTTCAGTCCGCAGCTATCGCCATAGCCGATCACCTTTCCGCCCTGTGTCAACGCTTCCAGATTGATACGGAGCGTATCGTTCTGGAATTGACAGAGACCAGCGCGATGGTGGATCCGGTCCTCTCTCTGGACTTGTTGACAAGACTGCGCATGAAGGGCTTTCAACTGTCGATCGACGACTTCGGCACCGGATTTTCCTCGATGGTGCAGCTGGTAAGACTGCCTTTCTCGGAGATCAAGGTGGATAAGTCGTTTGTCATGCAGGCACAGAACTCCAGCGAGGCGCGTACCGTCATCAAATCGATCGTCGATCTGGGCCACAGCCTCGGCCTGCTGGTTACGGCGGAGGGAGTTGAAAACCTTAAAACACTCGACTACCTGAATAGCCTGGGGTGCGATCTTGCCCAGGGATATTTCATTGCGCGCCCCATGTGGGGCGAAGCCGCCCGCAACTGGGTGGAGCAGAGGAAACAAGGAATATCCGCTTGATGGATGGGAACCAGGCGGAAGGCCATCTTTCTTTTCCCTGTTCCCTGCTTCCTGATCTTCGGCTGGCTGCCTCCATCACGCCCGCCTGCGCTAACATGAAAACAGGATTGGGGCTGCTCATGTTCGTTGTGGTTTGGAAGTTCTAGATTGCCGAGGAGAAAGTTACCGGCTTTGAGGCACCTCAACTTCATAATCAAAAATAAAGCAAAGGTGTTCAGAGACAGTGTTGCCTCACTTGTCCCGTTGTCCGAATATGACCTGAGCATTTGTTATCGGAATTCGGGCCAGGAATCAGAGGCCAACAACCACCTTTCCTTCGTGCGTAGTATGTGGGAACACGCCGATCCAGAATTGAAGGCACGTTTCACAAATTCAATGAGCAACACGACCAGCAAAATTCCCAAGAGCAAATAAGGGCCAGTTTTAGGCTGAAAACCGCACTCCGGGCCAATTCTCCGGCCTATAAAAAGAAAACTCGCTCCACGATGCCCGTTTGGGCGTTTTCTCGGAGGATGTCCCGGCCATAGTTGAAAGTTGAGCGGCGGTTCAGCCTGATTCCTTAGAATCGGGTTGCGAAACCTTGAAGGGAGAACCGCCGTGAAGAAAACGTACCATACGATACGCCAACAAGGGAAAATCAACGAGCGGGAACTGGCCACTTTTCTCGCCAAGAACGGGCAGGGACTTCTGCCCATGGTGGAGCTGATCGAGCAAAGCCGGATGGCCTGCGACCAACTCATTGATGTCACCGGACGAGCCGTTCTGCAGGCAGTCTTGCAGCTATCCGTCGCGCAGGTGGCGGGAGGCCCGCAGCAGCAGGGCAAACGCCGCTCGGCCACGGGCCATGCCGCGCACAATCTGTCCACGCTCAAACACATTACCCTGAACTTGATTCGCATGGACCCAGTGAAACGAAAAGGTGGAATCAAGGCCAGAAGATTGATCGCTGCCACCAGCGACAACTACCGAGCCGAACTCTTCGGTCTGGCTTGACAAGCTTGCCTCACACGATTGACGGATGCGCTCTCGTTCGATTCCGCCTTCGCCTTTTCTTCATGTGATTGCCCTGCCGCCTGCCCCCTGCACCCTGACGGGGGTGGATATCCGGCTGGTATCCTTAATACGATGGTTTATTCAGCGATGACAACCGATACGAACACGCGCAATCGCCCGCATGCAGCGCCCTCCACGCTGGCCACTTGGCTGCTCTTCGCGGCGATCTTCGCCGCTGTGCAATTTGCTTCCCTGTTCACTCCGCCGCTGCTCGACGATGCCGACGCCAACCACGCCGAGGCCGCGCAACACATGGCCTTGAGCGGCGACTGGGTGACGCTCAAGATAAACGGCATCCGTTACCTTGAGAAGGCGCCCCTGCCCTATTGGCTCGACGCCGGCCTCTATCGCATCTTTGGCCAGAACGCCTTTGCCACCCACCTGCCCAATGCGCTGGCCCTGCTGGGCTGCGCCTGGCTGGCCTGGCTGTGGGCGCGCCGCGCCTGGGGCGACCGCGCCGGACTCTATGCCGGGCTGGGCGTGCTCACCTCCATCGGCCCGTTTCTCTTTACCCGTTTCGCCATTCCCGAGGCGCTGCTCAGCTTTCTGCTGCTGCTTGCTCTCTATAGCCTGCTAACGGGCCTCGAATCGAGCCGGCCCCTCCGCTTTTATGGAATGTGGGCGGCGCTGGCGCTGGCCGTGCTCACCAAGGGGCTCATCGCGCCCGTCTTCTTTGCCGCCGCGGCCATTCCGCTGTTGCTGGTGAGCGGCCAATGGAGACGCTGGCGGGATTTGAAGCCCTTCTCTGGCCTGCTGCTGTTTTTGGCCATCGCCGCGCCTTGGCACATTTTGGCCGGACTCGCCAATCCCGACCAGGGACACCCACTCGGCAACCATCCCGTGCTGGGCAACGTCCATGGATTCTGGTACTTCTACTTCCTCAACGAACACGTCTTCCGTTTTCTGGGCATGCGCTACCCGCACGACTATAACAAACTGCCCGCGGCGGCCTACTGGCTGCTCCACCTTGTCTGGCTCTTTCCCTGGAGCCTCTTCGTGCCCGCCCTGCTGGTGGTGGCGTGGAAAACCCGCCACAACTGGCTCCAGCATCTACGCCGCGAGGCCGGCCTGACGGTGGACTTCTACCTGGACAATGCCGCCCGCGAAGATGTGGCCAGCTATGTCTTCCGGCTCAAGTTCCGCGTGCGCTCGGTCTGGCTGCTGAGCCTGTTTTCGGGCTTCATCCTGCTGTTCTTTTCGATTTCGACCAATCAGGAGTACTACACCTTTCCGGCCTGGACGCCGCTGCTGATCCTCATTGCCGGCGTACTGGCCGGCATTGAGGAGAATCGCGGGCCGGTGGAGGGCAAGCCTCTGCTCTCTACCGCCTGGCTCACCGGCGCGCAGGCAGTCTTTGCCGTTGCCGGCGCCGCGGCTGCCGCGGCCCTCGGCTGGGGCCTGTGGGAGTCGCGCAACCTGCCCTATGTTTCAGACATCGGAACCCTGCTGGCGCATCGAGGCGTAGGCGGTTACTCGCTCTCAATGTCGCACTTCTTCGATCTGACCGGCCCGTCGTTTGCCGCCCTGCGGTTGCCTGCGGCGCTGGCCGCTGTCACCCTGCTGGTGGGTCCAGCCGTGGGCTGGCTGCTGCGCGTCAAAGGCAAACACCTGGCCGCAACCGTCAGCGTGGCCCTCACTGCGGCCATCTTTCTGGTAGCAGCGCACATCGCCTTCGCCCGCTTCGAGCCCATGCTCAGCTCCAAGCAACTGGCTGACACAATCATAGAAAAAGGCTCGTCCGCCGACGCCTTCATCATCTTTGGCGACCAGTCCGACGCCTCCTCGGTCGTCTTTTATACCCACAACTTCTTGCGCGGCCCGGCCCAACTGGTAGCCGACCGCTGCTCGCAACATGGCGAAGCTTCGTCGCTGCTGTGGGGTTCCTGCTACCCGGATGCACCCAATATCTTCCTTAGCCAGGACCAGCTTTCCAAGACATGGGGCACAGACGAGCGCAAGTGGCTCTTCGCACAGGACATCAACCAGGCCAAAGCCGAGCAACTGCTTGCCGGTCGCCTCTACCCCGTCCAAACCATCGCCGACAAAGCCCTGTGGACCGACAGGCCGCTCAAGTAGAGCGGCCACTGGGCCACCCCGCGGCCTTTGCCCGGCATTCAGCGGCTTATGGCGGTATCGAACTCGGGGTTGCACCCCGCTATAGTAGAATTCCGGAGGCGGACACTCTGTTTGCGGATTCTTCTTTGCCTCTCCAAAGCTCCGGCAAGAGTGGATCGGAGTGCGGCACGGGGCTTTGAGGCGGATCACACCACATGACATTTAGCCACATCCTCCTTGTCGCTCTTGCTGCGCTCGCCGTTTTCGGAGTGACCACTTCAACCGTCTACAGCCTTATGGTTGCCGCCGGCGTGCTCCGCTTTCGGCGTCAGGCGGTTCTGGCCCAAGCGCCCCTCTTCCAGCCTCCGGTGAGCGTGTTGAAGGCTGTGCATGGCGACGAACCGGATCTGGAAGAGAACCTCACTAGCTTTTTTGAGCAGGCTTACCCCGAATACGAGATTCTTTTTTGCGCCCGGCACAGCGCCGATGCAGGACTGGAAGCGGTCCGCCGGGTTGCCGCGCGCTACCCGCACGTGAAGGCGCGCATCCTCACCTGCGGCGAGCCCCCCTGGCCGAACGCGCGCACATACTCGCTGGAAATCATGCGCCGCGAGGCTCTCTATCCCATCCTTGTGGCCACCGACAGCGATGTGCGCGTCGGCCCCGATTATCTTGCCTCGGTCGTGCAGCCCATGAAGGACGAGCGGGTCGGCATGGTCACCTGCGTCTATCGCGGAGTTACGCGGCACGGGCTCTGGGCGCAACTCGAAGCCATGGGCATGTCGATCGAGATGACCTCGGGCGTGATGGTGGCCAACATGCTTGAGGGAATGCAGTTCGCGCTGGGCCCGTCGATGGTCATGCGCCAGAGCACAGTGGAGAAGATAGGCGGATTCGAGAAAGTGGCGCAGTACTACGCGGACGATTTTGTGCTAGGCAACTGGACCGCGGCATCGGGAGAGATCGTGGCGCTGTCGTCCTACATCGTCGAGCACCACGTGCTGAACGCCTCGTTCAAAAGCAGCATGGCCCACCAGCAAGGTTGGGCCACCAGCACTCGCTTCTCGCGGCCCATGGGGCATCTGGGCGAAGTGCTTACCTATGCGGTTCCCTTTGGACTGCTGGCCCTGGCGACGCTGGGCGCCAGCCACCATCTGGCCCTGGGTCTGGCGCTGTTTGCTTTCACTGTTTTTGATCGGGTACTACTGGCTGTCCTGGTCTCAGCGCTGGTGGTGAACGACAGATTCGCCCTGCGCAAGGCATGGCTCTATCCCCTGCGCGACTTCATGGGCTTCTGCTTCTGGGTCAGGAGCTACTTCGGCTCGCGCAAACTGCGCTATCGTGGCGACCCCTACGAACTGTTGCCCCAGGGACGGCTGCGCAAGCTGGCGGAGTAGTCTGCGTTTGCGGTGCAACCGGCCTACGGCTTGCGGCTCGCCGGGTTGGACTTGGTCGCCACCGTGGACTTGCGTATGGGCACAATCGCCCCGGTCGAGCCGGGCGCATTCTGCTGAAAGCGCGCCAGCATCTCCGTCCGCACATACTCGACAAAGCTCTGCATCTGCCGGTTCATCTCTTCCATCCGCTCCCGCATTTGCAGAATGATGGCGATGCCGGCGATATTGACGCCCAGATCGCGGGACAGGTTGAGGATGAACTCCAGCCGCTCCAAGTCTTCATCGGTGTAGAGGCGCGTGTTGCCCTCGGTGCGCGATGGCTTCAGCAGTCCCTCGCGCTCATACAGGCGCAGGGTCTGCGGGTGAATCTCGTACATCTCGGCCACCGCCGAGATCATGTACGCGCCTTTGGTCTTGCGTTTTGCGGCCATGATTCTTTCCCGAATCAGATTACCTTAATTCATTCGCGAAGTGCTTCAGGTTCCGTCCGCAAGCACTACAGCTTGTCAAACAGCGAGACGCGCGGATCCTGGTTATTCAGCTTGGCCAGCTCGCGCATAATCTCGCGGCTGCGCTCGTCCTGGAGGTGCGGCACCACCACCTCGACGGTCACAATCTGATCGCCGCGCTGGTCGGCCCGCCCCGCGTTCTCAACGCCGCGCTCCCTCATGCGCAGCTTTTGCCCGCTCTGCGTGCCGGGAGGAATCTTCAACTGCGCGCGGCCATCGATGGTCGGCACATCCACCTTGGCGCCCAGCGAGGCCTCGGCAATGGTCACCGGAACGGTAAGCTGAATGTCGTCGCCCACCCGCGTAAACACCGGATGTGTCCCGGTGCGCACAATCAGAAACAGGTCGCCGGTCGCGCCGCCGTTCAATCCGGCATTGCCCTTTCCTTGCAGCCGGATGCGCTGCCCGTCGCGCGTTCCCGCCTTGATGCGAAACTCGACCGCCTCCGACCGGCTCACCACACCCTCGCCATGGCAGGTGGGGCAGGCGTTCGACGTGCGCCCGGTGCCGTTGCAGCGCGGGCAGGGGATGTTGAACTTCATGCGCCCGCCCATCTGCGTCACCTGGCCCGCGCCGTTGCACTCCGGGCATTGCATGACCCCGCCGGTATGCGCCTGGCCGTGGCAGGTGGGGCAGGTCTCGTGCCGGTTCACCTGAATGCGCGCCTGCCCGCCGCGGATGGCCGTCCAGAAGTCCACCGTGGCCTGGTACTCGAGGTCCGTGCCCGGCTGCGGTCCGCGCTGATGCTGCGGCTGCTGCGCGCCGGTAAATATTCCTGAAAAAATGTCCTTGAAGCTGCCCCATCCCGGCGAACCCGGCCCGGTCTGCTGGCTCGGCTGGTGCCCCGGACCGCCAAAGCCCGAAAAATCGAACCCGTCAAAGTCCACCGGAGGCCGCCCGCCCGCGCCCTGCTGCCGCGCATAGGCTTCGGCCTGCGCCGGGTCAATCTGGTCGGAGTAGAAGCCCATCTGGTCATAGACCTTGCGCTTCTTCTCGTCGCTCAGAATGTCGTTGGCCTCTGAGATTTCCTTGAACTTCTCCTCGGCTCGTTTGTCCCCCGGATTCACGTCGGGGTGATACCGCCGCGCCAGCTTGCGGAAAGTCTTGCGAATCTCCTCCGGCGTGGCCGTCTTTTTCACGCCAAGCGTGGCGTAATAGTCCTTGTTCTGGGTCGTGGGCATGGTGTGTATGAACTCGTTTCCTGGTTACTGATTAAGCATCCCGCCTTGTTGCCTCAAAAAGCTCTCATCCTGTGCTACCTTGAGCGAAGCCGAAGGGAACCTGCTTTTGTCTTTCCCCCCTTCACCACATTCGCTCCGTGCCCCATCTTTTCCGCTTTTTCCTGCGGAAAGGGTGGGAAACCACAAAACTGAACTACAGATCGTCATGCGGTCTGCCGGGCCTTCAGTTCCCCTGTCTCGGTCCGAGGAGCAGGGAAAATCTCCACTTCGATTCGGGCCGTCACCTCGCGGCTGGCTAAAGCCAGATCGTAGGACATCTGCATCTTCATCCAGAAGTCTGGCGTAGTTCCAAAATACCGCGCCAGACGCAGCGCCGTATCCGCCGTAATCCCACGACGCTCGCGCACAATCTCCGAGATCCGCGTCACAGGTACCCGCAAGGCAAGGGCCAAAGCATTGGCCGAAAGTCCCAGCGGTACTAGAAAATCCTCACGCAGAAACTCGCCGGGATGGATCGCTACGCCCCTCTGATCGTGTTTACGCGGAATACTCATGGCCGGTCTCCTTAGTGATAATCAACGATCTCTACATCCCAGGCATCTTTGCCGTCCCAGCGAAAGCAAACCCGGTATTGGCTGTTGATTCGGATGCTCCACCAGCCCTCCCGGTCGCCTTTCAGCTTCTCCAGCCGATTGCCGGATGGGTTCAGCAAATCCTCAATCGCGCTCGCATAATCCACTGCTTGCAATCGGCGCGCCGCAACCCGCGCAATGTTCGCCCATCGCCGGCTCGTTCCGGTCAGGTAAACCGCTTCCGTCTCGTCATCGGCGAAGGACTGAATCATGCTTAACGCTTATCGTAACACGGGAAACGGTAAATATACACGGTCAACGTCAGCATGCCTAGGATGGGCCGAATGCTCAGAAAGCAGGAGTTTCACAACGGGACGATCTCAAATCTGCGTTCGGAGTCTGCCGCATAGGCCAGGCAGGCGCGGATGTCGGCCTCGGTGAGGTCGGGAAAGTCGGCCAGAATCCCTTCCTGGGTCATACCGGCGGCCATGTATCCCAGAACGTCATAGACGGTAATGCGTAGCCCGCGAATGCAGGGCTTCCCGCTGCGCTTGCCGGGGTTGATCGTAATGATCTGCGAGTAGTCCATCAGGGTCTCCACTGCCTGCCGGAATGGGCCTAGTATAGGCGCGGTTGGTGCGGGGTGCAAAGTGTTTCGCATACCTTGAAATTGCCAGCGGTTCTTAAACAAAACAGGTGTTGAGTGAATGTGCTATCCCAGGTCTGAAAATCCAAACCTGAGGCACCCGGCAGGGAGTCGAAGGATCTGCGGTTGTCTTTCCTTGTTTTGAACGGGTGCGGCAAAGCGGTGCTCGAAATCCTCGCTTCACAAGGGTTTCAGGCGTCCGCCCAGAGCAGCTCCTAGATATAATCGACCTGTCTCTTGGATTTAATAGACAGCGGCCATGAATCAGTGCGCGTGCGGAAATTCGATAAACGGCGACTGCACACAGTGCCCCCGTTGCATGGCGCTCCGGGAACTCGGGCTCAAGTCAGGCGCGACTGACGCTGACGTTAGAGCAGCCTACCTCTTGTACGTGAAGGCTTGTCACCCGGATCGTTTTGTACGTGAAGGCTTGTCACCCGGATCGTTTTCCGGGCGACGAAAAATCAAAAAGCGCCGCGCAGGAAAAGTTAAAAGCGATAAACTTTGCTTACAGTTACCTCAACTATCTGTCCGCGAACGCCCAAAATTACAATTCAAAACCGGCTCCCGCACCCACGAATACACAAGAACCCGTCCAGAGGAGCCAGACGACGGCGGGGCAGCCTCCGCAAGCGCAGCAACCTTCTCCAAGGTCAAACAGCAGAGGCCATACTTCGCCAAAATCAACTCAGTCAAACACTCTGTTCTCGAAGTTCCCAGCGGCGCGTCACTGGGGATACCTATTCTATTTGATTCCCTTGATTCTATGGGTAGTGGGAGAATTCAACACGACTCCGTCAAATCGAGGCCCATCGCCAGCGGCTTCAACGCAGGCGACCTCTCCCGCCGTTCCTCGACCGCCGAGCGGACTCACACCGGTGCCTATAGACAGAAATGACGTCGAATTGACGCCAACCGTCCGCATCCTGAACGGAACAGAACTCCGCAAACGAAGACACCTCCATGGACTCGGCGAGCTAACTGTCGAAAACGGCACTGAATACGATGCGGTTGTTCTTTTGGTCGAACTGAATACGGAGAAGACCATACGGAACTTCTACGTTACGGCAGGAAACACCTTCACTGAGCCTCGGATCGCCCCCGGACTCTACGCCATCTACTTTGTAACTGGATCAGATTGGAACCCAGAACTGAAAACATTTAATTCCAACGCGAACTACAGTCAGTTCGGAAGGAATGTTGAGTTCTCTGAGAAGCCTGACCAAGTTTCAGGAAAAATAGAATACAGCACATACAAAATTACTCTACAGCCGGTCATCGGCGGAGACGCAGCCATCTACCCGTCAAACAAAGACGCCTTCAATAAATTGATGAATGACGCGAGCAAGGATTAAGAAGGCGGCTCCAAGCGTATTTTGCCATGTGCTACTCTCTTAACGCCCGTCCAAGAGATTTGGACAGGGGGAGGATGTCTGAAATGCTTCGAACCGAACACGGAGATTTCCAATTCAAGGTAAAGGAAGGCTTGCCCGACCCTTACATCGTTGCAGAGCCGCAGTCACGAAACGGAGCAATGCCAGGAGGGATCGAAGGGTTGGGATTTACGCTTCACACCAAGGAGCTTGCAGAGGCAGAGAGAATCGCAGAGTTTTTCAATGTAAACGTCCGTCAGGTTTTTATCGTGACAAAGTAGACCAAATGGGCCGGGTGCCGGGTGCCCCAGGTCTCGATTTTGAGACCTGGGGCACCACGAACCTCTATGATCCAGACTTATTTCTTCTCGTCCACGTCCACGTACTCGGCGTCGATGACTTCGCCTTCCTTCTTCGCTTCGGCGGTGGGCTCCCCTGCGGCGGGCGCTGCTCCGGCTGCGGCTTCGTCGGCCTTGGCCTTGTACATGACCTCGGCCAGCTTGTGGCTGGCGTGGGTCAGCTTCTCGTGGGCGGCCTTCAGGTCCGCGGAACTCGGCGTACCTTCCAGCACCTTCTTTGACTCCGCCAGAACCGACTCGACCTCGGTCTTCTCCGCGCCCTGAATCTTGTCGCCAGACTCCTTCAGCATCTTTTCGATGTTGTAGACCAATCCATCCAGCGAGTTGCGGGCCTCGATCTCGTCGCGCTTCTCCTTGTCTTCGGAGGAGTGGGCGTCGGCGTCCTTGGCCATGCGCTCCACCTCTTCCTTGCTCAAACCTGAGCTGGAAGTGATGGTGATGCGCGTGTCCTTGCCGGTGGCGTTGTCCTTGGCCGTCACGTTGAGGATGCCGTTGGCGTCGATGTCGAAGGTGACCTCGATCTGCGGCACGCCGCGCGGCGCCGGAGGAATGCCGGCCAGCTTGAACTTGCCCAGCGTCCGGTTCTGCGCCGCCAGGGGCCGTTCCCCTTGAAGCACGTGGACCTCGACCTCGGTCTGCGAGTCGGCAGCCGTGGAGAAAGTCTCGGTCTTCTTGGTCGGGATAGTGGTGTTGCGCGGAATCATGGACGTAGCCACGCCACCCAGCGTCTCGATGGACAGGGTGAGCGGGGTTACGTCGAGCAGCAGCAGATCCTTGACCTCGCCGGCCAATACGCCGGCCTGGACCGCCGCGCCGATAGCTACCACCTCATCGGGGTTCACGCCGCGATGGGGATCCTTGCCGAACATGGTCTTCACCAGTTCCTGAATCTTGGGCATGCGTGTCTGCCCGCCCACCAGAACCACTTCGCTAATCTCATTGATGCTGATGCCGGCGTCGCTGAGAGCCTTCTTGCAGGGCTCGAGCGAGCGCTCAAGCAGATCGCCGACCAACTGTTCCAGCTTGGCGCGGGTCAGCTTGCGAACCAGGTGCTTGGGTCCGCTGGCGTCGGCGGTCACAAAGGGCAGATTGATCTCAGTCTCGATGGTTGTCGAGAGCTCGATCTTGGCCTTCTCCGCGGCATCCTTGAGCCGCTGCAGGGCCATTTCATTGCCCTTTGAAGCCAAATCCAGCCCCTGCTCCTGCTTGAATTCGGCAATCAGCCACTCGACAATGCGCTGGTCGAGGTTGTCGCCGCCCAGGTGCGTATCGCCGTTGGTGGACTTGACCTCGATAACGCCTTCACCCACTTCGAGAATCGACACATCGAAGGTGCCGCCGCCAAAGTCGTAGACCACGATGGTCTCATCCTTCTTCTTGTCCAGCCCATAGGCCAGCGCGGCCGCGGTCGGCTCGTTCACAATGCGCTTCACATCCAGGCCGGCAATCTTGCCCGCGTCCTTGGTGGCCTGGCGCTGAGCGTCGTTGAAGTAGGCCGGAACCGTAATCACGGCCTCGGTCACCGGTTCGCCCAAGTAGGCCTCGGCGGATGCCTTCAGCTTTTGCAGAATCATGGCTGAAATTTCCGGCGGGGTATACTCCTTGCCCTGAGCAAGAACACCCACGTGGTCGCCCTGCTGGATCACCTTGAAGGGCACCATCTTCATCTCGTCGCTCACTTCGTTGTAGCGGCGGCCCATGAAGCGCTTGATGGAGAAAATGGTGTTCTCAGGGTTGGTGATGGCCTGGCGCTTGGCCACCTGCCCCACCAGCCGCTCGCCGCTCTTTGAGAAAGCGACGATCGAGGGCGTAGTACGCGCACCCTCTTCATTTGGAATCACTTTGGGCTCTCCGCCCTCGAGAACGGCAACGCACGAATTGGTGGTGCCGAGGTCAATGCCGATAATCTTTGCCATGTTTGGTTTCCTGCCTGTTTCTAGAAAATTCTGACTCTATTAGGATGCAACATTGAGTGAGATAGTGTCAACTTTATTTGATGGCGCATCGATAAACTATCCGATCCGGCTCAAAGGCCCGATTCCCTTCCCGCAGTTCTTGGAAGAGAAGGCAGTGAAGAGGGTCGAAGACCACCAAGCCGGACGCACCGGGTTTCGGCAGGCCCTTTTTCATGGACTGAAAAACGGCATCCCGCACCGGCAGTCTTCCGTCACTGGCGGCCAGCCCTCCAATCGTTTACCCTCAAAGGGTTCCGACAATAATGACCACCGCCGCCGCCCAAGCCCGCTACCCGCTCACCCAAGGCGTGAACCCGTGGCTGGTGACGGCTTCGGTGATGCTACCCACCTTCATGGAGGTGTTGGACACTGCCATCGCCTCGGTGGCTCTGCCCTACATCGCCGGCAGCTTGTCGGCGTCGAATTCGGAAGCGACCTGGGTGCTGACCAGCTATCTGGTGGCCAACGCGGTGATTTTGCCCGCCTCCAACTGGTTTGCCCGGCGTTTCGGCCGCAAGCGCTTTCTGCTCACCTGCATCATCATCTTCACCATCGCATCGTTCTTCTGCGGCGCGGCTCCGTCGCTGGGAGTGATTCTGCTGGCCAGGGTGCTGCAAGGAGCAGGCGGCGGCGCGCTGCAACCTTTGTCGCAATCCATCCTGCTGGAGAGCTTTCCCATATCGAAGCGGTCAATGTCAATGGCTGCCTATGGCCTGGGAATCGTCGTAGCTCCGGTCATCGGACCTACGCTGGGCGGCTGGCTGACCGACACGTTCAGTTGGCGCTACGCCTTCTACATCAACATTCCCGTGGGCATTCTGGCGGTTTTCATGGTCAGCCGCTTCGTCCACGATCCGCCCTACATCAAGAACGCCAAGGTGGGCGCCTTTGACAACATCGGCTTCGGCCTCCTCATGGTCTGGACCGGAAGCCTGCAAATTGTGCTCGACCGGGGCCAGGAGGACGACTGGTTCGGCGCCGCCTGGGTGCGCTGGACAGTGGCGGCGTTGGCAACATCGCTGGTGCTTTGGATCTGGCACTCGTGGACCAAGCCCAACGGCCTGGTGGACCTGCACGTCCTCAAAGACCGCAACTTTCGCACCGGTTGCATCCTGATTGCGCTGCTGGGGATGTGCATCTACATCACCATCGCCATCTTGCCGCTTTACTACCAGGAGATCCTGGGCTACACGGCCTTCACCGCCGGGCTGGTGGTGGGTCCGCGCGGCATCGGGTCGTTCATCGGCTCGCCGATCATCGGCATTCTCGGCTCCCGCATCGACAACCGCAAGTTGCTCAGTGCCGGATTCCTGGGCTTCGGCATCTGCGCCCTGATTTTCGGCACCATTAACCTCGACATTGGCCCTTACACGCTGCTGATTCCCATCACGCTCACCGGCTTTGCGCTGAGCTTTGTCTTTGTGCCCCTGTCTACCATGATGATGGCCACCATCCCCAACAAGGAGATGGGCAACGCCACGGGCCTGGCGAACATGCTGCGCAACATCGGCGGGTCGATCGGAATCTCAATGGCCACCACCGCGCTGATCCGCCGCGCCGCTCTGCACCAAACCGAGATCGGCGCCAATCTCACTCCGTCCACCATGGTCTTCCAGCAAAAATCGCAACTGATCGCAGGCTATCTTGGCCACCACATCGGCCCGGCACAGGCCCGGCCCGGCTCCCTGGGACTGATTTACGGCTTGATGGAACAGCAATCCGCTCTCATGGCTTATGTGGATGTCTTCCGCTGGACGGCTCTCTTGGCCTTCTTCTGCGCAGCGGCTGCGTGGCTGTTCAAGAAGCCGGTGAAACATGCGGCTCCGCCACCGGGAGTGCATTGAGGCTTAATCCTGGATTCACAAAGACTGCTTGCCTCTTTTCTCCCATCCCGAGACCTTCCAAGCCAAAGACCGGAGCCCGGTAAGCGATTCACCGACTACTCATTCTGCGAGTAGCGCCGCAAAAACTGCCTAAAAAAACAGAATAGACACGCTGCATCCCGGCGGGTTTACGCCGCTGACAAATCCTGCCCCTTGGCCTCGCGGCCCATCAGCGCCAGGCCGGAAAGCGACAAAGCAACCACAATCACGGTAACCGCCAGCACCGCGGGGTAACTGCCCCAACGCTCGGCGGCCAGGGCCTGCGCCTTGCCGTTCCACGAGGTAATCAGGCCGCCCAACTGGTAGGCAAGGCCCGGAGCCGTAGCCCGAACCGGGGCCGGCGATAGCTCAGTGAGATAAGCCGGCACCACTCCCCACGCTCCCTGCACCATGAACTGCATGAGCACCGCGCCGATGCCCAGCGTGACGGCCGAGTGGCCGTAGGCATAGAGCGGAATCACGGGAATCGCCAGCAGGGCCGCTATGACAATCGCCCGCTTGCGGCCCCATTTTTCCGAGAGCGATCCAAAGACAATGCCGCCGGCGATGGAGCCGAAGCCATACAACACGCCGATAAGCCCCACCGTCTGCGGCGAGAGCTTTGCCTGCACCGAGAGAAAGGTTGGATACACATCCTGGGTGCCATGCGAAAAGCTCATGAAGGCGGTCATCAGCAGCACCAAAAAGAGAAAGGTGGGCACGAAAGCCATCAGGCGGGCCAACTCCCCAGCCCTTGCTGGCCTGCCAGAATCGGCAGAACGCGCCAGGCGCTTTCTTGCGCCGGCCAGCCACACCGGCGACTCCTCGACCTCCATCTGCACATAGAAGACCAGCAGAGCGGGCGCCGCGCCGAGAATAAACAGCCCGCGCCAACCAATCCAATGGAAGAAGAGTGCGAAGGCGCCCGAGGCCAGAATGGAGCCCATCGCGTAGCCCTCCTGCAAGATGCCGGAGAAGGCGCCTCGGCCCTCCCTGGGCAGGCTCTCAAAGGTGAGCGCCGCGCCCACGCCCCACTCACCACCCATGGCGATGCCAAACAGCGCCCGCAACACCAGCAACACTGTGAGTGAGGGCGCAAAGGCGCAGGCCAGTTCGATGACCGAAAAACTGAGAATATTGGCCATCAGCACCGGGCGGCGGCCAAAGCGATCGGCCAACATGCCAAAGAGAAGGGCGCCCACCGGCCGGAAGGCCTGGGTCATAAAGACCGCGCCCAGCACCGCAGAGGGCTGGGTGTGGAATTCCCCGGCAATCGCTTTCACACAGAAAATCAGCAGAAAAAAGTCGAGCGAATCGAGCGTCCAGCCCAGGAAGGCGGCCACAAATGTGTGGCGCTGGGGGCGGGTGAGTTGGCGGAGGTGGCCGATCACTGACATAGGCCGGAGAATAACAGAATTGAATTGCGCCCAGCCCGCTCCCAGCCGCCGGAATGAATTTTGCTCTTTCGGCAGCCATATTCGACAGCGTTTGGCCCCGCAGACCGCAGAAGTTGCAAATTCATTTATATTTGTTGCAACGAATACTTTTCCTCGGGCATCCTATCTGCATCAGAAGATTCAGCGCAGAGCAGTTCATGTTTCCCCCCGTCTCCGCGCGCATCCGGTGAGAGCTCTGCTCTCTTTTCCCAACCCTGAAGCGGCCAATGGCCGGCACCGAAAGGAATATCGACGATGAAGCGTTTGGCACTTGTAACTGGCATTCTGGCGCTGGCAGCTCCCTTGGCCATGGCGCAATACTCAACCTGGGCCTCCGATCCGGCCCACAGCGAGGTGGACTTCAGCATCAAGCACGGCGGAGTCTCCAACGTGCATGGGCGCTTTGGCAAGGTGGCGGCCACGCTCGTTTACAACGAAGCCGACATTACCAAGGCCACCGTGACGGCCACCATCGACACCAGCACTGTGGACACAGGCGAAGAGCCCCGCGACACGCACCTCAAAACCGACGCCTTCTTCGACGTGACCAAGTTCCCCACCGCCACCTTCACCAGCACCAATGTGGTGAGGAACGGCAACAAGCTGACAGTATCCGGCAACTTCACCTTGCACGGCGTGACCAAGCCGATAGTCCTCGATGTGGATGGCCCTTCCACGCCGATCGAGAACGGCATGGACCACAAGCTGCACTCCGGTTTTTCAGCCACCACCACCATCAGCCGCATGGCCTTCGGAATTGGAACCGCTTTTCCGACTGCCCTGGTGGGCGACGAGGTCAAGCTGACCATAGAGCTTGAAATCGTCAAGCAATAAGACGGATACGAAGAGAAATGGGGGGCGGCTTCCGCCGCCTTTACCATGAAATAGCAGACCTGAACCGATGGGGGAGACTGTCGATGGCAAGCCTGAAAGTCGAAATCGCGCAGGATCCCCCATTTTCCAGCATTGAGGAGGAGGCGCTGCTGAACCTGCTTCGCAGCGCCGACTGCCTGCAACGCGCCTTCCAACTCAAGACCCGCCGCTGGGCCATCACCTCGACGCAGTACAACGTGCTCAGGATTCTGCGCGGCGCGCATCCCCAGGGGCTTACCTGTTCGGCAATCGGCAGCCGTATGATTACCGCCGAGCCGGATATTACACGGCTGCTGGCGCGGCTGAAGAAGCTCAACCTCATCCGCCAGCAGCGCGACCGAAACGACCGGCGCGTGCTATGGACGCAGATCTCCGATGCTGGGCTGGAACTGTTGCGGGAGATGGATCCCGTGATTCAAAAGGCGCCTGCGGAGATGCTTGGGCACCTGAACGGCGCGGAATTGGCCGAGTTGATCCGTTTGCTGGAGCTTGCCCGCAAGCACAGCGAAAACCCGCCTGCGCCTGTGAGCTGTAGCGGAAAAGAATGTCCTGCTAGGCGCCCAACGCCTTCTGAGCCACCGTCTCTTCGTCCGCATCCGTCTGAATAATCTTGTTGTGCAGGCAATAAAGAGCGAGTTCAAGGCGGTCGCTGACTCCCAGCTTGTCATAGATCTTGCGCAGATAATTCTTGATCACCTGCTCAGTGGTTCCCAACTGAAAGGCAATCTCCTTGTTGCGCTTGCCCTGGGTGATGCAGGTAATGATTGACATCTCTTTGGGCGAAAGCCGCGGCTGGCTGCGCGGACTCACCAGGGCAGCGGCCTGGGAGCGATAGGCCTCAATCACCCAGTTGACCGACTGATTGTCGATCCAGGTTTCGCCGGCGGCGATTCTGCGCACGCACCTGACCAGCAGGTCGGGCGAAATGGAACGGGAGATGATGCCGCGAACGCCGCGGCGATAAAGCTCCACAGTGTGATTTTCGTCGGCCGCAACGGCCTGCACAATCAGCTTCAAATCG
>Ga0224555_1003254_pt1 | contig 17034 bp, 17 predicted proteins | sample 714S23034metaG_FD_180687 | JGI IMG/M metagenome (GOLD analysis project Ga0224555, IMG submission 180687) | Peat soil microbial communities from Stordalen Mire, Sweden - 717 S2 30-34 | ecosystem: Environmental > Terrestrial > Soil > Wetlands > Peat | place: Sweden: Norrbotten County, Stordalen...
CCGCCGCTTGACTGATCAATGGGTCGGTTCAGCCCTCCAACTGGCCCGATTGGAATTGGAAAAATGACCCCGTGAAGCCCGTTCTCAGCGGGAGAACGTACCACTCGTGAGTAAAGAGAATGCTTGCCGAAATCCGCTCCTATGGAGTGGGTATCATTATTGCGGACCAATCGCCTCGGAAGGTCACAGCCGATGTTGTGGCCCTCACTGATATTAAACTTGCATTCCGTCTAGTAGAAGCAATGGATAAACAAATTATCACCGACAGCACCAATATGACAGAGGTGCATACCCAACGGCTTGCAAAATTAAAACCCGGTGAAGCATTTCTATTCTTCGGGAAGCTGGATGAACCGGAGGAAATTAGAACTGAAGATTATCGGCTGGCTAATAACATTAATATAACGTTGTCCGACGATGGGATAAAATCGTTATCCAGATATTGGGACACAAAACAAGATAAGTTAAGACCATACCCCGAATGTGGCTACCACCCATATTGTCGCGCCACCTGCAATTTTGCGCGCAGAACTTTGGCGAGAGAGATCGCCCGGCGAATATTTGTTAAACACTTTAAACCTGACAGCACAGATTCTTCTATTGTCAGAAACATACTGGGGCGGATTTCTAAATTGGTAATATATAATCTGAATGATGAAAGTTTTGACCGCGAACTGCTTTCTTGCGTAAAAGTTCATCTGTTCCGGCGGATTCAATACGGAACGAAGATAAATATTCCAAAGACAACAGTTCGGACATCTTTAGAAAGAATGTAGGGTGTATTATATGAGTGACGATTTTCACGACGGGAACATGGATAGTGTTGACACATCGCCTGATCTGTCTGATACATCAAGCGATGCGGAAAATGATGTCTCTGCGGATGTCTTTGCGGATGCCCCTGCGGATATACCCGAAGATGTCCCAGATAGTGGCAAAGATGATTCAGTTAATGATGCTTCGTCCGACATTCAAGAGGATATTCCGGAGGATGTGCCCGAAGTAATCCCCATGGACGCGCCAGAATTTACGCCTGAGGAAATTCCCGAAGATGTCCCTGAAGATACCTCAGCCGATACAGCACTAGATACCCACGAGGATCAAGAGGAAAAAGAACCTCTTGCCGAGCAAAACGAAGTAGAAGCCAGATTACGTGACGACATAAAAGACAACCCGGAATATATTGATGAAAAGGGGGGGCTTAAATGGCCAGAAAATGATGGATTTGAAGGTGAACCATCAAAGGTGACTTTACAGCCGGGGGAAACGATTGACAGATACGGGCCTGATGGGGTATTTACCTCACAGGCGGGAACGCCATATGAAGAACGTTCATTACCTTTTGATAAAGCTTCTCAGGACTATAATGCTTACGAAGTCGTAAAACCAATTGAGGGTGTATTGCAAGGGAAAACCGCTCCGGCATTCAATCAAAAAGGGGAAGGAACGCAGCAGAAACTGCCTGAATCAGTGGAGGATTTGTTTGACACACATTTTTTGAAGAGGAAATAATATATGAATATCAATGACCTATTAGATGAGCTGAAGAGGTTGGGCATCCCAAGCAGTTGGTTCTCACTTGAGGATAAAGGAGTTATCGATTACAAGACTTGTCTCAGATTTATTGACAATCAGTGGACTATATTTTATAGTGAACGTGGGGGGAAATATAAGGTGAAAACCTTTGAATCTGAGGATGCTGCCTGTAAAGAATTGCTGCTTCGTATGAAAGTAAAAAAAGAACGGAATAAACAATTACCATAGGGGAGAATCCATATGTCAATATTTAGCAAGAATCCAAACGAAGCTGACTATGTTGGTGGTAAAAAGCACTGGGCAGATGTAATCAAGAATTCCGGCCCTGGCGAACTGTTGATATGGCGGCAGCCGGAAGAAGATTTTAATACAAACTCCACTGTAGTCGCCATGCCCGGTGAAGAGGCAATATTCATCAAGGGCGGCGTTATTGAGCAGGTATTGGAAAATGGGACGTATAAGCTTTCAACGGAGAATTATCCTTTTATCAGCCGCTTGCGAAATGTCTTCACCGGCGGTATCAGCACTTTCAACTGTGTGGTTTACTTTGTTCGTAAAGCCCTTAGCATGGAGATATTATGGGGAACCTCTTCACCTATTCAAGTGCGCGACCCGGTCATGATGATAATGACAAGTGTCCGTGCAAGAGGTGCTTACAAAGTGACTATTGAAAACGGAGCAAAGTTTTTGACCAAATTGCTCGGGAACAATATTCCCTTTACAGTTCAAGACGAACTCACGAAGTACTTTGATAATCAATTCCAGCAGCATATTAAGTCGAGTATTGCAAAGGCAATGTTGAATGCCAATAGAGAGATTCTGGGCATCTGTGCAGACCAGGTTTCGCTAGCTCAAAACATCCAGCCTATTCTACAAGAAATATTTGACGATTATGGAATAAAGCTTGTAACCTTCTCGATTGCCGGAATTGACATACCCGAAAACGATCCCAATCGACAGAAACTTGAAAATGCTTTCGCAAATCGTGGGGTCATGAACATATTGGGCGCCGATTGGGGACGACAGCAGGCATCTGAAATTCTTCACGACGTAGCCAACAATCCGGGGTCGGGTGGCATTGCGGCTGCTGGTGCAGGACTTGGTATGGGCATGGCGGCTGGTGGTGTTTTGGGTGGAATGGCGCAACAAATGTTCGCCCCAATGCAACCGCAACAACCACCGCAACCCATACAACCACAACCGTCCGGCAGGTTCAATCAGAAGTCGGCAGCTTCTGCAGATGATAAGGCGAGTGCAAGTATCGCTGATGAAATTATCAAAGCGAGAGGGTTGTTGGACGCAGGTGTCCTAACACAGGCCGAATTTGATGCGATGAAGAAAAAGTTGCTCGGTCTATGAATCGAAACACATAAAGGAGTTAATGTAATTGAAAAAGACGCATACACTATGGGTGATGATGGATTTAGTATTCCTCATCGTTTTTAATGTGATGTTTTTTATCATTGGTGGAACCGACCACAAAGTATCCGTTTGGATTTCGTATGGGTCTATCCATTTCGCGTATTTTATACTACTTGTGACTCCTCTGTTGGTCTGCAAAGGGCAAAGTAAGGCAGTATTTGGCTTTTCGTTGTATTCGCTTTCATATGCATATTTTTTCACTGAGCTCATAACAGGAATGATCTTTATCTTTGTTTCCCCGGAAAGCTACATAGCAGCTTTATTAGTACAGCTCTGCATCGCTGGGGTTTACGCCGTTCTTATGATGTCCAACATGATAGCAAATGAGCGTACCGCTGAGGCAGAAGAAAAGAGACAATATGAGATTGATTATGTTAAGAAAGCAGCAGCCGAACTAGCATCAATTATGAGTGGAATAAGCGACGGAGATACGAGAAGAGAAATTGAAAAGGTTCATGACGCCATTAGCACAAGCCCTGTCAAGTCGCATCCAAGTGTACTGTCTCTTGAGACGCAATTGCTTGCTGGCATTGCCATTTTACGGAGTGTAATCAGAGCCAACAAAAGGGAGTCTATTATAGCGCAATCGGATACATTGTTAACGATGATCAACGAAAGAAATCGTCAGTTAAAATTTGTCCATCGGGATCGGCCGTGATGGCCACGTCCGTGGGCCGCAGCTCGTCCAGCTGCCTGATGCACTCTGGGCATGGTTCACAAAACATTGATATCCGGACGATGTGACGAACTTCCAGCGATGCCTTGCCTGGAAGGTCCGTTTCTGGCTGCTTGGCCTACCCGTCCAACAAAAGCCTATGCGTGCTCAATCTCTTGCAACTCTCATCGGGGTCGCCATCGTCATATTCGTGGTGATCGTGCTCGGGTCCACCGGTTCGTATGTGGTGGACCCCGGCTTTCGCGGCGTGGAGGTAACCCTCGGGAAAGTGTCGCCGGTTTTCAAGCCGGTGCTATGCCGCCGCCCCAATTTTGGGGTGGGGGAATCCCTCCCACCGTCTAGCGACAACTAAACTTCCCCGCTGACGACAATTATAATTCCCCATCGTTGGGGAGTTTCCGGTGGTTTTTCCGGTCGGGCCGCGGGCCCGAGCGGGCAGACTGCTGGAACATGATTAACACACAACAGCGGACTCGGCTCGTCATCGAGTTTCAACAGACAGGAAGTATTGGTATGAGCGCAATGAAAAGCGGGATGGATCGGAAGACGGCACGAAAGTATTTAAAAAAACCGGAGCGATTGAGCCAGCCACGACCGGCTCGGGATTGGCGCACGCGAGCGGATCCACTGGCGGCGATTTGGCGGGAAGCTGAACCACGTTTGAGCGCGGCTCCGGAGTTGGAAGCAAAGGCGTTGTTCGAGCATTTGCTGATGTTCCGTCCGGCGCAGATGCAGGAGACACAGTTGAGGACTTTTCAACGACGGGTGCGGGAGTGGAGGTTGGTGCATGGGCCAGCGCCCGAGGTGATCTTTCCGCAGACGCACAGTCCCGGGGAGGTCATGCAGGTGGACTGGACGCACGCCAAAGAACTGGAGGTGAGCATCGCGGGTCGGCCCTTGGATCATCTGCTCTGCCAGGCAGTGCTGCCGTATTCGAACTGGCAGTGGGCGACGCGGTGTCAGTCGGAGTCATTGCTGTCGTTGCGGGCGGGCCTCCAGGCGGCCTTATTCCGGTTGGGCAAAGTGCCCAAGCTCTTGCAGATTGATAACAGCAGTGCGGCCACGCATCAAATCAGTGGTGAGGGCAAACGGGATTTCAATCCGGAGTTTCTATCGTTGGCGGGCCATTACGGGCTGGCAGTGCGAACGATCCATGTGGGTTGCCCCAATGAGAACGGCGATGTGGAGTCGCACAACGGTCATTTAAAACGACGGCTGGAGCAGCATCTCTTATTGCGCGGGACGCGGGACTTTGTCCATGAAGCGGCTTACGATCAGTTTGTGGCCGAAGTGCTGACCAAAGCCAATGGGCTGCGCACGGCCAAGGTGGCGGAAGAACTCGCCGTGATGCGGGAACTGCCGCCCACGCGACTCTGCGAGTATGATGAAGTGGAGTGCCGGGTTTGCAGCCACAGCACCATCCGGGTCAAGCGTGTCACCTATTCGGTCCCCGCCCGGTTCATTGGCCGGCGGTTGCGGGCACGGGTTTATGAGCAACACCTGGAAGTTTATCACGGTGCGGAACAGATTGCGCAAATAACGCGAGCCCCTGGCCGGCAGGCGGTGATTGACTACCGGCATGTGATCCAAGCGCTCCTGCGCAAGCCGGGCGCCTTTGCCAACTACCATTACCGGGAAGAACTTTTTCCGAGCAGCACCTATCGCCGTGCCTATGACCGGCTGGTGCAAGATCACGGAACCGGACCGGGCGAACTGGAGTATTTACGACTGCTCAAGCTGACGGCGGAACTGGGCCTCAGCGCGATTGAAGGGTTGCTCAGTGAGATGCTGGGCGTGGGCACGCCTCCATGGCGGACCGCCACCCTGCGTGGCACGCTCTGTCCGCCACCCCGGGTGGAATTAGTGGAACCGACGGTGGATCTGAGCGTCTATGACGCGTTGCTGCGAGAGGAGGCCGTCCATGTCGCATGATCCACTGGCCGGGTTGCTGCGCAGTTTTCATCTCTCGACGATGGCGTCCATCTATGCTGACACCCTGCAACAAGCCGAACAAAACCACTGGGGCTACCGGAAGTTCCTGCAACACCTCTGCGAGAGTGAAGCGGAAGACCGGCGGCAGCGGCGCATCGCACGCCTGCTCAAACAATCGGGGCTGCCTGACGGCAAGAACCTGGGCAACCTGGATGAGACGCTGCTGCCAGAAAAAATCCGACGACAATTACCCACGCTGCTGGAAGGTGGCTTTGTGGAGCGAGGTGAAAACTTGCTCGCCTTTGGCCTGCCGGGCCGAGGGAAAAGTCATTTTGTGTCCGCCTTGAGCCGGGAATTGATCCTGCGACATGGCCACACCATTCTGTTCATCCCGACGTTCAAACTGGTGCAACAACTATTAAACGCCAAGAAGGCGTTGAAACTGGAAGCATTCCTCAAAAAGCTCGACCGGTATGAGGTCGTGGCGCTGGACGATATCGGCTACGTCCAGCAAGACCGGGAAGAGATGGAAGTGTTGTTCACGTTCCTGGCAGAACGCTATGAGAGGCGCAGCGTGATGATCACCAGCAACCTGGTGTTCTCAAAATGGGATCAAATCTTCAAGGACCCGATGACGACCATGGCGGCGGTGGACCGGTTAGTGCATCACGCCACCATTTTGGAGTTCGACGGAGAAAGCGTGCGGGCCAAAAAAGCCAAAGCTCGCTCCGCCCCCTGAAGCCGCAGAAACTCTGCCTCCCGGAGCCTCGGGTATTCGACCGCAGCGGGGCGCGAGCTGTCGGCTCGGAAGCCGCCCCGCTGCTCGTTTTAACTTGCCAATCTGAGCACAAACCCAGACGAGCTCACGGTAACATCAGTCGTGAGGCAACGCATCCCATGTGGGGAATTATAATTGTCGCTGATGAGGAAATATAATCGTCGTTGACGGCTCCCACCCTCGTAACGGTACAGTCACCCTTGGCGGCGTTGACATTGCGGCCAGCCTCATGCTACTTATGACACGGCTCGAACCATTATGAGTTCGTTTCTAAATCGTAACCGTCCGGCGGTGCCGTCTTACGGTGATGTGGGCGGGTGTGGCATGATGGTCGGGTGAAACGACAATCATCTCAAATCCGCCCGACCCGACGCCACCTCACCCCCAAAGAGAAAGCGGCGATTCTTAGAGAACACCGGCGCAGCGGGCTCTCGCTGCTGGCTTTTGCCGAGAAGCACGGACTGTGGTACAGCAGCCTTCTGCGCTGGAGATGCCGGCAAGGCCAGGGAGCGAACGTTGAGGGGCCGCCAGACACCGCATCCGATCCCCCCCATCATCAGGTGCCGACGTTCCTTCACTGTCTCCACTGCTCGAGTAAGAACTGATACGAACCGCGCCTGCCCGGGCGGCTGCTTTTTGGGGTGCGACGCAATTTCTACCAGCCTCAGGTGTTCTTATGAAGAATCAATTGCTGGCAACATGCCTCGGATCAGCGGCATGGGGTAAGAGTCATTTTGATTGCACGATTTGCAACACACGTATTGTGAATCGCTTGCGAATTTCTCAGGCAGATGCCGGAAAACTTCCTTTCTTCCGGAGAGGCGTCGCCTGCCCGGGTGCCAGCAACAAGGGATGCGATAACGGCTTCAAGTCGTGAGCAACTTCTCCAACTTGACCAGTTCCTTCAGTGCGTCATCTACGTCTTTCTCCTCCAGCGCAGTGCGAAGACTCTCCAAGAGTTCATTGATTTTCTCCTTTTGATCTGATGTTTTCAGGTTTCGTCGCTTTCTCTTTCTCTTGGGCAACTGGAGCGTTTCTTCCACGATTCTGGAAGTGACCTTTCCTGCGCCCGCCGCTTCGAGGATCGTCTGCCATTTCCTGGGGAATTCTTCGGGTTCCAATTTCAGAAATGGGCGGATCTGGAATTCATTGGCTGGTTTGGGTTGGTTTTCCGGGAGCAGTTGAATACGCTCTGCACTGCCAATCAACTTGTTCGCGTAGCTGCGCCCGAATCCCCAGCGCTCCTGGCAATAAACGTTGAAGTTGCGGTGTGTCTCACGAAACAGCCCATTAATCTTGATTTCCATGAGGGCGCTCCCAACCTCAAAAAAATCCCCCAACTTGGCGTCAATCACTTTTTCCAACTTCGCGAGGCGCTGTTTTTCCTCGGCGGCGAGGGGAGTGGCGATTTCAACGGTGGTCGATCTTGCCTCCAGAGCCTGGGACTCCGGTATACCAGCTTGCTCTTTTGTTTCGATCTTCATTTGGCTCTTAGGGTTGTCGGCTTTTTTCATGGTTGCAGCATTATGCGAAACGGCCGCAAGAATGCAAATCTTATTCACAATCTTATTCACAAGTCGCAGACGTTCAATAACATGTGCCAAAGGTGACGGTCGTCACCTCTGGGGTGGAAAGCCCGCAAATCCCGTCGGCTTTCTTCCGAGCATAAGGATGGCTCGAATCACCCTATCGCCGACGGAGGAAGCAGATTTGTCCGGAATGAAGTTGTGTGGTTTCGCTGCTTTCAAACAGCGTGGGCCATGTCGAGGCTGGCTGCGACTGGAACTTGTGCGGCGGAGTGACCAAGCCAAGGGCTTTGAGGTCTTGCCCAAACGCTGGATCGTCGAACGGACCTTTGGCTGGTCGAGCAAATCGCGGCGGCTCTGCCGTGACTACGAAGTGCGGCTGGATCATGGTGAATCGATGATTCGGATTTGCATGATTCGTCTGATGGTCAAACACTTGGTGTCAATATGAACAAGGCATTTTCAAAACACGCTCTAAATGCCGCCAACAGATCCTCCTTAACGATCGTGAACAGGTCTGCAACGTAAAGAGTAAAATTGACAGATAAGAACATTTGTGAGAATTCTTTAAGAAATTCAGGTGAGGAGTATGAAAAAGAAACTCAGCGTTGGACTGATTGGAGATGGTCACCAGGTGAGAGAAACGCATCTCCCGTAACGTATTGTCCGGGTCACGCCGCCAGGGCTAATTGTTGACGGTCTTGCTGGGCCAGCATTTGCAACCAATCGTTGAGGTTGCGGCGGATAAAGCGCCACTGGAACGGTTGTGCGATCTGCTCATAATGCCGTTCAAATTGGGCCAGGCGCTCCGCCACAGCCGCCAGCGAAGGAAAGTTATTGGGGGTGAGCACCTTTTGTTGCAGGATGGAGAAGTAAATCTCGATTTGATTGAGCCAACTGGCATGCACCGGGCCATGCACCAACGGCATGCCGGGCGATCTCGGGCACGCTCCAGCGCGACAAGGGCACCTGTTGTTGACTGGGCAACTCACAGGCCAGGGCTTTAATTTGCACCACGACTTCCGGGGGGAAAAGACCGGGGGCGGCCCGGTCGGGGGAGTTCCTCCAAGCCCGCCAGGCGTTCGGTAAAGAAGCGCTTGCGCCACAAGCTGACCACTTCGCGGCGTGTATCCAAGCGCCGGGCAATTTCATCATTGGCCAGTCCTTCGGCGGCATGAAGGATCATTCTGGCGCGCGCGACCTCAAAATACGGCAACGTATACTTGGCCGCGCGCCGGGATAATTCCCGCTTTTCCAAGCCGGATAAAACAATACGAAATGGGCTGTGTCTAGGCATGCCAGTTCTATAGCACATCACCCCCAAAACGCAACACTAATACGTTAGTTTATTTAATAATTCGCCCACTTAGTCTATACCCAACAGGTCCTCTGGTATCGCGTTTGCCCCAGACAACCTTCTGCCAACTCGCAAAGCCGCCGGGCACTTATTTCCGAACAGAGGCACTTCTCAGATTTATCCATAAAGCCAGCCTATGCTGTACACTAGAATTGGGCAACCTCCTCTGACATGGCGTCCTCAGCAAGCTCCGCGACCTCCTGCCACAGCCCGGATTCCAGTGCTTCCACCGGTGTCATCCCGTCCATGTGGCATGGGGTGACCAGCCATTCTATAAAATGCTCGCTCCCCAGCCGGTTGCGCAGGGCCGTGATGGTGTTGAACTGAACCGCTCTTAACAGCCGTTCGCTTGTACTCATGCAGGTTAGTTTGGCATCGTTCATATAAGCCAAACCTATATAATTTCATCGTGAGCGAAATTACTTCTTCCGATGTAGCTGCGTCCGGCACACAGGCTGTAGTCGATCACGTCACCCAGCAGGCTGCCAGCGGTTGGCTCCTGTGCGTTTCGACGGGGGACGCCAGGCCGGCTCTTCGGAGTCGGCTTGAGCATTTACCCGATCCCTGGTGCCCGGTGGATTTTATGGTTGAAATTGAAACTGATTTTGCGCATTGGAAAGGGAATCATATGAACCAGCGAAAACTTGGAACACAAGGATTGACCGTTTCGGCGCTCGGACTCGGGTGCATGGGAATGTCGGAGTTCTACGGTTCGCGCGATGACCAGGAATCCATCGCCACGATCCACCGCGCGCTCGCTCTCGGCGTGACCTTGCTCGACACGGCGGACATGTACGGCTGCGGCGAAAACGAGCGGCTGGTCGGACGCGCCATCAAAGGCCGCCGCCGCGAGGTGATCCTGGCCACGAAATTCGGAAACGTGCGCGACGAGCGGGGTAATTTCCTAGGCGTCAACGGCGCTCCCGAATACGTCCGGCAGTGTTGCGATGCCAGCCTGCGGCGGCTGGGCGTGGATGAAATTGACCTCTACTACCAGCACCGGGTGGACCCGAAAGTGCCGATTGAGGAAACCGTCGGAGCGATGAGCGAACTGGTTCGCGCCGGAAAAGTGCATTACCTGGGATTGTCCGAAGCGGCGCCCGCGACGATCCGGCAGGCAATGAAAGCGCATCCCATCAGCGCGTTGCAGACGGAGTATTCCCTGTGGACGCGCGATGTGGAGGCGGAAATTCGGCCGGTCTGCCGGGAATTGGAAATCGGCTTCGTGGCCTACAGCCCGTTGGGTCGCGGCTTTCTCACGGCGAAATTCAAGAAAGCCGACGACCTGCCGCCGGGGGATTGGCGCCGGAACTCGCCGCGCTTCCAAGGGGAGAACTTCGAGCGCAACCGAGAATTGGTTGAGCGGATCGAAGCGCTGGCGAGGCGGAAGAAATGCACGGCAGCGCAACTGGCTTTGGGCTGGGTGCTGGCCCAAGGCGACGACATCGTTCCAATTCCCGGCACCAAGCGACGGAACTATCTGGAAGAAAACGTGGCGGCGCTGAACATCGAACTGACACCGGCGGATCTGGAAGAAATCTCGGCAGCGGCGCCTCCCGGAGCCGCCGCCGGCATGCGTTACCCGGAAGCCAGCATGCAGAGCGTCAATCGCTGAACCGCTAGAACGCGCCGATGCGCCGGCGGCGGGCTTGCCCGAACGGATCTCGATCTTCGGGATATCGGCTTTGCCGCCTTTTTACATGCGCACGTTCGCCGCCTTGTCGCGGCGCGTGCAAGTGGACGTTTTTCTCCTGGAACCGTGCCAGGAGTTCTGGGGCTACATCAGTTCGGCGCGGGAGCAGGAAAAGACGCTGAAGAAACAGGGCAAAGGGGCTTCCGCCGCGGCCGACCTGCATTTGGAGCCAGGCAACCGCCTACTGGCCTCGATGGGGCAACTCGGGCGTGATTTTTTGCACCAGGTGCAGGACGCGGGGGAATGGCAGGAGACGGACTCACCCTTGTTCACGGATCCCGGCGAGTACACTGTTTTGACCTGCCTCCAGTCCGACATCCTCAACTTGCGCGACCGGGGAAAGGACGACGTGGAGAAGAAGGTCATTTCGGCCGAGGATGCCTCGGTCCAGGTCCATTCTTGCCACAGTCCTCTGCGGGAGTTGGAGGTGCTTTACGATCACCTGCTGGATTGGTTTGATCGCGACCCGCAACTGGCCCCGCGGGACATCCTCGTCATGATTCCCGACATCGAGCTTTATGCCCCCTTCATCCGCGCGGTTTTTGACTCACCGGAGCAGGATCACCTCCGAATCCCGTTCAGTCTGGCGGACCGGACGGCGCGCACCCAGAGTCATCTGATCGAAACTTTCCTTGGCATCCTCAACTTGGCGGACTCGCGCCTTGGGGTGAGCCGCGTGCTGGCGCTTTTGGAATCAGCCCCCGTCCGGGAGAAGTTCGGGATTGAGGAGGCGGACCTCGAACTTGTGCGCCACTGGGTGGAAGAAGTGCGCATCCGCTGGGGCCAGGATCAGCAACAAAGGGCCGCATTGGGGCTGCCGGCGTGGCCGGAGAACAGTTGGCGGCATGGGCTGGACCGGCTGCTGCTGGGTTACGCCATGGCCGCGCATGGTGAAAAGCTCTTCCGGGATGTGTTGCCATTCGACGACATCGAAGGGAGCGCGGCGGACGTCCTGGGGAACTTCGTCGAATTCCTGGAGCGCCTGTTCAACACCTTGAAGGCCATGGAAACACCGCGCCGGCTGGATGAGTGGGTGTCAACGCTCCAGGAGGTTCTCAAGAGTTTCTTTGCGACGGGAGAGGATGAGGAATCGGAGATGCAGGTCCTGCGGGCGTGCTTTGAAAAGCTGGCGCGCGCGTCCGCGCGATCCGGTTTTGACCAGCCGGTCGAGCTGGCCGTGATCTTGGAGCAGCTGAACCGGGACCTTTCCGAAGACCGGTTTGGCGCTGGCTACCTGACCGGCGGCATCACGTTCTGCACTCTCAAACCCATGCGGAGCATTCCGGCGAAAATCATCTGTCTCCTGGGCATGAACGACCGCTCCTTCCCCCGCCCGTCGGCCCGGCTCAGCTTCGATCTTATGGAACAGGACCCGCGCTTGGGCGACCGGTCCAGCCGCGAGGATGACCGCTATTTGTTTCTGGAGACGCTGCTTTCGGCCCGTGAGCGGCTCTATGTGAGCTACGTGGGGCAGTCCATCAAGGACAACAGCGAATCCCCTCCCTCGGTCCTGGTCAGCGAGCTGATGGATTACATCGAACAGGGATTTGAGTGGCCTGACCATGATGTGATTGCCGACCATATCCTCACCCGGCACCGCCTGCAGGCTTTCAGCAGCGCTTATTTCAGCGGTGGCCGGCTCTTCAGCTACTCGCGGGAGAATTTGCAGGCAAGCCAGGCTGTTCACCTGGCGCGTTCCGCGCCGGCCCCTTTCATCTCCAGCCCGCTGGCCGAACCGGAACCAGAGCGGCGGCAGATCAGCCTGCAAACCTTGTCTGATTTTCTCCGGCACCCAGCCAGGTTCCTGGCCACTCAACGGCTGGGGATTCACCTGCTTTCAGATGGCGGCGCACTGGAGGAACGGGAGCCGTTTGCGATCGACAACCTGGACAGTTACCTGCTCAAGGAAGAATTGCTGGAACGAAGATTGGCAGGTTCGAGCGTCCCGAACCCGGGACAATTGATTCGGGCGTCGGGACTGCTGCCGGCCGGCATCGCGGGCGATATTTGCTGCGCGCAACTGGACCGGGACGTCGAGGCGTTCTTCAAGCAGCTTCAGCCGTACAAGCCCAAGAACTTCGATCCGTCGGTTTCTTTCGACCTGCGGGTCGGCGACTTCCTGATCTCCGGCCATTTCAACAGGGTTACGCCGGACGGCCTGCTTTTTTACCGGCCGGCTACCATCAAGCCCAAGGATCTTTTGCGCGCCTGGGCGGAGCACCTCCTTTGGAGCGCCATCAACCGCGGGGAAAGGCCCGCAAAGACGGTGGTGCTTGGAACAACATCACTCTGGAATATTTCTCCAGTCGCCGACCCGCTGCCTGTTCTGGAGCAACTCCTGCAACTTTACTGGACGGGACTCTCCCAGCCTTTGAAGTTCTTCCCGGAAAGCTCCTACGCCTTCGCCAGAGCGGATCTGAAAGCGCTCAACGGGACGGCAGGCAAGACCACGAAACAGCCCATGGACTTCGCCGAGGACAAATGGAATGGCAACGATTTCGGCACCCCCGGCGAGTGTGAAGACGCCTATTTCACCCTCTTTTTCAAAGACGGCGCCGTCCTTGATGAGGATTTCCAGGAATGCGCCCGAACCATGTTCAATCCATTTTTTGAACACGCGGAGGAAACCGAATTATGAGCGGCCCCAAGGCATTTCATCTTACGGAGACAGCCCTGGCGCGGGGCACGAGTCTCATCGAGGCCAGCGCCGGGACGGGCAAAACCTACACCATCACGGCCCTGTTTGTCCGGCTGATTCTGGAGGAAAACCTGTCGGTCCGTGAGATACTGGTGGTGACATACACCGACGCGGCCACGGAAGAACTGCGCCACCGCATTCGACAAACCCTAGCCGACGCGCTCCAGGCTTTTGAGTCGGGTTCGAGCGACGTTCCCTTTCTGCGCGACCTGGTCAAACGGCATTCCGGGGAAACCAGCGAAATGAAAGCGCGGCTCCAGACCGCCCTATGCGGCTTCGACGAGGCCCCGATTTTCACGATTCACGGCTTCTGCCAGCGGATGCTCAAGGACCGGGCCTTTGAAAGCCGCCTGCTCTTCGACATTGAACTAGTGACCGACCCCTCGGAGTTGCTACAGGAAATCGCCGACGATTTCTGGCGGACGCATTTCTACGAGGCCGGGACCATCCTGGTCAACTTCGCCCTCAAGAACAACTGCGGGCCGGACCGTTTCGTGGGGCTGCTCCAGACCTTCATCAATTATCCGTTGCTCGAATTCCTTTCGCAGGCAAAAGGGCGGAGCCTGGAGTCGCTTTTTGCCGAGTTGGAACATGGCTTTCAGGCCGCGCGAGCGGTCTGGCTGGCCGAACGGGACAACATCAAAGCCTGTTTTGGATCCAAGGCCAAGTGGTGCAACCGGCCGTACAACAGCGACGCGGAAATGACCCCGATCTTCGACCAGCTTGACGCCGGTTTTTCGGAAAATGGAAACGCTGGTGAGGCTCTGGGATGCCTGTCGAGTTTCTGCCCGTCCGCGATGGAAGCAAAGAAGGCGAAAAGATCCTCTCTGCCCGTTCCCAAGCACCGGTTCTTTGATTTGTGCGAAAAGTTGTGCGAGGCCGAGAGAATGTGGCTTGCCGGCCTGCAGTTGGAATTTGTCGACTATGCCAAAAAGGAACTGCCGCGGCGGAAGGCGGAGCGAAAGATCCAGCACTTTGACGACCTGCTGACCCGGTTGCACGAGGCGCTCACGGGACCAAACGGCGGTGCCTTGGCGGAGGAACTACGCGAGCGTTACAAAGCGGCGCTGATTGATGAGTTTCAGGACACCGACCCGGTGCAGTACCAGATATTTCACCAGGCCTTTTCAGGCGGCAAGACGTTTCTGTTCCTCATCGGGGATCCAAAGCAGGCGATCTACGCGTTTCGCGGGGCGGACATTTTCACCTACCTGGAGGCGGCCAAGGAAGCAACCCGCCGCTTCACCTTGGGCGAGAACTGGCGCTCCGAAGCCGGGCTCGTCGTGGCGGTCAACAAAATCTTCAGCGGGGCCCCCCGTTCCTTTGTCTTTGACCGAATTGAATTCCAGGAGGCCATCGCGAGGGGCCAGGCCGACCAGATGTCGCTCACCTTCGATGGCCAAGCCGAGCCGCCGTTTCATCTCTGGTTTTGGAAGCGCACCGGCAAGGAGATCACACGACGCCTGGCCGAAATGATCCTGCCCCAGGTCGTGGCCGGCGAGATCGCCCGGCTGCTCAACGGCAACACCAAGATTGGAGAGCGGCGGCTTAAACCGGAGGACATTGCGGTGCTGGTCATGGAGAACCAGCAGGCCCGCAAAATGCAGGAGGCCTTGAGTGATTTGAATATTCCGAGCGTCCTCCATACCACGGCCAGCCTGTTTCTTTCCCAGGAGGTGCTGGAGTTCCGCCGCATCCTGGCTGGCGTGGCGTTGCCGGGTGACGAGCGCCTGGTGAAGGCGGCGCTGGCCACCGACCTTTTCGGCGTGGACGGTGAGCGACTTTCGGCCTGCACTGAAAGCCAGTGGCAGGAATGGTTGCAGCGGTTCCACGAATACCTCGACCTGTGGGACCAACGCGGCTTCTTCCGCATGTTCCGGCACTGGCTGCAACGGGAAGGAGTCCGCCAGCGGTTGTTGGCCTTTCCGGATGGGGAACGGCGGCTTACCAACGTGCTGCACCTGGGCGAGGTGCTCCACCAGGCCGAAACAGAACGGCGCCTTGGCATCAGCGGGCTGCTCAAGTGGTTGGCCGAGCAAATGGATTCCGGGATGGAAGCGGCCGAGGAACACCAACTGCGCCTGGAGCGCGATGAAAACGCGGTTCGGCTGGTCACCATCCACAAAAGCAAAGGCCTCCAATACCCGGTGGTGTTTTGCGTGTTCTCCTGGAGGCATTCAGAAATTGAAAGGGGCGGGGAGGAGCAGGTTTTCTTCCATGATCCCAGCCGCGCGCAACAGCTTGTCCGCGATCTCGGGCCGGAGATTTCAGATGATCATCGGAACCTGGCCGGGGAGGAAAAGCTGGCTGAGAATGTGCGGCTGCTTTACGTGGCCCTGACCCGCGCCAAAAATCGCTGCTACCTGGTCTGGGGCGGCATGAAGAACTCCGCGACGTCCGCCCCCGCCTGGCTGTTCCACCGGCCACCCAACCTGGATGGCGCGATTCTCCCCGCGTTAAGGGCGAACTTCCCGCTCTTGACCGACCCGCGCATGCTGGCCGATTTGGAGCAGCTGAAGCAGAACTCGGGCGGAACGCTGGCCCTGGTGGAGATGCCGGAACCGGCGGGCGATCCTTACAGGCCCGAAGATGCCGCCCCCTTGAAGCTTGATTGCCGGGAATTCAAGGGCCGGATCGCGCGCGACTGGCTGATTTGCAGCTTCTCCTATTTCAAAGCGGGCAAGCAGGAGGAACTCCCCGACCGCGACAACGTGCCGCCGGCTAAACGGGATGGAATTCCCGGCACTCGCATCTTCGCTTTCCCCAAGGGCGCCAAAGCGGGAACCTGCCTGCACGAGATACTGCAAAAACTGGACTTTGGCGCGACCAAAGAGGTCATGGAGGCGCTGGCCAATGAAAGATTGCAAGCGCACGACCTGGCCCAGCCCGGCAATTCCGCAGCGGTATGCGAGGCCCTCCGAACAACTCTGCGCTTCCCGCTCGTCCCGGAACGCCCGGACTTCAACCTGACCCGAATCTCTGGCGCCGAGCGGCTGAGTGAGCTTGAGTTCTATTTCCCCGTCCAGCGGGTTTCGTTGCCGCGCTTGCGGGGCCTGCTTGCCAAACTCGGCTGGCCGGAGGCTGTCCCGGGCCAGATTGGCCGGATGACCTTTGACCCGGTGAGCGGGTATTTGAAAGGGTTCATCGATTTGGTTTTCAGCTTTGAAGGGCGCTATTACCTCGTGGATTGGAAATCCAACTGGATGGGAAACCGGGTGGAAGATTATGCGCCGGACGCCATTCGCCTGGAAATGCGTCAACAGCAGTACTTTGTTCAGTATCATTTCTACACTCACGAGTGGTACGTTCTCCCGCTGAGAACGGGCTTCACGGGGTCATTTTTCCAATTCCAATCGGGCCAGTTGGAGGGCTGAACCGACCCATTGATCAGTCAAGCGGCGGAAGCGCTTGTAGTT
>Ga0224555_1003255_pt1 | contig 17031 bp, 17 predicted proteins | sample 714S23034metaG_FD_180687 | JGI IMG/M metagenome (GOLD analysis project Ga0224555, IMG submission 180687) | Peat soil microbial communities from Stordalen Mire, Sweden - 717 S2 30-34 | ecosystem: Environmental > Terrestrial > Soil > Wetlands > Peat | place: Sweden: Norrbotten County, Stordalen...
GGCGAAAATCATTGGCTGTGAATCATCAACGTTCAATGCGGGCGCCGGCGAATTATCCGCTGCATCGGCTGTCTGAACCGTATTTTCAACAGTTGAATCCTGATTCAACGCCTGCTGTGAAACCACTGCCGTCGGAAGCTGTGAATTGTCATTTAATGAATTATCGGCCTGGCAGTTATTCTCATTTACCGATTCTGCCGGAGATTTTTGATATGAAGTATTAAGAGGCGCTGAATTATTATTATTGCCATTCTGTATTAAGGATAAAAACGTGTCCGCGGAACCTTTCTCAGGCGCCGCAAATATCGAAGGGTCCGAAACAATAGACATCGCCGCCGATTTTAGGGTTGTTAAAAATATCTGTATCTGGGCCGGCGTTAAATTATTATTTTGAATGACTGTGGATACAACCGGGTTTTTTGCGATTGAAGCCGTGTCCTGTGAGGCAACGCTTGAAATTCCTCCGGTTATATATAACATGGCAACAGCCTGATATAGCGCCGATTTTATCTGCTGATTGGAAGCCGTGGCGGATGTTTGTGTCTGATTTTCCGCGGAAGCGGAGCCGGATAAGAGGCTGTTTATAATATTATTAAAATTATTTGTTGTATCAGGATTGTTAGAGGAAGAAACAGCTGAGTTGCCGCCTGAAAGCGCGGACAGACTTATTGAAGAGCTGTTTGCGAACAAAAGTGGATTGACCACAGTCCGTCCTCCGTACTTAAGGCCCTCCTTGCGGTCCAGGCCGTCAGTGTCGCGGGTAGTAGACCCGCTTGAAACTTTTCTTTTACATACATAGTATACAAAACAAATCAATCCCTGTCAAGAATAAAAATTAATAATTATGCTGTTCCTTCCTGTTGTACTTTGAAACCGCCACTTCGTCGAGAACCTGCTGTTCGTTGAAAATTACCATTTTCCTGAAAACCTCAAATTGTTTCTCTTTAAGCTTTTCATAGACCTTTTTTTCCCTGCTGGCCTCAACGACTTCGGCCCTTTTCGTTTCAACGCGTCTCTCCAATTCCCCTATTTTTTCCATGGTATTGTCAATTTTTGACAATAAAACCTCAATATGCTGGTCATAAAATAAAAGAGTCTGTACGTCGGTTCTGCCGGCGCTTTCGCCGCACTTTTCGTTAACAATATAAGCCCTTTTATCTTTTGTTTCTTTGAGTATCTTTTCCTGTTCCTGTTTTAGCCCGTTCAGCCTCAAAAGTTCGTGTTTAAGCTGTTCTTCCCTTTTTTCCTTTACATTAAGGACGGTTTCAAGCTTAAACCTGAATTTTTTCATGATTTAAACATTTTTTCCAGAATCTCAACGGTTTCGCTGTATTCTGTTTTTTCATCAATTCCCTGGTTAAGAAATTCCCTGACGCCGCCGATTTTTTCAACGGCATAATCGATTGACGGATTTGAGCCTTTTACATAAGCGCCTATATTAATGAGATCCTCGGCGTTTTTATATGTGGATAATATCTCTTTCATCCTGTTTGCCGCCTTTTTATGCTCCGGAGTCGTAATATCAATCATGCATCTGCTGACAGATTCAAGCAGGTCAACCGGAGGATACTGGCTCTGCGCGGCAAGCGCGCGGGATAATACAATGTGGCCGTCAAGTATGGCCCTGACGCTGTCGGAAATAGGCTCATTCATATCGTCCGCTTCAACGAGTACCGTATAGAGGCCGGTGATGCTTCCTTTTTGGGGCGTTGTCCCGGCCCTTTCCAAAAGTTTCGGCAGAAGTCCGAATACAGACGGGGTATAACCTTTCGTGGTCGGAGGTTCGCCGATAGCCAGCCCGATTTCGCGCTGAGCCATTGCAAACCTTGTTACCGAATCCATCATAAGCATGACATCATTGCCCTTGTCCCTGAAATATTCCGCTATGGATGTCGCAACGAAAGCGCCCATCCTTCTTATCAATGCAGGCTGGTCGCTGGTGGCGGCCACTACGACAGAGCGTTTCAAACCCTCTTTTTTTAGGTCCTTTTCTATGAAGTCCCGTACCTCGCGCCCCCTCTCTCCGATGAGCGCGATAACATTGACGTCGGCGCTTGTATTTCTTGCGATCATACCTAGTGTGGTTGATTTTCCAACGCCTGAACCGGAAAAAATACCCATCCTCTGCCCTTTTCCCACTGTAAGCGGGCCGTCAATGGAACGTATGCCTGTGGCTATGGGATTTTCAACTTTTTTTCTTGTTATTGGATCCGGCGGAGAATTATAAACCGGATAATATGTTTTTGATTTAATCGGGCCCCTGCCGTCAATAGGCCTTCCCAGCCCGTCAATGACCCGGCCCAGAAGATGGTCCCCGACTTGAACCTTGAATTCCTCGCCCGTTGCCATTACTTTTGCGCCCGGACCGATGCCCCTTAATTCGCCCAGAGGCATCAAAAGCGCCCTGCCTTCCCTGAAGCCGACTATCTCGGCGTCAATGGAATGCTCTTCGTTTCTGGATATTATTTTGCACGTTTCGCCGATGGATGATTTCATTCCGGAGGCTTCAAGGACAAGGCCGACTATCTGAGTAACCTTGCCGCTTGTTTTTAATACTTCCATGTTCCGCAGCCTGTCGTGATATTTGGAGAGGTTGATTACGCTCATATATTAATCCGCTGAAAGAAGATTTTTTTTGATCTCACCGAACTGGTAATTAATATCAGTGTCGACTATCTGATTTTCAGATTCAAGCCTGCACTCACCCGGTTCAAGCATGTCGTCGGGAAGTATATGCAGTACTTCATTTATATCGGTCAGGGCCATAAAATCCTCCCTGTGCGATTTGATCAGATCGAGATCCGCGGGATTTGTATAAATTGTAATCTTTTCCTTTTTTTCTATTGCCTTGACGGCTTCTTTGACAAAATTCACGATTATATCTTTTGATACGGAAAGTTCCCGGTCGACTATTTTTCTGGCAATATCTATTGAAAGATTTACCGCATCTTCCTCCGCGGCGTTGATGATCTTTTGTTTTTCGGCAAGGGCGCCCTTTGAAATAGAATGCAGCACGCTTACAACTCCGCTGTATTTGGTGTCCATTTCAGACTTGCCCTTGGCAAGCCCCTCATAATATCCCCTGTCAAAGCCCGCCTCATAGCCCTCTTTTTCCTTTAACGCCTTTAGCTCTTCCGCCTGTTTTTCCGCGTCGGAACGCATCTTCGCGGTTTCATTTTCGGCGGCTGTCTTAAGTTCTATATTCAGCGCCTCAATCTTTACAAGTTCGGCTTTCTTTTGTTCGATGGAATTTTCAATCGACTTTAATTCATCAACAGCGGCCGAGCTCTTCTGCTGGGGGGTTAACTCCGCCTCTTTTTCCCCGTCCCGCTTATTGAGCATCGACGCCTTTGATAAAAAAGAACCCCGTAGCTTATACGGGGTATCTTTTATATTATATTCACCTGGTGTGTACAGGTTTTTAAACAAATATTTCCTCCTCGCCGCCGCGGGCAACAACAATTTCGCCCATCTCCTCCAGCTGGCGTATGACATTCACTATCTTCTGCTGGGCCTCTTCCGTCGTCTTAAGCCTTACCGGCCCCATGACTTCCATGTCCTCGAGTATCATCTGACGCGCCCTGCTTGACATGTTCTTTAATATTTTGCTCTTGCATTCCTCGGAAGCGCCTTTCAGGGCAAGGACAAGATCCTTCGAGTCTATTTCGCGCAGTATCTGCTGTATCGTACGGTCATCGAGAAGCAATATATCGTCAAAAACAAACATGAGCCTTTTAATTTCGTCGGCAAGGTCCGGATTTGTCTCCTCGAGTTTTTCCATAATGGCCTTTTCTGTCGAGCGGTCGACCCTGTTCAATATTTCCGCTACGTTCCTGACGCCGCCGGCTGAGGCAAATTCCTGGGTAAATACAGAGGCAATTCTTCTCTCAAGGACTTTTTCAACCTCCATGATAATTTCCGGTGTGGCGCGGTCCATTGTAGCTATCCTGGTTGCGACATCGACCTGTATTTCAGGCCCGAGCGATGAAATAATTGTTGATGACTGTTCAGCCGACAGATGCGCCAGTACAAGGGCTATTGTCTGCGGGTGTTCATTCTGGATAAAATTAAGAATCTGCTGGGGATCGGTCTTTTTGATGAAATCAAAAGGAGTCATCTGTAGCGCGCCCTGCAGCCTGTTCAATATCTCGACGGCCTTCTGTTCGCCGAGTGCCTTTTCAAGAAGTTCCCTTGCGTAATCTATTCCGCCCTGGGAAATATATTCCTCGGCAAGCGCCAGCTGATAGCTCTCCTCAAGGACGGCGTCCCTGTCCTGCGGCTGGACCCTTTTGGTATTGGCTATCTGAAGGGTTATCTGTTCAACAACCTCATCGCTTAAATTCCTGAAAACTTCCGACGAAAGGTCGGGCCCCAGTGTTATGAGAAGTACCGCCGCCTTTTGCTCTCCTGTTAGCGCCATACCGTCACCTCTTCTCTTCCGTCAACCAGCGTTTGATAAGCTGGACTATTATCTTTGGGTTTTCCCTTGCAATTTTTGTTATCTGGCGTTTCATTTCCGCGCGTTTCTGCGCCTCTGCCAGTTCTGCCGCCGACGGAACCGCCTCAAGCGGTACCTCGACTTCTTCCTCTGCTTTGGCTGACGCGGAAGCCATTTCTATCTGGCGCCTTAATTTCTCCCTTATGGCTTTCGGCTTGAGCGTGGACCTCAGGAAGAAGAGCGCGAATATTAATATGCCTATTATCACACCAAGGCTCATTAAAGTCGACATATATTTCTCGCGCTCTAAGGCCGTGGCTTTGGAAAGTTCCGATTTCTCAGCCGACCTGTCGAATGATACATTCTCGACCGCAACCTGATCTCCCCTTGTTATATCAAGTCCCGCGGCCGCTATGACCGCGTTTTTAATGGAAGTAACCTGCTGCGGCTGAAGATTGTCGACTATGACAGCGACTGAAAGCCTTTTTACGTCGCCAACAGTCTGGACAACATGCGACTCGCGTTTTGTTATTTCATAATTTTCAGTGACGTCGGATTTTGTATACTGCGAATTTCCGGATACCGTTGATTTATAACCGGGTATGTTTGAATCCGTTCCCGGAACACCGCCCGGATAAACGCCGACCCCGGTGTAACTTTCAAGGTCCTTTTTGGAGCTGCGCAGTACGCCTTTGCCACCTACTATCGGCTCATAAACCTCGTCCTTTTTTTCCACCTGGTCAAAATTAAGCTCCGCTGTCACGCGCACAGTGGCCCTTGATTGGCCGAGAACCTGCGCCAGCATTGACTCAACGCGGTGCTGGACGTCTTTCTCAAAATCTTTCTGTATTTTTATCTGCTGGTTCGTCATCTTCAACTGCTTGGAATATGAATAATCATTGGGGTTGGAATCTTCAGTAAGCTCGTCCCTTATCGCGTCGCTTAAGATGACCCCCTGCGTATCCACAACCGTAACGTTTATGGGTTTTAAGCCTTCCACGCTCGAGGAAACAAGATGAACAATGGCTTTGGTCTGTTCGTAATCAAGTTTTGCATCCGGTTTTAACTTAAGAAGCACCGATGCTGTCGGCTCTTTTTGAGAATCTTCATAAAGCTCTTTCTCCGGAAGGACAAGTTGTACCCGCGCTTCCTCTATCGAATCAATATTGCCGATGGTCCTCGAAAGTTCGCCTTCAAGCGCGCGCTGATAATTTACTTTCTGGGTAAAATCCGTGACGCCGAGGTTTGTTTTGTCAAATATTTCAAATCCCACGCCGCCGCCTTTCGGCAGCCCTTTTGACGCAAGTTCTAGCCTTGTATCATATAAATACTTTGACGGCACCAGTATTGCCTTGCCGCCGTCTTCAATTTTATAAGGTATTTTTTTATCTTTCAAGGTTGCAAGTATGGTGCCCGCGTCGTCTGAACTCAAATTTGAAAACAGCGGCATATAATTAGGCGCTGTGGTCCATAGAGCAAGCACGGTTATCAAAACAAGCAGTGCTGCGGGTATGGAAACCCAGAGTAGTCTCTGGGATGTATTTAAATTCTGCCAGAACGTCTTCAAACGTTCCCAACTTTTTAGTAAAAATTCGTTCACACGTGCACCTCGCGGTTATTTTATATTGACATACTCATCATTGACTGGTAAGCATCTGTAACCTTATTCTTAATACTTAAGGCAAGCTGGAGCGTCAGGTCGGCTTTCTGGGCCGCAAGCATTACATCATGAATCTCGATATTCTGTCCCGCCGCCAGCTGTGTAATTGCGTTATCAGCGGTAGCCTGAGAATCACCCATGGATTTCACGGCAGAGCTTAACAATTCCTTAAAATCGACCCTGTCGACCGAAGTCGCCTGCTGTGCCGGCTGGACGCCGATCAAAGTATTATTTAAAATAGTCGCGGGAACGCCGATCATTCCCTGAATCCCTTCAATTGCTCCCATAGCGAAAGGTAGTGACATTTAAAGGCTCCTTTTAATAAATTATGCCTTGCCTATTTCAAGGGCTTTTGCAGCCATTGTTTTTACCGAATTTATTGAAGTAACATTTGCCTCATAAGCCCTGGTAGCCGAAATCATATCCACCATTTCCTTGACAATGTTGACGTTGGGCATTGCCACATAACCTTCTTTATTTGCGTCCGGATTTCCCGGATCGTAAACAAGTTTCGGAGGTTCCTGGTCGTTTATTATGCCCGAAACCTTCACACCCTGGAACTGGGTGTTCTGCCTTGTCTTGTCAAAAACCGAAGGAAAAAGAAAATCCATTTTTTCCCCGCGCGGTTCAAACACGACACGCTGGCGCTGGTAAGGCCCGCCGTCGATTGTTCTTGTTGTATTTACGTTTGCTATATTATTTGAAATTACATCCATACGAAGGCGTTCCGCGGTCAATCCGGAAGCGCTGATCGCGAAAGCATTAAATATTCCCATCAAATCCTCCCGTCAATATATTATATTTAAGATTTTCCGTCAGTTATTACATGGAGCAAAGAAGTTATCTTAGCCGATGTAAGCTGGGCCATGGCCGCATAATAAGTTGTGTTCTCGGCCATTTTCGACATTTCAGAATCAATATCCACGTTATTTCCGTCGTTCCTTAAGGATGTGTCGGTATTTGTAACAACCTGTGGTTCCAGCTTGTCAATGGACATTTCCTGAACGAGCGGAATATGGTTTTTGTCCGTGACCGTGAGCGGCAGAAAAGCCTTATCCTTGCCCGAAATCAGCGCGTCAAGTTTGCTTTGAAAAACCACTTCCGAACCCTTAAATCCCGGAGTGTCAACATTGGCGATATTATTGCTTATCATCTGCTGCTGCATTGCAGCGGCATTCATCGCCTTTTCCAAGACCTGATATACTTCACCTGAAAGGATCCCATCAAGCATAAAAATACCAACCCTCTCTATAAATTTAATATATAAATAATCACTTTTATAACAAGTAAATATATATTACTTAATTTTATTTTTTTTGTCAACAATATTTTTGTTCCCGTTTTCGTGAAACCATGTTTTATTTATGTAAACCCTCTATTTGGGCCGTTTATACGTTTTATAAGCCGTAATATATTCTCCGGAAAAAGAGATTTGCGCCAGTTCAAGCAATGTATCATTTTCTTTTTCAAGTTTTATTAAATAATCAAGTGATGAATTTATGTTTTTCATTTTAGTCTTTGCCTTTTCGGAAATGTCGGGCTCCGGTTCTTTGAATTTTTCAAGCATGCGGTCCGTTTCAATAAGCTCCCTTATCAAACCCTCCCTGACGGAGTCTATCGCCGTGATTTCACTAAAATTGTTCGACCGGATGCGCTTTTGAAGTTCCTCTGTTTTCGAGCATACAGCCCCGATAACAAGCGCCTTTTTGTCGAGAAGTGCGAGGAATTCAACGCCGTTCATGGAGTCATACCTTTATCTTATGCAGCGCTTCTTTTAATTCCACGGAAGTTTTCACGGCCGAAAAATCAATGTTCAGGTCGAGTATTTCTGTTATCATCATGTTTATCATCATGTCGGCGCTCAACCGCATGCCCGGATTAAGATCCTTTATGTTTTTAACAATGGCGTTCATCCTGTCAAAATTACGCCTGTCCAGCCTGCACACGCGCTGCTTTCTAGCCGCCGGGCGTGGCGCGGTTTCCGTGTTTTTGGCCGGCTCTTTTTCCAGCACGGACGCGCTCAAAGGCCGTGAGGAATCATCCGCGGTTTCAATATGCCCCGGTTCCATAAAGGAAAATGTTTCTTTCCTGTCGTTGCTTGCTTTCACATCTTTCTTTTCCTTTAAAAGCCTCAGCCGTTCTATCTGCAGCTGGGCCTCGGTCAAAGCTTTATTGCCGTCGTCAGCCATTTTTCAACCTCACTTGTCGATGAATTTTCTCAAAGCCGCTGAAACGGAATCCATTCCGGAATAAATGCTTATCCCGGTGCGTTCGATCGAATCCATATCTGCGGTCAATTTATCTATCATTTTTGTATTCTCGTCGGCATTCCTGTAAAAGTCGCTTATAATTTTAAACATCAGTTCGCTGTCTGTAAAATGTTCGTCCGTAAAAGATGAAATGGACGCTATGGATTTTTCAACATGCTTTACGTCCTTGACTATTCCTATAAAAATATCACCTGTCTGGTAAAACGTCTTAATATTATCCTCAATGCGCTCGGTAACTTTTATCATCTCGATAACTTCCGCGGTTCTTTTCTGGACATCCTGCATAATCTGGGTGATATCCTCGGCGGACTGGTTGGAATTGGACGCCAGATTTTTTATCTCCTCGGCAACAACCGAAAAACTCTTTCCGGCCTCGCCGGCGCGCGCCGCCTCAATGCCCGCGTTGAGCGCAAGCAGGTTTGTTTTTTTTGTCATTTCGGCTATTGTGGCCACGAATACCCTTATATGTTTGGACATTTCTATGAGTTCCTCAATTATCTGCGTCGAAGAAATAATGGACTGCCTTAAGTCCGTGATTGACTGTATTTCCCTGCCTATCGCCCTTACGCCTTTTGACGCCTGATCCGACTGCCGTTTGGCGTCAACAAGCACAGTCTGCGTTTCGTTATCGATGTTTTTTGAGGTGTTTTTTATCTCAAGCCCTATGGCCTTGATCTTTTCGTATGTCCTTATATTGGAATTCATGAAATTCCTTATATTTTTGATATCGCTTCTGACGCCGTCGCTTCTGCCCTTCTCATTATCATAGACCGTTTTCAAATCGGCAATGTCCTTTAACAGCCTTTCAAAATCCGGCTTCTCGAGTACTATTTTCTTTGAGAACGCGAGTTCTTTTTTTTTGATTTCTTCGAGGATTTCCATATATTCCCTGTCGCCTGAAAACTCCGGATTATCGTCATATGAGAGGTTTATGGCTTTTTTTACGGAATTAAGTATCGATATGTGATGGCTTCTGAGAAAAACCACGGCTATCACGAATATAATCACAGCCTCGACTGCGAAAAGGAGGAAGACAAAAGTCGGGTTTATCGAATAATAATAGGCGAGCACCGCTGAAAATATGATGGAAACCGTAAATATAGCCGCACCGCAAAGTACAAAAACAAGATTCTTTCTCATACCGAATCCTCGTTTTCGAGCCTGATATCGGCCCCGATGGCCGAAAGTTTCGTGTCCAGATTTTCATAACCGCGGTCAAGATGGTATATCCTTCTTATCTGTGTTTCACCGGCCGCCGCAAGCCCCGCCAGTATCAGCGCCGCCGATGCGCGCAAATCCGACGCCATGACAGAGGCTCCGCTTAATTTTTTTACGCCGGTTACTATGGCGGTATTTCCGTCAATTTTTATCTGTGCCCCCATCCTGGCAAGTTCCAGGACGTGCATAAATCTGTTCTCCCATATGTTTTCCTTTATTATAGTATCACCCGAAGCAAGCGTCATCATGGCCATCCATTGCGCCTGTATGTCGGTCGGGAAACCCGGATACGGTTCAGTTGCGATATCTGTGCCTTTGAGCCTTACCCTGCGCGGCCCAATCTTTACGGCCCCGCCCTTTATTATTTCAAAAGATACTCCGGCTTCCCTGAGCTTTTCAAAAAAAAGCGACATCTGGTCCGCCCTGATATTTTCAACGGTCACAGAACCTTTTGTAATTACAGCGGCGGCAATCAGCGTTGCGGCCTCTATCCTGTCCGGTATAACTTTGTAATTTTTAACGCCGTTAAGTTTCCTCGAGCCGGTTATTGAAAGCAGTCCGGTCCCCTTGCCGCTTATAACCGCCCCCATTGCCTGCAGAAAATTGCACAGGTCGGTGACTTCCGGTTCCTTCGACGCGTTTTCAATGACAGTGACCCCCTGCGCGAGCGATGCGGCAAGCAGCGTATTTACCGTCGCACCAAGGCTTGCCTTCGGGAACACTATTCTGGCGCCCCTTAATTTTTTGGCCGTGGCAATAACATAACCGTGTTTCATCTCGATTTGCGCGCCGAGTTTTTTTACAGCCATCAGGTGAAGGTCAATGGGCCTTAAACCTATGGCGCAGCCTCCCGGCATGGAAACCTCGGCGCGGCCGTATTTGGCCAGCAGCGGGCCGAGCGCGTAAATGGAGGCGCGCATGGTTTTCACAAGATCATAAGGGGCCCTGAAATTTTTTATGGTGTCGGGCTGTATGTGGAGCATGTTGCTTTCAAGATAGGCGTTGGCGCCCAGGATTTTAATGAGTTCGGAAAATGTGCGTATGTCCCGCACCATGGGGACGCCGGTAATGGTTGATGGTTCGTCGGAAAGAAGAGTGGCCGCCATAATAGGAAGTGTCGCGTTCTTGGAGCCGCTTGCGCTGATGGTGCCTTTCAAAGCCCTGCCGCCGTGCAAAACCATTTTTTTCATTAGTTTTCCTTATAAAATAAAATAACCGCGGCTGCCGGAATACGCGCATGGCAGTTTAAGGTTTTATAATGCGGTTATATTATAATACGTTTTGCATCGTAAAGTCAAAATGTTTTAAACGGCCGGTTTTAAGGCAAACCCCTTAAAATGAATTTCGGCTTCCGTCATCAGTTCGTTTACGAGGTCCTTCACGCTTACAATCTTTTTTACCCTGAAAGCGTTTGCCCCGCAGAAAGCGAACCCGTTCTCCAGCTTGCCCTTTGCGGCATTTACGAGCGCCAGCGCGATGCAATACGGGCTCTGCTCCACCTTGCACGTTTTCAGGCAGTGGTAGGCGCATTTAATCGGTACTTTTTTTCCGCTTTCAACAAGCTCCAGGAATTTGTTCCTGATGGCCCTTCCGGGAAGCCCGACAGGCGACTGAATCAGGACAATATCCTTTTCATCGGCTGTAATAAAAGCTTCCTTGAATTTTATATCGGCGTTGCATTCGTTCGTCGCCACAAACCTTGTGGCCATCTGGACCCCGGCGCAGCCAAGCTTCAGGTATTTGGCTATATCCTCGCCCGTGTACACGCCGCCCGCCGCTATGACAGGAATTTTTCTTTTGTATTTTTCCTCATAAGGCGCCACCGCCGCCATGACATCGGTGACAAGTTTTTCAAGGCTGTGCTCTTCCATGTGGGAAAGTTCCTCCCTTGAAAACCCGAGGTGGCCGCCGGCCTTTGGCCCCTCTACTACTACTGCATCCGGCACGCAGTTATATTTATTGTCCCATGACTTGCATATTATCGCCGCGCTTCTTCCCGACGAGGCAATCGGGATAAGCTTTACCTTTGAATTTTTCTGCGCCCTGTTCCTCGGGAGGTTCAACGGAAGCCCGGCACCGGAAATTATCACATCAATGCCCTCTTCTATTGCCGTATCAACCATATCGTCATAATTTGTCATTGCCCCGAGTATATTAACCCCCAGGATGCCCTTTGTTAATTTTTTCGCCTTCCTGATCTCGTTTCTCAGCGCCCTTTTATTTGACTCGACAAAATTGGTAAAAGCGTCAGGTTCGTTGTAGCATATTCCCACGGTCGCGATGACGCCTATGCCGCCCTCGTTGGCAACAGCCGCGGCAAGGTCAGCCATTGAAATGGCAACGCCCATACCGCCCTGGATTATCGGCAGGCTGGCCGTAATATCCCCTATATTTAAATTCGGTAATTTCATGGTAATCTCCTTAGTTTGTTTAATGTATACATCAGCGTTTGATAAGGAAACATATCCGGAATGAAATTCATAATATAATATGTTCCTTAATAAAAGGAACTATAAGTGGTAAAATAATATTCTTTTAGTCGCTTTTATGTTGCTTTACCAAGTATACATTCAGTTAACCCATAAGTCAATTTAAAAACAGTTCGCGCAAAAACGGCCCTCATTTTTTTACGTTTAAAGCGTCATCGCCTCGGGAAGGTTTTTCAGATACGCAACTATCTCGGCGCTGTCTTCCATGGACATAAGGTTTTTCCTGACCTCTGCCGCGCGGTCGAATTCCCTTATATATTTATTGAAATACTTTCTCGCCTCGAGCATGCCATGGCGCCCCTTAAAAGAATATAAAAGCTCGAAGTGGCGGATACCCGTGAGTATTCTTTCCCTGACCGTTGGTTTGTACGCAGGGTCGGCTATCTCCCTAAAAATGAATGGATTGCCTATTGCCCCCCTGCCTATCATAACGGCGTCGCAGCCGGTTTCTTCACGCATACGCAGAGCGTCCTGCCTGCACAGTACGTCCCCGTTTCCCACGACAAATAATTTTGAATGTTCCTTTAATATCCTTATATGTTCCCAGTTTGCCCTGCCGCGGAACATCTGCATTCTGGTGCGCGCGTGCAGGGTAATCATTGATGCTCCGGAATCCTCGGCCATTTTATTGAAATCAAGGTAAACATCGGCCTTTTCATCCCAGCCGCTCCGTATCTTTATTGATACGGGTATTTTTACTGCCTTCACGGTATTCTGCACAATTTTCTGCGCCAGCGGCAGGTCGAGCAAAAGCGACGCGCCGGAACCGGCTCCCGCCACGCGCCGGACAGGGCACCCGAAATTGATGTCTATAATGTCAAATCCTGCCTCTTCACCGGCCTTTGCGGCGTCGGCAAACATTTCGGCTTTATTGCCGAATAACTGCAGGCCCACGGGTTTTTCTTCCGGGGTAAAGTAGGTTATTTTTTCCATACGCGGCCTGAGTTTCGGCACGGCCATGGTATATTCGCTCACCATTTCCGTGAACGCCAGAGACGCCCCGTATTCCCTGCTCAGTTTACGGAAAGCGTAATCGGTATAGCCGGCAAGCGGCGCAAGAATGTATGGAAATTTTTTTACGGAGTAAAAAAGATTCATTTTATCCCGGTCTTTTTCCGCCCGACTTTTCTGATTCTTGGAACCACCTTGGTCTCAAAAATATCGCTGAGCCTGTTTATAAGGATAAATACCAGCACCATTGCGCCTGTCGTAATCACGGCAAGAAAATAATTTCCTGTCCCAACAGCCACGCCGATGGCCGCGACGCTCCACAGGCTTGCCGCTGTCGTAAGGCCTATAACCGCGCTTCCCGACTGTATTATTGTACCGGCTCCAAGGAAACCTATTCCGGTGACTATCTGCGCCGTTATCCTGCTTGGATCCACCGCGGTGTGCCCCTGATATTCCTTATAGAACCATATTGACATTATTGTAAAAACCGTCGACCCGAGCCCGACAAGCATGTGTGTTTTTGTGCCCGCGGGTTTGTGCCTCAACTCCCTGTCAATGCCCACGACCCCCGCCAGAATTATAATAACAAGGATTTTAATTGTCATTTCCAGATACTCGTTCATTTTTTCCTCCTTTTAAATAAATATACGGGTAACGGCGTTATCCCTCATCGTACCGCAACCTTTAATTCCGGGTCCACATCTATGTCCACTCCGGTTTTAATGCCTGACTTCAGATGCCTGTATCCGGTATACGCTATCATGGCGGCGTTGTCCGTGCACAGCTTCATGGAAGGCGTATAAAAAAAGATGCCTTTGCTGTCGGTAAATTTTTTAATCTCGTCCTTGAGATAAGTATTTGCCGCAACTCCGCCGGATAAAACCACTGTTTTTATCCCGTATTCGCCGTAAATTCTGGACAGCTTGTTGGAAATCGAACGCGCCACGGCTTTCTGGAACGCCGCGGCAATGTCGTTGACCGTTATTTCGCCCGATTCAAGTTTGTTTTTATTGCGTTCTATATAATACAGCACCGCTGTTTTTAAACCGCTGAAAGAAAAATCATTGCTCTTATCCTTCATCTGCGCCTGCGGAAAATTAATTTTGGACGGGTCCCCTTTCAAAGCGGCTTTCGCGATGGAAGGGCCGCCCGGATACTGCAGGCCGAGCATTTTAGCGGCCTTGTCAAATGCCTCGCCCGCGGCGTCGTCACGGGTGGAGCCTATAAGTTTATAATCTCCCAGGCCGCGCGCAAGGTACATGTTGGTATGCCCGCCTGATATCACGAGGCCCAGATACGGAAATTTTATTCCGGGATATTCAATGAACGGGGAAAGCAGATGGGCCTCAAGATGATTAACGCCTATAAGCGGTATGCCGAGGCTGAAGCTGATGGATTTTGCGTATGATACCCCGGCTATAAGCGCGCCGGCAAGCCCCGGGCCGTAGGTCACAGCCACGCCGTCAAGTCCGGACATTTTAACGCCCGCGGTCCGCATGGCCTCATCGATCACAAGCGGCAGTTTTGCCAGATGCTCCCTTGCGGCTATCTCCGGCACCACACCGCCGTATGCCCTGTGTGTTTTTATCTGTGAAAAAATTACATTGGACAGAACTTTTTCATTTTCAAGCACCGCCGCGGATGTTTCATCGCAGGAAGTTTCAATGCCCAGCACAATCATGGTATCTCCCGTAAATTCCGGATTGGATGCATATATAACCGGATATTTTTTGTTAAAAAATCCCGGATAAGCCGACCGCCTGAAATAACATTTTATATTACCTCATCAGCTCCGCCGGATACACGAATTCAATTCCCTGACTCTCAAGCTCGGGCATCATGCGCGCCAGTACGGAAAGCGTAACCGGATCATCATGCCCTATCGCAATGGCCCATCCCCTGCTTTTTGCGAGTTTTGCAAGTTTATTCAGTTGATCCTTTACATAAGGGGCTTTTTTCTCATTGTCTATAAAAACATCCCTTTTGCCCCATCTGACGCCAAGGCTTTCAGCCGTTTTATAGCCGACGGTTTTCGGGCTGGTCAGGCTGTCGATAAAGAACAGGTTATTGTCCCTCAAAACCTCAAGCACTGGAATCATAATCTCTTTTTTTGACGTGGCAAGCGAACCTTCATGGTTGTTTACGCCAGTCAGGTGCGGCACCACGGCGATAAGTTCAGAAACATCGCCTTTGACGGTACCGGCGCCCATATCCGCCAGTATCGTTGTTTTCTCCATGGCCGTCTTTTTTTCGGGCTCCATCGGCAGGTGGAGCATTATGCCCTTGTTGTATTTATATGCCTCGTCATCCGCCATAGCGGAAAATTTATTATTCGGCAATATTGAAATTGTAAATATCTGTTTAATGGATGCAAGATACGGTATGTCCTTTTCCTTATAACCCCAGTCGTCCAGTATCAGGGCTATTTTCGGTTTTTTATCCTTTATAAACCGCAATTTACACGCAACCTTATAAGGCGTTTCGATAAGCGCCGAAAGGCTTATTGTCCTGTCGGTTTCAACCCTGCTGAATTTAATCCTGACTTTTTTCAGGGATTTCAGGCCGGTTTCCAGCTCATTTTGAAGCGATTCGGCCGTGTATCTTTCAGGCATGCGCGCGGTCAGGTCATAAACGCCCATCTGTTTCCTGCTGATTATAAGCAGAGGGTCGATGAGCACCCTGCCGGCCACAAAAGAATCCACCGTTTTTTTTACGGAATCGACATTTTTTTCCGCGCGCGGCACGTAATAAAATTTGTAAAACGCCGCGCCAAGCGCGGCGGCAATAATTATAACGGCAAAAACATTTGATGCCGTTTTTTTCACGACTTCATATCCTTTAATTTGTCCATGGTATTTAAAATATCTATTGCGCGCTTTACCTGCCTGTCATTTTCAATCGTTGTTTTTCTGGCGGCGCTGATTCCCTTTAATTTTTCCATGACATCGGTTTTTATCCATTTGAGTATCGTATCCTTGTCTATTGCTATTTCCTGGAGCTTGACCTCTTCTTTTTGTTCCTTCAGATATTTAACAAGGTCATCAAGAAGTTTTTCGTCCTCGTCTTTTTTAAAGAGCACTTTAATGTCCGATTCCGATACTTTCACCACGTCTTTTTTCTTTGTATCAATGCCCTCGGGGTGCTGTTTAAGGTATCCCGCCGCGAAATCCTCAAAAACATTTTTGTCATAAAGCGCCGATGTGTAGCTCGTGGGTATCTGCTCTTCCATGACAATGTCAGGCGTGATGCCGACGCCGTGTATGGAACGCCCTTTGGGCGTCATATATTTCGCGGTTGTGAGCCTGATGGCCGATTTATCAGAGAGCGGTATTATGGTCTGTACCGACCCTTTTCCGAAAGACTGTGTCCCGGTAATAACAGCACGGTCGTTGTCCTGAAGCGCTCCGGACAAAATTTCCGAGGCCGAGGCGCTGCCTCGGTTTATCATTACCACTATGTCGCCCTTGAATATTTCGCCCCTTTCGGACTTGAATTCCATCTGCTTGTTGCCGTCCCTGCCGACCGTGTAAACAATAAGCGTATTTTTCGGCAGGAACATATCCGATATTTTCACGGCCTGGTCCAGCAGCCCGCCCGGATCATCGCGAAGGTCAATGACAAGCTTGTGTATTTTTTTGCTTTTAAACTCTTTGAGGCCGTTCTCGACGATTCCGGCCGCGTCACCCATAAACTCGCTTATCCTGACATACCCGACATCCCCGTCTATAACGCTGTATCTCGCGTTTTCCACCTTGATTATGGCGCGTGTTATGGTAAAGTCCTTGTAATCCGCGGCATTGCCGCGCTGAATGGAAATCGTGACTTTCGTCCCTTCCTGACCGCGAAGTTTATGAACTGCGTCATTCACATCCATGCCGTCCGTGGAATCGCCCTCAATCAACATTATCTTGTCCCCGGCCTTTATACCAGCCTTGTACGCCGGTGTGTCCTCAATTGGCGCCACTACCATGAGCTGCCCGTCCTTCACGGCTATTTCAATGCCGA
>Ga0224555_1003257_pt1 | contig 17017 bp, 13 predicted proteins | sample 714S23034metaG_FD_180687 | JGI IMG/M metagenome (GOLD analysis project Ga0224555, IMG submission 180687) | Peat soil microbial communities from Stordalen Mire, Sweden - 717 S2 30-34 | ecosystem: Environmental > Terrestrial > Soil > Wetlands > Peat | place: Sweden: Norrbotten County, Stordalen...
AAACGCGGCGCTCGCGAGATGTGGCACGGAATGCATTCACTGTTTCCCCCTGAATCCCAGTCGCTTTGCGAAAGCCGCGCTGATTCCATTGGGTTTACGGGCGCAAAGTTAATAACAGGCTCTAGAACCCATCTCATAAACATTTTGGCAGCAAATATCTGCGAAACTGGGATTGCTCAAGGCGTCTCCGCGGACTTGTATGGCAGGCCGTTGGGAACTGACAGGCAAACAGTGGGAGTTGGCGGAGCCGATTCGAATTCCCACTGGCCAGTGTTGTGTCGCTTGAATCTTCTCTTAAGCGTTCCCGACGCAAGTATCGGGCACTCGCAGCGTCTCCAGCCCTTCTTGCGTTCCTCGTATTCGGAGGTACGGAAATTGTGCGGGTGGCCGCCCTTGCATTCTTGGCGGTGGCGTCAATAGAGAGATAACGGCATTCGGGAGCACTATCTCATATGCATTGGCCCATATTGGCCCATGAGGAAGTGGCGGAGGCTATAAATCACTGAACTTAACGTAGATAATCATTGGGGCGGCTAGTGGGGATCGAACCCACGACATCCTGAGCCACAGTCAGGCGTTCTGCCGCTGAACTATAGCCGCCGTATGCCTTCGATTGTAGCATCGAATCAGGCAACCAGAACCACGCCGGTCAAGGAGGAAACGTCCGTGCCTGGCCCCGATCCAAACCCGCTCGTCCCGCCGCAGCCGCAGGGTCCGGCCAACCCGACAGGACCGGAACGGGCGCCGGATCGCTGGAATCGCGGCGCCTGGCTCTTCCGCGACCGGACCCTGCATGGCCTCGAAATCCTGCTGGACGAGGCCTTTCGCATCCCCGGCACCGGCATCCGCTTCGGCATGGTCGGGATTATTGGATTGGTCCCCGGCCTGGGCGACGTGCTGGCCGGCCTGCTCTCGCTGGTCATTCCACTCGCCGCCTGGATTCGCGGCGTACCCTACGTCACTCTGGTGCGCATGGCCGCCAACCTCGGCATCGGCGTGCTGGTGGGCTCGATTCCCCTATTCGGCGACATCTTCGACATCGCCTGGAAGGCCAACCGCCGCAACTATCGCCTGCTCTGCCGTCACCTGGATGAACCCCGCCGCCACACCGAACACGACTGGGCATTTCTGTTGCTGCTGGCCGCGGCGCTGGGGCTGGTCTTCGCCATCCCCATTGCGCTCATCGCGTGGTTTCTGGTCTGGCTGGCCGGCCGTTGAGTTCTCCCGCTCAACCCCAACAAGAATCCCATCCGCGCTACAATCGAAGTAGAATGTCGGGGCGTAGCGCAGTCTGGTAGCGCATCTGCTTTGGGAGCAGAGGGTCGGGGGTTCGAATCCCTCCGCCCCGACCAATAGAATCAATTACTTACACAATATGATACGAAACATGATACGAAAATCCTGCTAGAATGTTCGCGTGAATGTCCGAGTAAATCTGACCAAAAGGGTGAGAACTGCTGAAGGCTACCGCTACCTTCCGGCGGCGGTTTCTGCCAATGGCAGGATCAAACCTGAGTGGGTGCTGGTAGATGGGAAGGAACAGCGTTTTCCCGATGGCACCTACTACCTCGACTACACCGACTCCACTGGAAAACGGATCCGGTCATCGGTCGGCAAAATCGCCATCGAGGCTCAAGTCAGCAGGCTTCGCAAAGAGGCCGAACTGCGTGCCATTGCTCACGGGCTGGATGTCGTCTCTGGTGACGGAGAGGAAGGCCTCACCAAGCGCCCGATTGCACTTGCGGTTGCTGAGTTTCTGGAAGATGTTCAGCTCACAAAGGACCCGAAGACATATCGCGGCTACGATGTTGCCCTTTCCTACTTTCGGGAATCCTGCCCCAAGGTTCACCTCGAATCGATCGATCGGAAGGACCTGCTGAAGTTCACCGCGTTTCTCAAGAAGGAGAAGAAGCAATCGCCCCGCTCGGTCCACAACAAGTTTGCCTGTCTGCTGACCTTCCTGGCGGCAAATGGTGTACCAAAATTGGTGGCGAAAAGCGACCGCCCCAAGTTCGTCAAACAGGAAGTCGAAATTTATGAGCACGGCGAGTTGGACAGACTCTTTGCAGTTTGCTCGCCCTACCATCTCATGCTTTACAAGTTTCTGCTGATGACCGGTCTCCGGGAACAAGAAGCTATGTACTGCGTCTGGAATGACGTCAACCTCGACGCGAGCACGATCAATATGCGCTGGAAGCCGCAGTATGACTTTGCACCAAAGGCTTACCGAGAGAGAGAGGTGCCCATCCCCGAGAAGCTCATTGAGCACTTGCGGGAGTTCGGGCCCAGAGATGTTAAGGGGAACTCCCTGGTCTTTTGCACAGCGAGCGGTCGGCCAGATACGCATATGCTGCGGGCGCTTAAGAGAAATGCGGCTCGAGCGGGTTTGGACCCTAATAGATATTGGCTGCACAAGTTTAGAGCCACGTTCGCGACGATGCATTTGGCGGCAGGAGTCGATCTTCGTACCGTGCAGTCGTGGCTTGGCCATACCAATCTGGAGAGCACAATTCGATATCTCAAACCGGCCCGGGGCGAGGCAGTTCGCGATAAAGTGAACGCCACCTTTGCTTGACACGATCTCAAAGGCGGCTCAATGGGCGTCGCGGCTTCGCATCCAAAACACTTCGGTTAACAGTTAGATATTTGCTCTTTTCAGCATTGCTCATGACTGCTCTATATTGCTTGGATTCAATGTATTACGGGAACTTTGTGCTCCGAAGAAATTGTGGGTACTACCCACAATTACCCGCTTTTTTGAAGCAGTCTACCCACAAAAGTCCCCACAGTGTTTTTCTACGATTTTTTCGTGCCTCAGATCGCCAAAATACCAGATCGCTGTAAAATATAACAGATTGTGTTATAATTAGTGGATGACAAGAGTCGAACTCAAAAGCGCGCGCAAGGCGTCCTCATGGACACAAGCCCAAGCCGCCGCGCGGCTCGGTATAACGCAGGCCTATCTGTCGATGGTCGAACGGGGAGAACGAGCCGTATCCTCCGAACTCGCATCACGAGCAGTGGAGGTCTTTGAGGTTTCCGCCACGGCGCTTCCTCTCGCGGAATACCAGACACGCTCCCGCGACGCCGGCTTCTTTCAGACGATGCTGGGAAGCCTGGGCTATCCCGGTTTTGCCTATCTGCGCAGTTCGGTTCGGTTGAATCCGGTGGAACTGCTGATGGAGGCGCTGGACTCGGACGATCTGGACTCACGGGTCACAGAGGCGCTGGCATGGCTGCCACTGGCCTACCCGCATTTGAACTGGGATTGGCTCACCGCGAATGCGAAGTTGCGGGATCGTCAGAACCGGTTGGGGTTTGTGGTCGAGCTGGCGCGGCAGGCCGCAGAGAAAGGCGGAAGCTCCCAAGTGGGAGAAGAATTGGCTGCACGAGTTGCCAAGTTGGAGCCCTCTCGTCTGGCGAAGGAAGATACTCTATGTAGAGAATCGATGACACGCGCCGAACGTGCTTGGCTGCGCGATCATCGACCTAAGTCAGCTGAACACTGGAACCTGCTGACAGACCTTACCGTGGAGCAACTCGATCATGTCGCCCTCTAACCGGCCGCCGGAACCGTGGGACTCTTTCTTCAAGGAGTTGGATGAGGCCGTAGATACAATCGTGCGCCTCGACTGCATTGGCGGTTTCGTCGTCACACTGCTGTACGGATTGGAGCGGCCCACGGCGGATGTCGATATAGTGGAGCTTGCGCCGCGTGCTGCCGCCGATGCCATGATGGAACTGGGCATTCGCGGTGGGCCACTCCATCAGAAGTACCGCATCTATCTTGACCGAGTGGCTGTTGCCACTATCCCAGAAAGCTACGAGGATCGCCTCGTCGAAATGTTCCCCGGCGCTTACCGCAACCTCCATCTGCTGGCGCTCGATCCCTACGACCTTGCTCTATCGAAACTCGAAAGAAACAGCCAGAAAGACCGCGATGATGTGCGCTTTCTGGCTCGTAGCGTTCCCTTTGACCTCGACATCCTTCAGGAACGATACGCTACGGAATTGCGCTGGCAACTCGGCGTGCCCAAGAGAGAAGATTTGACCCTGCAACTGTGGTTGGATGCAATCCGGGAAGACCGTGGAATAGATCCGGCAGCAGGAGAACAGAAAGGTTCCTGAGGACCACGCCCAGTCATGTCTTGCCTTCGCATCGTCTGCATTAGCGATACTCACGGTCAGCACGTCAAGTTGCGAGTACGGGACGTACCAGCCGGAAACAAGACCATCGCTGGCAGGACGCACAATGCACAGGTTATTCCGCGCGCCATGCAGTCGGTGATCTCGCTTCAATGAGGCCCCGGTGAATTCACCGGGGAAAGCCCGCCGCCGGCCACCGGAGCCCACCCGCTGCTACCGGCTTCAATGAGGCCCCGGTGAATTCACCGGGGAAAGAGCAGCTCCGCGCGTGGGCAGTTGCGCAACAGCAGAGCTTCAATGAGGCCCCGGTGAATTCACCGGGGAAAGGAGTTTCCGGAGGCGCGGCGGCCGTGAAGATGACGCAGCTTCAATGAGGCCCCGGTGAATTCACCGGGGAAAGACCACAAAATTCCATTTAGGTTGTTTGACGATTATCGAGCTTCAATGAGGCCCCGGTGAATTCACCGGGGAAAGTCGCGCTGCAGGGCGTGGTGAAGCTGCGACGGATTGCTTCAATGAGGCCCCGGTGAATTCACCGGGGAAAGCGTTGGTGGTTCCTGCGATAACAGGCATGTCATCGTGCTTCAATGAGGCCCCGGTGAATTCACCGGGGAAAGCATCGACACCGCCTCGGTAGGGCCGTTCCTTGAGTCGCTTCAATGAGGCCCCGGTGAATTCACCGGGGAAAGAAGCGGCTGACAGCAGACGCAAGACGGCTGAGAAATTGCTTCAATGAGGCCCCGGTGAATTCACCGGGGAAAGGTAGTCAAGGCCCGCAAAGCTATCAGCGGCATCATGCGCTTCAATGAGGCCCCGGTGAATTCACCGGGGAAAGTCGGGTGTGGGAGCTGGATATTCTGAACGGAATCGAGGCTTCAATGAGGCCCCGGTGAATTCACCGGGGAAAGCAGGAATGCCCTCAATTCCCCCCTGCTTTTGAGCGCGCTTCAATGAGGCCCCGGTGAATTCACCGGGGAAAGGGCGTAGACAACCAATGACGGGGGCATCGATTGCAGGCTTCAATGAGGCCCCGGTGAATTCACCGGGGAAAGACACTGGCCGCGTAAGGTAACGCGCACAATAGATCGCTTCAATGAGGCCCCGGTGAATTCACCGGGGAAAGCCCATCAGCAGGCAGAGCTTGGCGCAGGTCTCCACGCTTCAATGAGGCCCCGGTGAATTCACCGGGGAAAGATCTCCTGAGTTGACCGCAGCTATTCATAAGTATGGGCTTCAATGAGGCCCCGGTGAATTCACCGGGGAAAGGTGGACTTGCCCGGCTTGCCCTGCAGCGCGGCGTAGCTTCAATGAGGCCCCGGTGAATTCACCGGGGAAAGGGCGTGGTGGGCCTCGGCATTCCGCGCCAGCGCAACGCTTCAATGAGGCCCCGGTGAATTCACCGGGGAAAGCTGGAACTGATTTCAGACGCGGAGATGATGCTGCGGCTTCAATGAGGCCCCGGTGAATTCACCGGGGAAAGCGAGCTGCTTGGTGGCCATCTTCTGCTCGCTGAAGCCGCTTCAATGAGGCCCCGGTGAATTCACCGGGGAAAGTCGAAAAGCTGGACGTGACGGCCATCGAGTCGGCGGCTTCAATGAGGCCCCGGTGAATTCACCGGGGAAAGGCGGCGGCGGCGCACCAGGATGGGGTTTTCCCGGCGAGCTTCAATGAGGCCCCGGTGAATTCACCGGGGAAAGGCGGCGGCGGCGCACCAGGATGGGGTTTTCCCGGCGAGCTTCAATGAGGCCCCGGTGAATTCACCGGGGAAAGCTGCTACAGGCCAGCATCCAAGAGATCGCAGACGCGGCCAAGCTTCAATGAGGCCCCGGTGAATTCACCGGGGAAAGGATACACCATCCGCTCTATGATTGCAACTGTCCAGGCTTCAATGAGGCCCCGGTGAATTCACCGGGGAAAGCCTGGAGATGGGCGTGGCGCCGGCGCGGCTTCCACTGCTTCAATGAGGCCCCGGTGAATTCACCGGGGAAAGGAGCGTATGATTGCACTAGAGTTAGGCGTGGATTGGGCTTCAATGAGGCCCCGGTGAATTCACCGGGGAAAGGTGCTGCTCAAGGGCACGCCGGCGGCGGAGCTGCTGGCTTCAATGAGGCCCCGGTGAATTCACCGGGGAAAGCAAAGTCCAATGACCAGCGGTAATGCTTCAGTAGGGGCTTCAATGAGGCCCCGGTGAATTCACCGGGGAAAGTCTTGAATCTCTCGAAGCAGCGGGGTATGTGTTCCTGAGCTTCAATGAGGCCCCGGTGAATTCACCGGGGAAAGGCCGATCGAGGTAAACTGACCGCATGGCACCTCAAAAGCTTCAATGAGGCCCCGGTGAATTCACCGGGGAAAGTGTGTCGAATCAGGTGAACCAACTCTTGAATATGGTTGGCTTCAATGAGGCCCCGGTGAATTCACCGGGGAAAGGTATTACGGCTATGAAGAGTCTGCCATTAAATGCTGGCTTCAATGAGGCCCCGGTGAATTCACCGGGGAAAGTCGTAAATGGCGGGGCGATCCCAACCCGGATTTGATCGCTTCAATGAGGCCCCGGTGAATTCACCGGGGAAAGGCACTCAAGCTGGCCGGCGAATGACCGCGCTGATCGGCTTCAATGAGGCCCCGGTGAATTCACCGGGGAAAGACGCCCGCGACAGCGCGTTAAACATCGTTAGCGGTCGCTTCAATGAGGCCCCGGTGAATTCACCGGGGAAAGCCATGCAGCAGTTCGGCGCCACGGTGCTCAACAATTCGCTTCAATGAGGCCCCGGTGAATTCACCGGGGAAAGTGCCGCAGGCCGGTGATGCGCCCGCTCTCGTCCGTGTAGCTTCAATGAGGCCCCGGTGAATTCACCGGGGAAAGGGTGAGCCGGCCGCAGACCTGGCCGCGCGGGGTGAGCTTCAATGAGGCCCCGGTGAATTCACCGGGGAAAGGCCAATCGCCAGCGCATCGCCTCGGTGCTAACGCTGCTTCAATGAGGCCCCGGTGAATTCACCGGGGAAAGTTGCGGAGTGACCAATCTACAAGTTGCCGCTGGAAGTCGCTTCAATGAGGCCCCGGTGAATTCACCGGGGAAAGATGGACGAAATTGCGGCGTCTGCCTCCTCGATAGGGGCTTCAATGAGGCCCCGGTGAATTCACCGGGGAAAGAATCATCAGGCGCTTCGGGCCAACAATATCGCTCTGGCTTCAATGAGGCCCCGGTGAATTCACCGGGGAAAGCACCCCATGAATGTGATCCACTACCCACGCGATAGCGCTTCAATGAGGCCCCGGTGAATTCACCGGGGAAAGCCACTTTGGAGATTCGTTCGCAACCATTGTGCGGAAGCTTCAATGAGGCCCCGGTGAATTCACCGGGGAAAGATCTACGAGCGCCATGTGGACCAGTACGGCGACCCCTTGCTTCAATGAGGCCCCGGTGAATTCACCGGGGAAAGGACGATCTCCGTCGCCTTCATCGGGGCCACGAGGACTTGCTTCAATGAGGCCCCGGTGAATTCACCGGGGAAAGGGCTCTCAAAGTACGTTTCTGCTGTGCGCGTCAATTCCAGCTTCAATGAGGCCCCGGTGAATTCACCGGGGAAAGTGGAGATAGGAATCGCGTTGCCATCTTCTACGTTGGGGCTTCAATGAGGCCCCGGTGAATTCACCGGGGAAAGAGCGGGTAGGCCGCGCACCAATCCGCAATGCGCCGGCTTCAATGAGGCCCCGGTGAATTCACCGGGGAAAGCGGTCAGGCCAATCATAGAGACCCGCACCGCCCCGGCTTCAATGAGGCCCCGGTGAATTCACCGGGGAAAGCCAGCTGTCGAGAAGCAAATCCGCGCTGGCACAATGCTTCAATGAGGCCCCGGTGAATTCACCGGGGAAAGAAACGCTCTGCCGGGTACGCAGCCAATTATTGACAGCTTCAATGAGGCCCCGGTGAATTCACCGGGGAAAGAACCGGCGTCACCACGTTTGGAACGGTGCTGAACATGCTTCAATGAGGCCCCGGTGAATTCACCGGGGAAAGGATGTGATTCCCCTGCACCAACTGATCAATGATGTGCTTCAATGAGGCCCCGGTGAATTCACCGGGGAAAGTAGCGACTGAGGACACCTATGCGATGCAAGTCGGCGCTTCAATGAGGCCCCGGTGAATTCACCGGGGAAAGCGATTAGCGGTGCGTAGTGGTACGTGAGACAGCCGAGCTTCAATGAGGCCCCGGTGAATTCACCGGGGAAAGGCGGAGTCTGGATGGTCGTCCACTACGCCAACCTGATGCTTCAATGAGGCCCCGGTGAATTCACCGGGGAAAGCAGCCTGAGTCGAGGAAAGAGTCACGCCAATCTGAAGCTTCAATGAGGCCCCGGTGAATTCACCGGGGAAAGGAGCAGATCGCGCACCTTCTTCATGTCCGGCTTAGGGCTTCAATGAGGCCCCGGTGAATTCACCGGGGAAAGCCGCCCTCGCCGTCGCTCTCCGCATCGCCAACGACCGGCTTCAATGAGGCCCCGGTGAATTCACCGGGGAAAGAGTCTGATTCGTGGAAGACCCCGGAAGGGCGGAAGCAGCTTCAATGAGGCCCCGGTGAATTCACCGGGGAAAGCATCCTGTCGCTTCCCTTCGTATTGATTGGGAGCAGCTTCAATGAGGCCCCGGTGAATTCACCGGGGAAAGTTGCGTATTCATCTCCAGATTGCGCGAGAGAAAATGCTTCAATGAGGCCCCGGTGAATTCACCGGGGAAAGAGAGGAAACGCAAAGGTAACGAACTTGCAACGCAGCGCTTCAATGAGGCCCCGGTGAATTCACCGGGGAAAGGAAGGGTTCCGCTACATTGCCCGATACGCTATATGGCTTCAATGAGGCCCCGGTGAATTCACCGGGGAAAGTCTTATCTTCAGGCTCCAGCAGGGCGGTCACATCCAGCTTCAATGAGGCCCCGGTGAATTCACCGGGGAAAGGCCATCGAGCTTGCCAACACGCCCGCCGCAGCAAAGGGCTTCAATGAGGCCCCGGTGAATTCACCGGGGAAAGAGTGAAGACAAGGGTTATGCCCAGGGTCAACAGGTGGCTTCAATGAGGCCCCGGTGAATTCACCGGGGAAAGATGCTCTTTGTGACCGGCGCAGGCGACCCATTCGCTGCTTCAATGAGGCCCCGGTGAATTCACCGGGGAAAGGGCGCCCGTACAACTAGCATATTATCAGGTAGTTCCACGACATTTTGCGAGAGCCTGCCATCAAGCAGCCGCTTCAAAGCATAGCACCGCCCAGGTGCGCAGTTCAAGTCCTTCTTTTTGTTGAGATTACAGTGCGCGAGCGGCTGCCGGGATTCGCGCACCACCAGACCGCTCGCTGCAACGTCAACGGGTAACGAATACCGGGTAGTCATCGATTTCTCCATTGAGGAAACGCGCCAGAAGGCGCGCCTGGATTTCCAGCAGGCGGCGATAGCTGACACGATACTCAAACATCGGGTGTGTCACAAGCGTATCCATGCGTAATTCATAGGCATGGAAGAAGCCCTTACGCCCACTCGGCTTCAGCGCGACGGACGGGCCGGACCGAATAAAGTCAGCGGTGGTTACCATGCGCGTGTTGATCGCTGTCAACACCAGCGAGTCGGCAATTAGTGGCCGAAACGGCTCCATCAAATCGAGTGCCAGCGCCGGACGCCCAAAACGTGGTTGGTGATAGAAGCCCCAGTAGGGATCGAACCCCAGCGAATAGCAGGTGATCGTCAGATCCTTTACCAGAATACTGTAGGCAAGTGACAGCAACGCGTTCACCGGATCACGCGGCGGACGCCTGTTCCGCAGTGTGAAGTCGAAAGAAAACTCTGTTGGCACTCCCTTATGTGCGCTATCGCTGTTTTCGTCCGCTTTCAGCATTCCGGCAAATTCGCCGAAGTAGACGCGCGCTGCGGACCCTTCGATTCCGAGCAGGACATCAAGTGCTGTCGCTACCTCCGCCTTTTCGGCCAGCACTTTCAACTGGCGCAACGCTGTTTCGGGAGGTTCGATGTGATTCCGTTGAAGGAGGGTACGTTGATTGCGGATTTTGCCCACAACGAGTTCGCGCGAGAGGCGCAGAGCGGTGGACTCGTGTCCAGCGGAGATAAACTGCCGCTGGCGCAGAAACACATTCCGTGAATTCAGTCCACTCGTGATGCCATAGAACCAGCCACCCTGCGAGAAGTAGCAGACTGGAACTTCGGCCGCGCAGAACGACTGGATGGCTTGCGTCGAAAGTTGCACGTTCCCAAACAAATTGATCTGAGATACTTCCCCGAGCCGGACTTCCTGTTTAAGGCTATCGCCATCCTTGACCTGAATCACTTCGCCCGATTTCCCCACCCGGAAACCCTGAGAGTTCAGATACAAAGGCCGGAGGTCATTGCGCGCTGCCACCAACTGACGAACCTCAGCAGTTGCTTTCTGCTCATCGTTACCAAAAAGTGAAAATTGTACTGGGCGGCGTTCCTCAAATCGGAGTGCTCGTGCGCGCAGAGCGTTGGTCTCATCGGGAAGGCAGATGCCAACCAGGGAACAACGTGGACACTTGGGACTATCTACAAGCGGCTCTGGAATTTGGTCATTCAGCGCGGCCATTCGTGCCTGCACGATAAATTGTTCAGTCTCGGATATAAGGGCATCATCTATCTCGATCCGCACGCGCTGCTTTGTGGCGGCATAGTAAAGGATGCCTTCATCGCAGGTATATCCGTTGTCCCGCAGCACGAGAGCTTGCGCCGCGATCTGAATGCGGTCTGAGGGCCAGGGCGTGGGTGATCCGTCTACCTCACGCGGCTTACCACGCTTATAATCCACCGGCCGTACAGATTTTCCATCGGCTGCGCCCACGTCACTTTCGATCAGGTCGAGCTTCGCAGTCAACCCGACACGCTCACTCGATAACGTTACTGAACGCGAGTGGATCGTTTCGCCATCCATATCCTTAGCCGCGGGCATCGCACTCGGCCCCGAATCAACTCGCGAGTGCTTGGCTTGGCCATCCAGTGTGTCGGCACTATTCTCGAAAACGCCTTCCACCCATTCATAGAAAAAGAGCCGGGGGCAGTAGACGAACTCATTCAGCATACGCGCTGGTAGGAGGTCAGGCAGTTTCAGCTTGAGATGATGGACTAGGTCCTCATCTATGCGAACGGGTTGAATGCGTTGAGCGTCAGTAGACACGAGAGGAGCTCCTTTCAGCAGTAATGCGAATCAAACAACGATGCAAGGACTATCAACGTTGGTATATGGCTTCCCAAGAGCAGTGATGACGCGATCCCCTCGCCCTTCCGATGGTCCGAGGTTTACAAAGAGAACTTGATCGTCGTCATGGTGGATCACTGCGCGTAGAGCCTCCCGGCAGCGGACCAAATCCGAAGCCGTGAATTGACACTCGAACACGGAAAACTGGAGGTGGTCCCCAAACCCGCGCATCAGCTTGAAGACCTTCCGCAATCGCTTTTCGTCCGCAACGTCGTAGCAAACCAGGTAAGAACTGCGCATATTTGAAGGCTCCTATTCCGACGTCGCAAAGAGGCCCACGCCATAAAAGCGACCGCCACCCAGGCATATAGGCCCTGGAATGCTCACGGGCTTGTTCTGTGCGTCACGCCATTGGATTCTGACATGAAAGCGCGGAAAACTCTTAAGATGCTGAGGGACTCCGTATCGATCGGCCATTTCTGCGCCCGCCCAGAATCCGACCTTTCGCCATTCAAGGTTGGCGTGATCGGCCAACTCTTGTGAAAGACCGGCTTGCGTTATAGCTTTGCGCAGCAGAGCTTCGATCCGGCTATGCAACTTATCCAACAGGTTCTTCTGTTCATCGGCTTCGACTCCATGTTTCAGGCGTCGGCGGTAATGAGCCGGATCGTCATAGCCAGGCAAGATAACGGGCGTGACCGTCGCCCATGTGGAAGACGGTTGAACGTAAATCCTAACAATTTCGTCATTCGCAGGAATAGTCGAGAGTTCGGCTGCTTGCTTATGCATATCTTCATCTATGAGAACTTGACCTGACATGGCACGCCGCGACCAAGCGATCTCGTTTTCATAACCGTCTGTAAGCGTGGTCAGAAGCACGCGCCGAATACTGCCAACTACGCGGGCTTTGCCCGGACCTCGGAATTCGATGCTGGGGAGCGGCAAATACGCAAATCGCTGTGCTCCAACTGTAACGTGCGCGGCGCCTTTCACTTCGCCATGGCCGAGGATGCAAGTATTGATGGAATCATCCGGCCAGCCGGCAAGCCGTGCTGCCAGCCCGGTCGCATGGCGCAGCATTCCGGCAACAGTAAGTCCACGCTGAACTGTATCAAAGGCACGGAAACCGCCGCTGCCATCGGGCTTTCGTAGTGCAAAGGCCGCTACAGGCTTCCGATCGACATCGGATGCTCGCCGGTACGTCGCCGTTTCATAGGCAGTCAATGTCGGAGGCGGAGTAAAGCCACCGGAACCGATACGATTGAGAAAGCCCGTATGCCGATTCTCCAACGCAGCGAGTGTGCCTCGTCTCGGTAAGCGCAGCTCATTGACCATCTCTCCCTGCGAGGGAAGCCATCGCTCCCCTTGAAGAGTGTTGGTCTCGTCATTCGATAGTATCGCTCCGTGACCAATTGCCATGTCAACGCCCCAGCCTAGCGAAACAACACTACGGGCTACGCCGCACAGTGTTTCCACATTTGCGCGAGCTGTCTCATCGGCCGGTTCAGCAAGAAGCCAAAGATAATGCACTGCGTCCCCCCCCCTCATCAGCACCGGACGAATGCTCTTCATGGTGCGATGTGTCGCTGGATTCGCGTCGCCAGAGTTGGAATCGTTGCCGCGAGCCCACGCTCTGGCGACAATGTCCATCGCATTGTTTGGCACAGAGAGGCGATAACTATGGCTTGCAACGACGGCAACTGGGGCGATCACGACTGGCGCGGGCTCCTGCTCCAACCATCGCAGTGCGGCGAAGTCATTTGCTCCGCGCCGTTTTGCAGCGGCTGCCACCAACGCCTGAAAGACGCGCAACGGCGAGGGAGGCCACTCCGGCTGGTTCCCATCGCGGCGACCGTGGAATGCCGAATCGAGAAATCGAATGGATAGGCAGAAGTGTGAGGGCATGGTTTTCTTCGGCTACTCTTCTGTCCCGACAGGCTTTGCGTTCCTTTTCTTCTTGCTCTTTCCCGATTCTTCGCCGATGTCTGCCATAGCCTTCTCCTTATCAAACGGAACTGTGCGGTTATCTCCGATGACAAACTCCGAGGCGGCGGCTTGGGCGTACTCAAGTGCTTCGTCATGGGTTACTGTAGCTGGGATGCGGTGCCCATCGCCATATACCTCGGAAAACTCTCGATGCTTATCTGGATCGAGGACAAGGTTACAGCCCTGGCGAAGATAGCCGGAAGAAGAATAGGTAAACGCCGTCAAGGCAAGACCGAGAATATATCTCATCAGAGGCAGTTTATCTTGCAGTTGTTTGCCCTCATCCACGGCCAGAAGCCGCAATGCCGCAAGGTGCAGCGATGCATCGCGGCGAATCCCTCCTGTGGCAATCACGCCTCCGTGTTTCCAGGAGGCCAAGGCGTGTAGAAACCCATGCTTAGAATTGGGATCTTTTTCTGTACCCATGCTTGCGCTGTCTGTCTTTTCGATCAACTTTTCGGCTATATAATCCACAGGCGGCACATAGGTTGCTGACCGGTTAAGCTCGCGCACGTCGAAGGCGCGGATCGTCGAAGCAATCAGACGCGGCAGTTTGGCTTGCGTGTCACGAGAATCCCAGGCACCAAATACGATTGAGGTTGGCGCGATCTTTGCCAGCGGTTCGGCGTTACCCTTCTGCTGCAACTCATGGAATGCGTCTCGCAGTTCCTGCTGCAATTCGGAACAGCGGACAATGGCATCCCCCGCACGATGTCCGGCATTGAGCAGGTTGACACTCTTTGTGCCTGCTGTGATCACAATCTGAGGTACAAGACCCGCGTATTGCTGCCGCGCAAACAGCGGCTCAATTCGATTTGCCTGTGATCCTACGCTGTCAATCAGGCAGATGTTTTTGCCGTCGGCGAACGTGTCGATGTTGTAGCCGCCTTTGAACGTCTTGTCTTCGCTGGCTGCATAGGTTGCAGGGAATAGAACCCCATCTAGTCCCTCAATAGGCATGAGATACTCACGGATAACCAAGGCTGCTGGTCCGTCGTCCTCAAGCCATAGATCGTACTTCTTCAGTAGATCGCTCATTGTGAACTCCTTGGAATGCGTGTTGCGGGCATAAATGCCTTGTGCTTTCTCTGATCTGTGCGGAAATCATTCGCAAAGCGGTAACAGTCACCACCCCCAATAAGACCGGAAACGGCTGCTGACGCAATCGAGAGCGGAAGGGGTATGCGCCACGCGAAATAGTCGAAAACGCGTGGTGTTCGAGTAGGTCTTGGCCTGCATCTTTGCAAGCCCACGAAGCACATCGACTCCACAACTGGATGGGAAAGTGTATTCAACTTCAACTTATCCGTTGAGTACCCGACGTCGATGGACGAAGCGCTGGCGCCTCGCTGACCGTCGAAGTAGAAAGGTTCGCGCTTCTTCACGCTCTTGCCTTTCTTGCCGTTGGCCGAATCTGGCGCTTGTGTATCGAAGACAACTTGGCTTTGGTTGAAAGGACTCGTATGTTGCGGGTCGATGGCGCTACACATCGCAAGGAATATCTTGCGTGCATTCATGGAACCGGCCCACGTCTTTATGGATTTGTCTTCCCACCAATCCAGGCGGAGAGAGATAGGTGAGATAATGGTCAACGGTTCTGTCCTATCGTCAGAGCCGTCATCCTGGTCCTCCTCGTCTTCATCAGAAGATGCGTCGTCACGTTCCGACAATCGAAAGTCCCGTGCTGCTGCCAAGAGCTTCAATAATGAAGCCTGCGCCTCCTCAGTCCTTATACAGAACGAACTGGTTTCAAACCACCCTTCCGCCCCTCCCCATAGGCGATCAGCCAATTCCAGCAGGCCGCAGCAAGCGAAGAATTGGCCGGGATTGGTTGGGTCGGTATCGATTCGAATGCTCACAGGTCACCTTCCAAGAACGCCGATGGATTTGCGCTTGCGGCGTAATCGGCGGCACGGAGCAAGGATTCAAGATAAGCCAATCCCCAGCGTCCATATTTACGTTGCAGCCTGGCGAAACGCTGCGGCACCTGTGCGGCGGCTATGGAAATAGCTTTCTCGGTTGCCTCCGGATCGTGGGCTTCTTCTGCCGGGAAGTGCGGGCGTCCGCGTCCGTGATGTGCCGCAACCAGATGGAGCGCCAATTCCCTCATCTCCTGGCTTAAATCCAGAAACTCTGATTCTTTTTGGAAGTCCAGCAGCAAAGCAAACTCATGCCGGTAGTGCTCATTTAGGCTGTAAGGCTGTTTCTTTCGTCCAGACTTTGCGAGCAGGATATTGCTATCCGCGTTACCAACGATTCTTTGAAACAACGGTCTCCGCTTCCCGTGATCGTGAAAGCGCGCCGCGATGACAATCGCTTTTCGCAGTTCATCCGAGAGCGGCAATTGCTCAACGATCCGTTTGGTGTTGCAAACCACGTCATCTGTATGGACCTGCCACAGTACCGCCCCTGCTCCGCTCTTAGAGCCATCGTCATCGGCCCATTTCGGGAGTTCATACCAGTGCCAAAATCTGTGGCCAGCTACTTCGCCTCCATCTGACTCTTCTTCGGCGCGAGGAACAGTGTCAATGGTCCGAATGAGTCGCATCCCCTTTATCTTTTCCATCAACTGAGGATTGGCGTCCCGAACGCGGATGCGAGGCTGAGGGCCGTCCCCATCCGGCCATACATCGGCCACATCGCCAGCTGTGTCTGAATCGCCATCCAACAAGCCTTCGCTCAATCCGCCGACCGATGGAGGAAGCAAAATCGTTTTGTAATCGATCCGGTCTTTTTTCTTGTCTCCCGCCAAGTCCCTCAGAGTTGACGGCTCAACACTGCCGTCGTCCGCCAGCAGCCAGACCGGAGCATCAGGATGTCGTTTTGCGAGTTTCTTGAGATCCTCCAGGACGCGGCCGCTGCGGTCACGCAACAGTTCGTGCGGCTTCAGTGGATAGTCTTCCAGCAGATCTTCTGGCGGATATTGTTTCGACAACTCTTCCGTAATAACATCCACCTCCTCACGCCAGGCCACATATGTCTCCGGCAGCTCATACTCGCTGATTCCATGTAAGTATGGTTCGACTGCGGGACGGCCAGGAAGCTTGCCCTTAATCGTCGTGAGTGCCCAGGAGTCGAACAAGATGTCGGTTGCTGGAAGAATCGTGGGTGTTGGCGTGAACGCGGCAAGGCATTCATTGGGGTCCAACTCGCCGAGTGCCTTTGGGCTGGCGTCTTTACCCGGCAGTTTCTGGATCAGTGTAAGAGTTTTCTCGCGCCGATCATCAAGGTCGTCGTCTTTCTTGAATTTCGCTGGATAAAATATATGAATCTTAGTGTCATTGCGGTCTCCGAAACGATTCACGCGGCCAAACCGCTGAACCATGCTATCGAACGGGGAGAGATCGCAAATCAGGTGGTCCGCTGAGATGTTCACGCCCACTTCACCGGCAGACGTGCAAACGAGGTAGACGGTGGTGCCATCTGTCTTCGCACCTGACAGGAAGCGTCGAAAGATAGCGTCTTTCGAGACCAGCTTGTCTCTCTCGAAACCTCGCATTGTGCCAGTAAGTTGTTGCACCTGCTGCTTTGAGCTCTTTAATTTCCTCGCAATCCCCTTACTGATCCGGCCCTAAATAATGAAACTATTTGCAGTCAGCCTCATCCAATGAAGTATGGATCGAGTTGACGGGCGCAGGTTATCGATTGCAGCGTTGAACGAGCGTCGGCGGAGGGCGG
>Ga0224555_1003258_pt1 | contig 17017 bp, 13 predicted proteins | sample 714S23034metaG_FD_180687 | JGI IMG/M metagenome (GOLD analysis project Ga0224555, IMG submission 180687) | Peat soil microbial communities from Stordalen Mire, Sweden - 717 S2 30-34 | ecosystem: Environmental > Terrestrial > Soil > Wetlands > Peat | place: Sweden: Norrbotten County, Stordalen...
ATGCGCTGCCGAAGATGGGTCACGGTAAACCTCCTGTGACCCGAGGCTTACATAACCAACAATGCCCGCCGATAGCCCATGCCGCAGCGTCCGTCGCGCCAGCGACTTAGTCCAAACGCCGATGTCGTCGGGAGGGATTCTTGATTAACCATAATCTCGATCGCAAACGCTGGCCACTATGGCGCCTGGTTCATGGATGAAGCTCTCCCCGCCTCGTGTTGCTGTCGAGCGACGGCCAATCATCGAAATGAGGCCCTTTAAGATGCCATCCCCGCCGCACCTCAGCGCCGGGTAGCCACTCCGCGGCACCTCGGTCGTGAGAGGAGGTAGGAAAAGGCGGCGTAGTATCATCAAGCTAACCGCCGCTCTCAATTTTCAACTGACAGCGGCAACATTGTTGTCCATGAGGGATTATGGCCCAAAAGCGCGAAAGTTTTTCCGTCATCTCTCGCAGGCGTAAGAATGTTAAAGAGGTTAAGTCTCTGGCCCAAAAGGCGTATCAAATGATTCGTGAAGAAATTTTGCGAGGAGAGTTGCGGGTCGGAGATAACTTCTCTCGCCGACAACTCGCCAAGAAATTCAACATGAGCTTTCTTCCAATCACCGAAGCGCTAAAACAGTTGGAGTCGGAGGGGCTCGTGGAAAGCCGGCCACGCGCCGGTACCCGCGTCCGCATACCGACGAAACAGGAAATTCTTGACGGCTATGTGGTTCGCGAGGCTTTAGAAAGCCAGGCCGCACGCCTCTGCTGTGAGCGAATGACAGCATCCGAGCGCGAACAGATCACTCAGAGCGCCAAGGAGTTGGATGCCCTGTACAAAGCGATTCCAGAACATGTCAACGACTCCCGCTTTTTGTTCGCAGTACATTTTCAACATATGGTCTTTCATCTTCGCATAGCTGAGCTTTCGCATAGCCCGGGTTTGCTGAATGCGATCGAAAAGCAACAAGTGTTGATCTTCAATTGGATCTACGATACCGCTGTTGATCTCATTTCACCTCCCAGCAATTTTCATTACGATCTCGCTAAAGCAATCTGTTCGGGCGATGTGCTTAAAGCAGACGACTGCATGCGCAGCCACATCCGGTACCGGCTGGACGAAGAGGTTAAAGGATTGGGAACTCTGAAGGATGCAAGCGCTTGGCGCGCAAAGCGGGCCGTGAGATGCAACTCGCTGGTGTCCGGCTGTCCGTGACTTGCAGGAGGTGGACCGTTTTCGTGGCCAGGGTGATTGCCGATCTTGAGATTGCGATTCTGATTCCTTCAGTTTTCATGGCGAAAACTCTCGATGCATCACAGCTTTAACCCATGGCAGCGCAGAGAGCAGGTCCATGCGTATTGAGCTTGGGGCGGGCGGCAAGCAGATCCGGCGGCAGCGCCAGCCCGCTTGAGTGCCGTCAGCACATTGTGCCTGAGCACCGCCAACCGCAGCCACGCCGCGTTGGCTCCGAAGCGATTCGAGGGAAGCACGCCCGCCGCCAGATCGTTCTTCAGCACATTGTGGATGCTCTCGGGAAGACGGAGCGACCGGATCGCACGAATCAGCGACGGCACGCCGCCCCAGGAAGTCAGCTCTTCCTTACTTGACTGGCTCACATCTCGCTTTACTTAATCACCGCACCTCTTGGTGAAGGCCTTCGCCATGGGGTTGCAAACTTCAACATTGAGCGAAAACCCCAATTAAACAGGCCTTCCGACACCGCCCCTCTACGGCTCATCTGCTCTCCGGAAATTCCTATCGACGGATCAGCGGGAAGAGAGCCAGTCTTGACACGGGGACGAATCTTCGACTACGATCTCGTTCGCATGTAAGGTGTTCAGATAAGTGAAACAGCGTGAGTTTTTTCGAGTGACCAGAGCAGCCGCGGTGCAACACGATATCGCGAGGCCCGGCAGTTCTCAGAACCCAAGGCAACCGTGCACCGAGAAGACATCGCAAGTGCAATTGGCCGGGATGAACCTGCTGGAATTGCGCCAGAATCTGTATGACCACCTGTTCAAGGCTGTTCTGCCTTTCTGGGACCGGCACGGAATCGACCACGAATACGGCGGGATCATGTGCAGTCTTGATTACGACGGCACCCTGCTCAACACGGGAAAGAACCTATGGTTCCTGGGACGCGCTATTTGGATTTACAGCTACTTGTACAATCACTTTGGGAAAGATCCCCAGTTCCTGGAGATCGCGAGAAAGACCAAGGAATTCGTCCTCCAGTACGCGCTGCAGCCGGACGGCTGGTGGGCCGAGGAGTTGTCGCGGGAAGGGAAAGTATTGAGGCCCTACGTCAGCGGCGATACCGAAGGGATGTATCACCTCGCCGAGGGGCTCCACGAATTCGCAGTGGCCAGCGGAGACGACCAAGCTCATCAAGCGTCTGTTGCTCTCCTGAAAAAGCTATTCCGGGACTTTAATAGCCCGGCCTTTCGCTACCGGGGCGAGGATTTCCCCTACATATGGGGCAGCACGCGCGCTATACGTCCTCTAGGCTTGTGGTTTCTGAATCTGACCATCGCCACCCAGATGCTCGAACGCGGAAGCGATCCGGAGATCGTCGCGATCGTCGATCAGAGCGTGGATGCGATCATGAATCGACATTACAACGCCGACATTGGCTTGAATACCGAGATGCTGTATTACGACTTTAGCAGGCCACCAGAGGAGGCCCAGAAGTCACGCTTCGGCCACTGCATTGAAGCCCTGTGGATGGTTTTGGACGAAGCGAACCGCCGCCAGGATGGCGTGCTTTGGGACACCTGTGCCGCGCGAATCCGTCACCATTTCGAAGCCGGTTGGGACTTTATTTACGGAGGGCTCGCGCAGTGGGTCAATGTGGATCATCCATCCTACCAATGGCCGACAGAGGCGGCGCCAGGGATCCATTTGCAATTTGATTTCATTGGCGAGTATGGATACCTAAAATCCCTGTGGTGCCATAGTGAAGCGATGGTCGCAACCTTAAATGTATTTGAGCGAACCGGCGCGTTATGGGCGGCAGAGTACTATGGCATGGCTTACCGGATCGCCAACGAAAAATTCTGGCAGAAGGACCGTGGGTATCCGGCCAGTCACATGCTTTTTGCCGATAGGCGCATGACGTTTCAGCCTCACGTCAGCCGCCAGGACAATTACCATTCAGTCCGCCAGCTGATCCTGAACATCTTGACATTGGATCGAATGATCAAGAATGAAACCGCCAGCAGCCAGAAACCGCAGCATGCGCGAAATCTGTCGCCGGGCATAAGCTGAAAGGACGACCGGACAAACACTGCTGTCCTTGCAAAACGAAGTGCACTTGATCAGTTTGGCACACATGACACAAAATGCGGCTGATCGTCTTGGAAAACCACAATGCACGCCACCAAAACCTAGAAGCCTTGAAGCGACGGACTGAGAATAACCTGTCGGCGGCATACGTGTTTAGCATTGCAAATGAGCATGCTGGTGACCTAATGGGATGGACCCCTGGATTCGCCCATTTCGGAATACGATTTGGACGAAGGCAGGGGAAGGGCGAATGACCAAAGTCAGCATTCGAGGGGCGCATTCCAGCACACCGACATCAGTGGATTACCGATGTGATTGAGTCCCGGGGCGGGACCTTGCCTCGTCGTCGATGCGTGCAGACTGGGCGATGTACTGACGGAGAGGGATCAGACCATACTTGGCGATCAAGTCATCCGTCGTGAGCTGAGGATCGAGTGAGGCGATTGTGATCCAGTCGCTGTCGTGATACCAAACCACTTCTACCTTGGAGCCATAATCGCGCTCGATGGCCGGAACGATCTCGGCATTGCGATCCGTTTCGAACAGGCGCTTCCCCAGCGGAAGGCTGGTCCCCACCCACTCCTGATGCTCGCCGGTTGAAGCCAAGGCGACACCGGTGATGTCGTAAATCGATGACGGACCACGGTTCGTCGAAGAAACAATGTAAACCTCGTTCGTCAAAGCCAAGGCCGAAAGTTGCCGCGCGGCAGGGTAATTGGAGGGCCAGAAAATGATCTGCGCCCCTTCCTGCTTCAGTTTTTGCCAATCGTCGCGCCAGTTCACGTCGAAACAGATCAGAATGCCAATCGTGCCAAAATCGGTTTTGAATACCGGCGGACCTGCATCAACACCTGGGGTAGTGCCGTCCTTGATTTCGTAGTCGGTCGGATGGATTTTATCGTATTGTCCGATGATTTTTCCTTGGCGGTCCATGAGGATGGCAGTGTTGTAGATCGTGCCGTTTTTCTTCGTCCTCATTCCAAATAGCACGTACGATGAGTTCGCGCGCGCCCAATCTGAAAGTCTCTCCGTGATCGGTCCGGGAACAGATTCAGGCGCGCGGTTGCTGAACATTTCCGGAAGGCAGGCGATGTCGGGGTGGAAAACCGAAGATGCATTTAGCCGCGCCAGAGTGGCTTCTAGCACATCGTGACCCGCGTCGTACGAAAGCTCATCCTGGCTCACCGTGACCACGCGAACGATGGGATTGGGACTGCGATCCTCAGCCCTACTTGTCGAGAAGGGAGCGCCCAGAGAAACGCCCACCAAAAGAAAAACCATGCTCGCTCGTTTCATCCTAATTCCTCCTTCACGGGGTCCCCAACCCCAGCTTCTAGAGCGACAGTTGGAGTTGAATTACCGGAAATGGCGAGAATATAACTCTCTACCTCCTATGTCAAACACTACTCTGTTCTCATAATCCATCGCTGAGGCTCAGGCGGGCTTCGCTTCGGACTATGCCCTTCGCCGCGTCGGCCATCAGCCAACAGCAAACCAAACACCTGGGGAAAACGGACCTTCGGGAGATTTTGGCTTGACTCCAAAAAACCAGGACTTTCCTTATTTTTCACCTGTTAGTTTGGCGCAATCGCTCCAAACAGATGACTTGCAGGTTTTGACAAGTGGGCAGGCCGGAATTTCAAACGTACTGCCAAAAGTGTAAGGAAATCTGCCTTTGGAAGCACACAACACCGCACAATCACTCGCTCCGCAGCGCATTCAACCGCGTATTTCCTGCCCTTTTTATCCCTTTGGCATCCGCGGAAGAGCAGTGCCGCGATTGGACTGGCCTGCAAATAGCGGCTGATCCAGAATGGGGAAAAGTTCTGCAAAAATAACTTGACACGAAATGCCCACTATGGTATGTTTTGGCTGATTTAATCTGATATATCAGAATGCGCTGGGTTCCAGCACGGAGGGTAGTGCGGTAGCCATTCCGGATTCGCGGTCCAGCATAACGGGAAAGGGGAAATCTCATGGGCACGTCTCAGATTAAGTATCTGCAATCATTGGTTGGCCACAATATCTCATCGACGCAGACAGAGACGATCCGTTGCGCTAAGCGTGCACGGGACAGCAGAGAAACAATCCCATCCGTCCGGCATGAGCGGGTAACGGCGATTCTGGGTTTGATGCTCGGAGTACTTCTTTTGAGTGGACTCGCCTGGGGCTCGGTGACGGCCAGCATTAGCGGCACCGTCAGAGACCCGAGCGGGGCCGTGGTTGTAGGAGCGACCGTCACCGCCACCAATGTCGAGACCGGCATCGCTCGAACGACGCTCTCCAATCAGGACGGGTATTACTCCTTTCAGTCATTGCCGCTGGGCCATTATGACGTTGCCGTGAAGCAAACGGGATTCACCGCCTTCCGCGAGACCGGACTGATTCTGGATGTCAATTCCGCGCTAGTGATTGACGTCGTCTTGCAAGTTGGTAACATCGAGCAGTCTATTTCCGTATCGAGCGCCGCCCTGCAACTGGACACCGCTAGTACGCAGATGGGCGACGTAATCACCGGAGAGACGATGACGGGGGTACCGCTGGTATCGCGAAGCTACACCGATCTGCTGGCGTTGCAACCGGGAGTGGGCTCGATAAACTCGGGTATGTCAGGAAACGGGAATGGAACTGCCAACACGGGAGCAAATTTCATATCCGTGGGAAGTGGTCAAACCCAGGTATCGGGCGACTTGAATGCGGGGAGTATGTCCGTGAATGGCATGAGAGAGTCAGAGAACGGGTTTCTCCTCAATGGGGCGTCCGTAGCGGAAGTTGGTTTCGGTGGCACTGCGATAATCCCGGACCTGGACTCCATTGCGGAATTTCGCATCATCAGCAACAACTTCGATGCCGAATACGGGCAATATAGTGGCGGCCAAATCAACGTCGTCACGAAGTCGGGGACGGACCAGTATCACGGAAATCTTTTTGAATTTCTCCGTAATACGGATGTCGATGCCCGCGCCTTCTTTGATCCGACCCGAGGTGTATACCATCAGAATCAATTCGGTGGTACCGCCGGCGGACCCATCAAGCGTGGCAAGATATTTTTCTTCGGGGACTACCAAGGAAACCGAGTTGTGCAAGGGATAAGTTCCGGTTTGATTTCCGTCCCCTCGCTCGCGGAACGTGGTGGCGACTTCTCCCAGGTACTCAACTCAGGTGGCCAGAATGAAATGACTGGAATGACAGTCAACGGCGCTAACTGGGCGAGTCAGCTGTCGAGCGAACTGAAATACCCGGTGGCGGCGGGGGAGGCTTACTATACGCCGGGTTGCACTACAGCCACCTGCGTTTTCCCAGGCGCCCAGATCCCCCAGAGCATTAATTCAACGATAGCGAATAATATATTGAAATTGAATTACATTCCACCTCCAAATGATGGGGCATTCTACACCTCGTCATCGTATCCAGAGACGCTTCGCGACGATAAAACCAGCGGCCGGATCGACGGCAATTCTCGCTTCGGACTGCTGTCCGCCTACTATTTTTTTGACGACTACTCACTGCTAAACCCGTATACGACCTCTTCCAACGTGCCCGGCTTTAATTCGCTCTCTCCTGGCGTGGCGCAAGACGCCAACTTGAGTGACACTAAGTCCTTCGGCAGTACGATGGTGAACGAAGCCCGCCTCCAGTACATGCGCGACGTGTACCAGACCAATGCTAATGGGGGAATCGGAGTCACCAATCTCGGCGCCCTGGGTTTCAGCGGCTTCACGCAATTAAACACGGCCGAACAAGGTATGCCGGATTTGCAATTCAATGCCTACTCCGACGGTCCTATCAACCGCCCTACCTCATTTAAGGATAATGTTTATCAGGTGTTGGATAACTTTAGCAAAGTGCTTGGCACGCATACGATTATGTTCGGGGGTAGCTACCATTACGCTGAATTCCAGGAGATACTCGATAACGTAGAAAACGGTCTTTACCAGTTCCTTGGTACCGAGACGGGGATTGACTTTGCCGATTTTCTCTTGGGCGCCCCGTCCACTTTCACTCAGGGGGAAGCCTTTCCATCCAACGGCCGCAGCCAGTACCTGGGCCTTTATGGGCAGGATAGCTGGCGCGTCAATTCCCAGTTAACTTTCAACTACGGGGTACGCTGGGAATTCGACACTCCTTCATACACGACGAACAATCAAGATCTGGAGGCCCTTGTTCCGGGTGAGCAGTCCGTGGTGTTTCCGAATGCGCCTCGTGGCTGGGTGTTTCCGGGCGACCCGGGCGTTCCTAGGGGGATGTCGCCGACGCGCTACAACAATTTTTCGCCGCGCGTGGGCCTCGCCTACACCCCGAGCAGAGCCGGACAAACGAGCATCCGCGCAGGCTATGGAGTGTTCTTCACTTCCTTTGAAGGTGCAACGAACTTCGACCAAATTGGAGACGCACCCTATGGAGACACTGCCTTTTACGCAAATCCAGAGTTCGCGAACCCCTTTGTAAGCCGGCCAAATGGCGGTCCCCCCGCCGTGGATCCACTTCCGGTCCAGTATCCGGTCCCGCAGAACCTTAATTTCGCAGCTGCTGGATTTCTTCCAATCGCCGATTCACCAGGCCTGAACATCAATAACCGTCTGCCCTACGCTGAGGAGTATGAGTTATCAATTGAACACAAATTCGGCTCTTCTGCTCTCTTGACGGTAAGCTACGTGGGAACGGAGGCGCATCGTTTGCTTTCAAACATGGAGTTGAATCCAGGAAGCGCGTCAATCTGCGAATACCTGAATGCCCATGGGGCGACTCCCACTTGCGGCCCTACCGGTGAGGGTACTACCTATACATTGCCGCCCGGCGTAGCACCGCCCCCGGGCGCCGCGGACATTACGAGCGGCAACCAGGTTAACGGCACGCGTACAGCCTTGGGTTCAAATTTCGGTAGCGAAGCCCAGCTGATCACCAACGGCCAATCTTCGTACAATTCGCTGCAGGCGAGCCTGCAGTACACGACGAAGTCGCTCAAGTTTCTTGCAGGTTACACCTTGAGCAAGTCGCTGGATAATTCGTCCGGCTGGGTCGAGGAGGTAAACTTCGAAAATCACAGGGATGTGGCGCTTTCGGCCTTTAATCAGCCCCAAAACTTCGTTTTGAACTACACATATAGTCTCCCTTTTAACATGCTTCGAGGTCCGAAGCGGTTGACTGAAGGCTGGCAATTAAGCGGAATTACGCGATTTTCCAGCGGTGATCCTGTTGATCTCTATGAGACGGACGACAATTCTTTGCTTGGCACTGCATCCGCCGGCATGATTCTGATAGGCATCGACAGTCCTTTGTTTCTGGGCAAATCAATTCAGCGAACTGACGTGCGCAAAACCGGCGACTACTTCAATCCGGCGCAGTTTGAGGCAGAACCAATCGGAACATTGGGAAGCTCCCGGCGCTTCTTTAGCGGACCAGGCCTCAATGACTTTGATATGTCTCTAATGAAAAATACCAAGATAAATGAACGGACGACGTTGGAGTTCCGGGCAGAATTCTTCAATCTCTTCAACCACACCCAGTTCGACTCTGTGGATGGCAATATCGATGACACCACGTTTGGAAGCGCGATAGGAGCGCAAGCACCACGCATCGGACAATTCTCTCTAAAGCTCAGCTTCTAACGAGGCTGCGCCTCATACCGACGAGGCATGTGAAGTAGTCGCTCCGTTGGCCGGTTCATGACGAGGACTGGCATACAGCCCGAATGGGACCGACCAACGGTCTAAATGCCCTTGTTGAAGGAGAGTTAAGCGTATGTGCCAGCTCGAGATACCGTACGTGAATAGCTTGTTGCAGGTCCAGATACCCAAACGGAATCTCATCTTCGACGAATCACCACGCAACGTGCCGCCGGCAGCCGATTTTGAGGGCGCCTTGCGCGCTGCGCTCTCGCGTCCGATTGGCACACCGCCTCTGCACGATCTCGTCAAATCAGGCCAAAAGATCATCATCATCTCCGATGACAACACGCGCCCGACGCCCACGAAGCGAATTATCCCTGTCTTGTTGGACTTGCTGAACCAAAGCGGCGTTCCTGATCGTGACATCCAAATCATCATCTCATCCGGCACTCATCGCGCCATGACCGCTGCTGAACTGGACCAAAAGTATGGTGCCCAGATAGTATCGCGAGTCGCGATATTGCCCCACCGGTACAAAGATCCCAACAGTCTGGTCGAATACGGAGTAACCAAACGCGGCACGCGCATTTTGGTAAACCGTCACGTGGTTAAGGCAGACTTCAGAATTTCAGTTGGAAACATTGTTCCGCATCACCCCGCGGGCTGGAGCGCGGGCGCTAAATCTGTGTTGCCTGGAGTCGGCGGCGAAGAAACCGTCGCGCAGATGCACTTTCTCGGCTCACGATATCCGGGTTTGGGTGTTGTCGACACCGAGATGCGCCGTGAGATGGAGGATTTTGCCGAGCGGATCGGTTTGGATTTTATCTTGAACGTGATTCTCAATCGCGATGGCGAGTTGGTAGACGCGGTTGCGGGACACTTCATCAAAGCGCATCGCGTGGGCGTAGAAAAGTCGAGCAAAGTGTATGGCGTTCCCATCCCGGAGTTAGCTGATATGACAATCAGCAGCACGAGTCCTATTGACTTGGATTTCTTCCAAGGCGACAAGGGGATCACATCAGCCGAACTTTCCACGAAAGTTGGGGGAGAGATCGTGCTCGTATCGGGTTGTCTTGAAGGTATCAGCCCTGCGCATCCTGAACTGGCAGACTATGTCGGCAAGATGACGAACGATCAAATCTGGGAAATGCTATACGCTCATCGAGCCCCCGACCCGCTGACTGCTGCCGAAGCGGTTGTCATCAATGAGATCAAGGAAAAAAGGCAGATCACCATCGTCTCGGAGGGCTTGGCGCCCGAGTTGTGCGCGTCGATGGGATTCCGCCACGTTTACCCCAATGCATTTGCCGATTACGTACGCGCCCGATTAGCCGAAAACCCAGGTCTCAAAATTGGCGTGCTGAGACATAGTGCAGAAGTCGTGCCAATTCTTTCTGCAAGGCAATAGCAACTCACCCTGTGCATGGTTCTGTAACTGGGAAGGGAGTGAAGCGCCTCACAGAATGTTTAGCGATACTTTGTATCACTGAGAACGAATGCGTTACAACCAGACTGGAGATGGAATAATGCAGGTCGCATGTGGTTACACTATCCCGATCACGCTTTTCGGAATTCCGCCTTCTCCGTCGGATCATTTAAAAGGTATGGAGATCGTGGGGCAAGCTGGCTTCAAGTTCATCGAATTAGAGCTTTACGACGAACTCTTGGAAGCACATCGGCGGGATCTCCCCAAGATGCAAGCAATCCTCGACAAGTACGGAATGGGTTGCGCTTCAGTTATGGCTGTCGAGGAGAAACTGTTCAGTCTAGATCCCGGCACCAAACGGAAGGCACTCGCCGATTTTGAGCAGTTGGTCGATCTGATCGCCCAACTTGCAGCGCCGCTTGTAACTATCTGCGGCTACATGCCGCCTGAGGTCCGTCCTCAAGGTACAGAGTTGTATGTCGGAGGGCCCCCGACAGCAGTTAGTGTTAGCGCCGATTTTTCTTGGGACGCATTTTGGGCAAATGCGGTGGATGTGTTTAAACAGTGTGCGGCAATGGCTAAGCGGAAGGGTCTTACCTTGCTGATCGAAACGCGTTCCAACGATGTATTCAGCTCCACGGATGCACTCATGAATCTGATTCGTGAAGCAGGTGTTTGCGACGCCGGCGTGATCCTGGACGTGGCCCACGTACACGCAGGGAAGGAATACCTCGCGCTGGTCATCCCCAAGTTGGGCAAGCTGATCAAACTCGTCCACTTCTCCGACAATGATGGTACAAACGCGTACCATCTGGCGCCGGGACAAGGTGACATCGACTTTAGCGCCGTCGTCGGCAACCTCAAGCGTGTGGGTTTTGATGGGACAATAGTGGTGGACATTTCCGGTGTGCCTAACATAGTCGAGGAAGCGGTCAAAGCACGCGACTATTTTCAAAGCCTCATAAACGAGGTCAGTGAGGGATAAGCGATGAAATTAAGTATTTCAACCTTTCTTTATTTCAATTACCCTCTCGCGGAAGCAATCAGAAGAATAGGGGAACTTGGTTACGATGGAGTGGAGATTTGGGGTGGCAGGCCTCATGCGTATTGCGACGATGTCGATCGCGAAGAGGCGGGGAACATAAGAAGGCTTGCTGAAAAAACTGGGACGGAGATTTCAGCGTTTATTCCTGCCCAGTTCCGTTATCCCACATGCCTTTGCAGCGGCAATCCAGGAATCCGCAGGAGCAGCGTTGATTATATAAAGCGGAGCATCATTTGTGCAACGTGGTTCGGTTGTCACAAGGTTAGTATTTGCCCTGGCCATACACTGTATGGCCAGGGCAACGACGGCGGAATGAAGGCCTTGGCAGAAAGTTGTAGAGAACTGCTCGATTTCGCCGGGCAGCACCACGTTTCGCTGCTGATGGAGCCGGCACATCCCCTTGAAACCGACCTGATTGTAACTGTCGATGACGGGATAAGGTTCATCGCAAATTATGGTCTTAAGGATTTGGGTATCGCGCTCGATACTGGCCATTGTTTCATCAATAAGGAGCCTCTGGCCGATTGTGTCGCATCGCTAAGGAATGTTCCTTTCCACATTCATATCGATGATAATTCTGGCCAGTGGGATGACCATAAAATTCCCGGCGAGGGCGAGATATGCTTTGAGCCTTTTCTTGAGGCGCTAAAACGGGAAGGGTACGAAGGCTTTCTGACCGCCGAATTGGGATGGGGATACACGGGCGACCCGGATGGTGCTGCGTACAAGTGCAAGCAGGCTTATGATTCACTCATGCAGAGAATCAATCGTTAGCCCATGATAGGTAAGGGACGGGCCGTTGTGTGCGTCCAGCGAAGGCTGGCATGTCCAGTGGGTGGGTAATTTAGTTTCACGAAGGGTAAGGGTCAGAAGCGTCGTAGCGTGGGTAGCAAGGAGGAATGAAACTGAATTCTTGACGCCTATCGACAAAGACCCTTGGAATGGTGCACGAGTCATCGGGCCGTAACGACGGTAGATGCATAGGTGGTTCCCTCCTGCCCTGTAAGGCTGCTGGAGGGACGACTAATGCTGTTGCATCGCGGAGTTAACTTCACGGAGAGATATTGATGACCGATACCACCGTTAGGCACTTCAAGGTAGAGAAACTCAAAATCGAAATTCACCCGGACAGTAAATCCGCAGGAGAGGATGCAGCCCGGGCTGTGGCGCAGGTGATTCATGAGTCGGCGCAAGCCAATGCGGACGTGGGGGTTGTTTTTGCCGCGGCAGCTTCGCAACTCCACCTGCTTCGAGCGCTGGTTTCAACGAAGAATCTGCCTTGGAACAAACTGCTGGGGTTCCATCTCGACGAGTATGTCGGGATTAGCGCCGATCATCCCGCCTCATTCCGTCGTTTTCTACGCGAGAACCTGACACAGCACGTGACGATGAGGAAATTCTTCGAAATGGATGGAAACGCCTCCGATCCCCATCAGGCATGCCGCGAGTACGCGGAGAAGCTTCAGGCAGCCAATCTTTCGATTGGTCTAATCGGAATCGGGGAAAACGGCCACCTGGCATTCAATGATCCGCCCGAGGCGGATTTCAATGACCCCCTAATCGTTAAAACGGTCCATCTGGACCAGGTGTGCAAACAGCAGCAGGTGGCAGAAGGCTGGTTCAGAAAGATCGAAGACGTGCCCACGCTAGCCATGACCCTCACTATCTCTGCGATTATGCGCATCCCAAAGCTGATCGTATCCGTGCCCGGCATTCGCAAAGCGAGCATCATTCGTACCGCCTTGCATGACCCTGTTTCCACGGCATGCCCTGCGACCATCCTCCGAACTCATCCGGATGCGACAGTCTATTTGGACAGGGACTCGGCGTCGGCGCTGGGACATATTTGATAACGAATAATACGGGAAGAAGCTGGAGATCAGTACAGATTGAGGGAGATTGCTTATGACATTATTGTCAACGGTGTTGAGGCCGGGCGCAGGGCTGATTGGGGCAACAGGCGCGCCGGCGCAGCGCATATCGCGGCTGGCGGGGATGCCGCTGCCTGAGCTGCGGGCAGCGCTGCATCGGCAGCTATTCGACGAGATTCTGCCGTTCTGGGATCGCTATGGAATCGACGATGAGCACGGCGGAATAATTTGTGCTCTCGATTACGACGGGAAGCGGGCGCACGAGCAGAAGCTGCTGTGGTTTCAGGGGCGCGGATTGTGGGTGTACAGCTTCCTCTACAACCATTTCGGCCGGGATGGACATTTTCTGGAAGTGTCCGTGAGGATTAAGGATTTTCTGCTGCGACATGCGCTGCAGAGCGACGGATGGTGGGCAGAGGTGATGAGCCGCGAGGGGGAAGTGCTGCGACCATTTAGTGGCGAGTTGGAGGGGATGTACTTTGTTGCCGAGGGGCTGCAGGAGTATGCGGCAGCGACCGGCGATGCCGGAGCACTGGACATGGCGAGAGATCTGCTGAAGAAGCTGTTTGGGGTGTTCAACAGCCCGAATTTTCGGTACCAGGGCGCGGACTATCCTTATCTGTGGGGTAGCCAACGCGCGGTGCGGCCGCAGGGGCTTTGGTTTCTGACGCTGAGTGTTGCGACGCAGATGCTCGCGCGTTGGCCGGACCGGGAGCTGGAGGCGATTGCGGATGCCGGGGTGGACGCGATCCTGAACCGGCATTATGACTCGGAGCTTGGGCTGAACACTGAGATGCTGTATGACGACTTTACGCGGCCGCCGGGGGAGGAAAAGAAGGTTCGGTTCGGGCACTGTGTTGAGGCGCTATGGATGCTGATGGATGAGGCAGACCGGCGCAGAGACTCAGCACTGTGGGCCGCGTGCGCGGAACGTGTGCGGCGGCACCTGGATGCGGGATGGGATCACGTGTACGGCGGGCTGATCCAGTGGGTGAATGTGGACCACGACAGTTACGAATGGCCGCCGGAGACGCCGCCGGGCACGAATCTGGACCTGCACTTTGTAGGCGAGTACGAGTACATGAAAACGTTGTGGGGGCTGAACGAGACGATGATTGCGACGCTGAAGGTGCTGGAGCGCACGCCGTCGGGCTGGGCAGAGGAGTATTTTGATGCGTGTTACAGGCTGGCGCAGGAGAAATTCTGCCAGCGGAGCCGTGGGTATTCGGCCGGGTATATGGGGTTTACAGATCGGCGCATGACACCGCAGGCGCACGTGAACCGGCAGGACAACTATCATTTGCCGAGGCAGCTGATGCTGAACCTGCTGTCGCTGGATCGGATGATAGCGGGCGCCGAGGCGAAGAGTTAGGCTGCATCGATATATTGCAGTGAATCACGGATCAGAAGATGCTGTTTCCTAGAGCGTGTCTTATAAACATTTCTGAAGCATGATCCAGAGGCAGACGAGATAGAAGAAAGCGCGGAAGATGGTGAGCAGATGGTCGTGACGAACCAACAGCGGAGTCTTGATGGGAAAAAATGACAAATATACGTGACGAAGACAGGCCACAAGCTCGGGCCGCGAAGGGGCGGACTGTAGTTATGCTGCTGCTGTCGGTGACGATCATCAACTATATCACCCGCCAAACGCTGCCGGTTCTCGCACCTGCACTCCAAAAAGAACTACATATCTCGAGTTTGCAGTATTCGTACGTACTTAACTCTTTCTTGGTTGTTTATGCGGTGATGTATCTACTCATGGGCAGGTTCGTGGACCGGGTAGGCACACGCAACGGGCTTGGCATTGCCGTGATATTTTGGTCGGTCATTCAGATGCTGCATGCAACCGCAACTGGCCTGATAAGCCTCTGCGTTTGGAGAGGGCTATTGGCTATCGGCGAAGCAGCCATCATCCCGGCGGGCGTCAAGGCCGTCGCCGAGTGGTTCGATGCAAAGCAAAGGGGCATCGCTGTTGGAACTTTCGAAATGGGCTTGAGTCTGGGCCCGCTGATTGCGCCTCCCTTGGTGGTCTGGATTTCGTTGCGTTACGGCTGGCAGCAAGCGTTTCTGTTGACAGGTGCTCTGGGCCTCGTATGGGCTGTGCCATGGTTCTGGCTGTACTATACCCCGGAGCGGAGGCCGGCGAACCGGGCGCAGAACTCTCCTGACCGAGAGCCGCAGAGACCCATCCCGTGGGCCGAAATCTTCCGATCGAGGGAAGCCTGGGCCATTGCCCTTGCGCGATTTTTCGCCGATCCCGTCTGGTATTTCTTCCTTTTTTGGATACCGAAATACCTTTCGGATTCCCGCGGCATGAGCTTGAGCGGCATCGCGCTATTTGCCTGGATTCCTTATCTTGCCTCATTAATAGGATGCCTCGCCAGTGGAGCTGTTTCAGGCTGGTTGGTGCGGTGTGGGGTCGACACAAAAAAGGCTCGCCTGTGGGTAATGTTTGTTGGTGCTATTTTGGTCTCTTCGGGCGTGCTCACCGTTTATTTGTCGCGTCTCCTTTGGGTGTTAATCGTCATGAGCATCGCAGCCTTTGGCATGCAGTTTTGGAGTGTCTCTGTGGACACGTTACCAACCGACCTGTTTCCTCCTGAACGTACGGCGCAGGTGGTGGGTTTTGGGGGGTTTATGGGAGCATTGGGAGGCATCCTGTTCACGGCGGGAACGGGGTACGTCGTACAGCATTATTCCTATACTCCCGTCTGGGTGGCAAGCGGCGTAATGTACCCTTTCGGCCTTGCGCTGGCGTTTCTTTTGTTGCGGCGATCCTCGCGTCCAGCGGTCGAGGTTGCTCCCTCTGGTCTGCGTCCGGCTTGAATGGTGCCAGTGGAGAAGAGAGACACTGGACGAAGAGAGCATATGATGCGAGGGCAATCGCAATTACTGGCCAGTCAATAGGTGAGCGGGAAAGTGAGTTTCTTAATCTAATCGTTGTAGACCAGCGCCAAGACCCCGTTTCGGAGGGCAAAAAGCCCCGAAAAATGGGGGCCTGGAATGAGACCTTGCGAACCACCTGCTGAATACATTGAATTCTGCCATTTATCGCTGCTGTCGCCATCGACGAGGCGAACCGGCGATTTCCGCCAATCGACGGACTGCCTCGCGTACGGGTTGAGCAATGAGAGTGAAACTGATTTGGCTGTCATTCGGATGCGCCAGTCCGATTTCTTCAGCACAGAGGCTTTGTCTTGAAATTGCGGCCAAATTAGAAACCCTTTGAGGTATACTGCTCCCAATAGTTCCCAAGGTGAATTTATGCGTACGTTGACATTTGTGCTCGGTCTCCTGTTATTGATCCCCGCAGTTCAGGCGAAGACGCGAAAGGATGTACCTCCTGCTCCACTTCCAGAGGCCATCGTGGCCGCACACAAGGTGTTCCTCTCAAACGGCGGGGGTAGTGATCTCGCCTACGATGCTTTCTATTCCGCAATGAAGAGTTGGGGCAAGTATCAGATTGTTGGCTCACCGGACGACGCGGAATTGATCGTAGAGTTGTCCTACCGTGTCGAGGACATGGGGACGCGCGTGTGGAGTTCCGTGAACACATACAACAACACAACCCAAGTACATAGCAGTCAAATCATTGACCCCACGCTGATTTTGACGATCTACGACGCGAAGACCAAGAACTCGTTATGGTCCACAGTTGACCACAGGAGACTATGAGCGCCGGAGTGAAAATAGACCACATTGCGCCGCGGCATCGGCGTGATGTGGCGGTGTAAAAGTAGACCACCGCCGGATTCTGGTTTCACGGACAGCATGCATCCCCAAGGGTAACGAACGAG
>Ga0224555_1003260_pt1 | contig 16994 bp, 16 predicted proteins | sample 714S23034metaG_FD_180687 | JGI IMG/M metagenome (GOLD analysis project Ga0224555, IMG submission 180687) | Peat soil microbial communities from Stordalen Mire, Sweden - 717 S2 30-34 | ecosystem: Environmental > Terrestrial > Soil > Wetlands > Peat | place: Sweden: Norrbotten County, Stordalen...
CTGTACTGTACTCTCTGTATTGGTCATTTCTGCCTCCTTTTCTTAAATCATTAAGAAAAGCAGATAGATGATGACCAATATCTATTTATCTGTCAAACATCGATTTGGTACGTATAGCAGGAAGAAAGATTTACTGCCCATACTTAGACCTGCTGTCAAGATAACTTTGTCCTCGGAAATTAAATAATTATGGTATTATGATTAGATTGTAAAAATGAGGTGTCATTAATCCACTGCGTTGCGCTTCGGCGATTGTTCAACTTACCAATTCCAATGCGCTTCGTTTCGGGAAAGGTGTCATTAATCCCGCTTCACTTCGTTTCGCGGGATAATTCGACTTACAAAGATGACTGCGCTTCGTTTGTCATCTTTGAGTCTCATTAAAAAGGGGAAAGAAGTCCATTGTTATTTGCTTCTTTCCCCTTTATTTAAAATAGCAATTTACTTCTTACATGCCAATAATCTTCAGTAACGGATTGGCGAACAGGATGACCAGAGAAATAACCAGAGCATAAATAGCAACTGATTCTGTCATAGCCATACCAACCATCATGGTTAACATTATTTTACCTTGCGCTTCGGGATTTCTACCCGTGGCATTAGTTGCACCACTTGTTGCCTGACCAAGACCTAAGCCGGCGCCAATAGCACCCAATCCAATAGCAAGACCTGCTGCAAGTGCAAACATACCCGCCACAATTGCTTTTGTGTAATCAACTGTTCCCGCAGGAGCCTGAGCCGCAGCTTCCGGAGCAGCAAAAATAAAAGGTGCGCTAACTGCTACCATTACCATCGCCAACACTACATAGATCAAACTTTTTTTCATTTAAATTCTCCTTTAACAGTAGTTGATAATAATATTTTTCAAAACCCTTTGTTAAATCATCGCACCTCCTTTCTTTTAAATTTGACACTTACGGGTTTTGTAGTTTTTGTTTTTAACGATGTACATGCAAATTGTCAAGAAAAATTTCCAATTTCAACCAATAACTTGATTTTATTTTCCATGCAGGATAAAATTTATTTTATGCAGAAGCTAAACGACGAAGAAAAGATAATCGCTTGCCTCATTCAGGGCGATATTTCACTGGTAAAATATCCTTTTGAGAAAATGGGCGCGTCCTGTGGCATTTCCGCAACTGAAATTGTAAATATTTCTCAATCATTTCTTGAAAAAGGAATTATGCGCAAGTTCGGTGCTATCTTACGCCATCAAAAAGCAGGCTACGGAAAAAACGCACTGGTGGTATGGTCGGTGCCTGCGGATCAAATAGAAAAAGCAGGAAAAATATTTGCATCATTTCTTTTCGTTTCTCATTGCTACGAAAGGAATCCGGCCTTTAAAAAAAAATATAACATTTTTACCATGCTTCATTCCAAAGATGAAAACATCTTATCACTTATCAAGAACATGGCAACCGCAATAGATATAAATGATTATATAATATTGGAGAGTATTCAGGAATACAAAAAAATATCTCCGGAGTATTTTTAATGAACAAAACCAAATCAGATTATTTTGTCAAAGCACGCCAAATCATCGCGGGAGGCGTCAACAGTCCGGTTCGCGCTTGGAAAGCGGTTGGTGGCAAACCTGTTTTTGTGAGTCATGCAAAAGGAAGCAAAATTTACGATGTATCCGGCAAAGAATATATTGACTATGTTCTTTCTTGGGGACCAATGATTTTAGGACACGCCCATCCGAAAGTTATCGCTTCTATATGTGACACAGCAAAAAAAGGAACAAGTTTCGGCGCGCCAACTCAAGCCGAAACGCAAATGGCAAAATTAATCTCTGAGGCCATTCCTTCTATAAAACTTTTACGTATGACCAGCTCCGGCACAGAAGCGACTATGACGGCAATCCGTCTGGCGCGAGGCTTTACCGGCAGGAATTTGATTGCCAAATTTGACGGCTGCTATCACGGTCATGCCGACTCACTTTTGATTAAAGCCGGATCAGGCATAGCAACTTTAGGCATACCGGGTTCTCCGGGAATTCCCGCCGAACTTGCCCGGTTGACATTGAGCTTGCCGTATAATGATATGGACGCACTCCGAAAAGCAGTAAAACGCTACGGCTCGCAGCTGGCAGCAATTATTGTTGAGCCGGTGGCAGGCAACATGGGGGTTGTTCCTCCACGGAATGGATTTTTAGAAAAGCTCAGAGAACTCTCTACAAAATACGGTATAGTTTTAATCTTTGACGAAGTGATCACGGGGTTTCGTTTTACCTTCGGCGGCTATCAGAATTTGATAGGAGTAAAACCTGACTTGACTTGTTTGGGTAAAATCATCGGCGGGGGAATGCCAGTTGGCGCAGTTGGCGGTAAAAGAGAAATCATGGAAAAGCTTGCCCCCACCGGAGATGTCTATCAAGCGGGAACTCTTTCCGGGAATCCATTGGCAATGAGCGCAGGCTTAACTACACTCAATATTCTCAAAACAAAAAAAATTTCTTTTTCCGCACTGGATGACAAAACCAATCAGCTCTGCCGACAGATAGAAAACCTGTTTACAACCAAAGGCATTGCTGTTTGTATAAACCGCGTCCATTCGATGTTCACTATATTTTTCCAGCAAGGTCCGGTTTATGATTTAAATACTGCCCAAAAATCAGATACGGCGCTATTTGCCCGCTTTTTCCATGGCATGTTGAAACGAGGCGTTTGGCTGGCGCCGTCGCAATATGAGGCAGGATTTTTATCTTTTGCTCACACGAATAGAGATGTGGATCGTACAATTGATGCATGCTCAAAAACATTGAAAATTCTGTGACCAGCGCAGTGGAGCTCCCTCCGGCATGAGCCGGAAGTCCCTATAATAATGAGTCCTAAATTTCAGAAGCGAAGCGTACTGAAATCTGCTGGACGAATTATCCCGCGAAGCAGAGGATAATGCGACCTCCCGCAGGCTACGGCGCATTCCTTCGCTGGCTGGAACCGGGGTATTCCAAGACACGGGATTGACAAGTATCAATCAATCCTGTAATAGTTCTACCATATTCCATAAATTGTACTGAAATAATTGATTAGGAACCGAATTATGAAAAAAACTTTAACTGCTCAATCCTTTTTTGCCGGAAAAAACAAAATCGCCGTTATTGGTTTAGGATATGTGGGTTTGCCTTTGGCGGCGCACTTATCGCGACATTTTAATGTGATCGGTTATGATATCAGTGAAGCGAATGTTGCCGAATTAAAAAGAGGACACGACCGCACCATGGAGCTGTCCGATGGTGAATTAAAGAAAGCAAAAATCCAGTTTACTTCCAAACCGGCTGATCTTTCCGCATGCAAACTTTTTATCGTCGCCGTTCCCACGCCGGTTGACCATTTCCATGTTCCCGATCTTGGCGCGATAGAGAATGCATCGGCCATTATCGGCAGGCAAATGTCTTCCGGTTCATGTGTGGTCTATGAATCCACTGTGTATCCGGGGGTGACGGAAGATATTTGTGTTCCCGTACTGGAGCGAGAATCCAAGTTGAAATTTGGCAGAGATTTTACTGTGGGTTATTCTCCCGAACGCATTAACCCAGGCGATAAAGTCCATACAATCAGCAACACTGTTAAAATCATCTCCGCCTCTGACACGGCCACACTGAATTTACTTGAAGGCATCTACGGCGCGGTCGTCAAAGTCAATTTGCATCGTGCTTCATCAATAAAAGTTGCCGAAGCGGCCAAGGTCATCGAAAATACACAGCGCGATATCAATATCGCGCTGATGAACGAACTCGCCATTATTTTTAACAAAATGGGTATCGACACTCTGGAAGTTTTAGAGGCGGCAGGAACAAAATGGAATTTTCTTCCATTCCGGCCGGGTCTTGTCGGCGGTCATTGCATTGGCGTTGATCCGTATTATCTAACTTATAAAGCGGAAAGTATCGGTTATCGTCCGGAAGTAATTCTCTCCGGCCGTAGAATCAATGATAATATGGGCAAGTATGTGGCAGAGCGGGCCATTAAGATGATGATTGCCGCTGATATTCAGGTGCGTAAAGCTCGTGTGGCTGTTCTGGGTCTATCATTCAAAGAAAACGTCCCCGATTTGCGTAACACACGCGTTATCGATATCATCAATGAACTGAAGGATTACGGCGTAGAGGTTTTAGTTCATGATCCCCTGTCCGATCCTGAAGAAGCTCGTCAATACTATAACATTGAACTTGTTTCGCTAAAAGACATTAAAGATGTTGATGCCGTTGTTTTAGCGGTGGCACACCGCAATTATCAGGAAATGGGTCTTAAGCGTATTACTGGTCTGTGTCGCCAAGGCTATCCGATTTTACTCGATATCAAGGCTATTTTTGAACCGGAAACGGCAAGTTCAATAGGAATTAATTATTGGCGTTTATAATATTTACCCTTCATAAGGAGATAAAATGAAGAAAGCTTTCGTTACCGGCATTACAGGACAAGACGGCTCTTATTTAGCAGAGTTTTTATTGCACAAAGAGTACGAAGTTCATGGTTTGATCCGACGATCGAGCACTTTTAATACTGAACGAATTGATCACCTTTACCATGACTTCCATACGCCGGATACAAAATTATTTCTGCATTACGGTGATTTGAGTGTTTCCGGTCAGCTTATGGATTTGCTTCACTCTATACAGCCCGACGAAATTTATCATCTCGGAGCCCAAAGTCACGTGCGCGTGAGTTTTGACATGCCCGAATATACCGGCGATGTTACCGGATTAGGAACTTTGAGAATTTTAGAGGCAATACGCAAGACCGGCATCAAAACTAAATTTTATCAGGCATCATCGAGCGAAATGTTCGGTGCCGCATCACCGCCACAGAGTGAAAACACTACATTTCAACCACGCAGTCCTTATGCCGCCGCTAAAGTTTATGCTTATTATATTGTGCAAAACTACCGTGATGCTTACGGCCTTTTCGCTACTAATGGTATCCTTTTTAATCATGAATCACCGCGGCGCGGCGAAACGTTCGTCACTCGAAAAATCACCCGGGCCGCCACACAAATCAAATTGGGATTAAAAAACAAACTCTTCTTAGGGAATCTGGACGCTAAAAGAGACTGGGGTTTTGCGGGAGATTTTGTAGAAGCCATGTGGCTGATGCTGCAACAGGATAAGCCTGACGATTTTGTAATCGCCACTGGCGAAACTCATTCAGTGCGCGAATTCACAGAAAAAGTTTTCAGCAAGCTCAATCTGGACTATAATAAATATGTTTCTGTTGATCCTCGATATTTCCGTCCGACTGAAGTTGATATTCTACTGGGAGACGCCTCCAAAGCAAAAAAAGCACTCGGCTGGAAGCCAAAGGTCACTTTTGATGCTCTCATTGACATGATGATTGCGACCGACATGGAACTGGCAAAAAAAGAAAAAACTCTATTGGATGCAGGTTTTTCCTGTAACAATAGCGAGCGTCTTACTTAAATTGAATAAGAGGATTGTGCTGTGCTGAAAAACAAACGGATAACCGTCACAGGTGGCAAAGGCTTTTTGGGAAGCCATCTATTAAAGACATTAAAAGATTACGGCTATCGTCATATTACAATTGCCGATCGCCCCGAATATGATTTGACTGATATTGCTGATATTCGCCGCATGTATGAAGAAACTAGGCCCCAAATCGTTATTCACCTTGCCGCCAAGGTTGGAGGCATCGGCTTTAATCAGGAAAAGCCCGCCGAACTTTTTTATGATAATTTAATCATGGGCACGCAATTGCTCCACGAAGCCTATCTCCGAAATATTGAAAAATTTGTTGCTTTGGGAACAATTTGCGCTTACCCCAAATTTACTCCTGTCCCGTTTAAAGAAGAAGATATTTGGAATGGCTATCCGGAAGAAACCAACGCTCCTTACGGGTTGGCCAAAAAAATGATGCTGGTGCAGTCGCAAGCTTATCGCCAGCAATACGGTTTCAATTCCATTTTTTTACTTCCGGTAAACCTTTATGGTCCGGGAGATAATTTCGATCCCCGATCTTCCCACGTTATTCCCGCATTAATCAAAAAATGTTTTGATGCTATTGACAACCATTCGGACACATTGGAAGTATGGGGAACGGGCGCAGCTACCCGTGAATTTTTTTATGTGGAAGATGCAGCCGAAGCCATTTGTATGGCTATGAATGCTTATAATGAAAGCGAACCGATCAACATAGGCGCGGGCTTCGAAATATCGATAAAAGAGCTCACTGAACTGATTGCTAAACTTACTGGTTTTCAGGGGAAAATTATTTGGGATAAATCTAAACCCGATGGTCAGCCCCGCCGAATGCTTGACACAACTAAAGCATTAAAAGAATTCATGTTTACTGCCAAAACCAATTTAACCACGGGACTAATCAAAACTATTGACTGGTACAAAGAAAATCGTCATTTAATTAAATAATGAACGGCGGTCATTTTTTAATTGACTTGGCCTTTCTTACATGTTAAGGAGCGCTCCAGAAAATGGATAAAGAAACTCGAAAGTATGCCATGCAAATGGCTTTTGCCAGCAGCATCGGCATTGCCATGATTCTGGCGATTTTTGGTTGTCTTTTACTAGGAGTTTATTTAGATCGTAAATTTGACTCCGGTCATGTTTTCAGTGTTGTTTTTTTATTTATAGGTATTGCGGCCGGATTTCGTAATATATACGTTTTGATTGAAAAAAATTTTACGGATGAAGAATCAATAATAAAGAGTTTAAAAAGTGAACCTCATCGTCAAAGACCAGTTCCAAAGAAGAATTGAAATATTTAACTGGATTATTCTGGCAATCGTTTTTATTCCATCTTTAATCTTCTCTCCTATAAAATTTTCTCTCGGTGTGCTTTTGGGCGGTTTCATCAGCATTGTCAACTTCTATTGGATGGATCGCAGTTTGCGCAGCGCTTTTGAAAAAAATACCGGCAATATAAAAGGATTGGTAGTCGGTAAATATTTCTTACGCTTGACGCTGACCGCTATTGTTTTATATTTCTTGATTGCCTATAAAACCGTAAATTTTATTGGTTTAATTATCGGACTTTCCGTTGTGATAATCAACATCATTGCTATGGTGATCACCAACCTGACAAAAAATAACTTTCTTAAGGAGGTTAAGTAAAATATGCAACAGCTACTTTTTTTAGAAAATCATTATATTCCTGAACAAGTCACGTATACATTGTTTGTCTTCGTCATTTTGGTTCTACTTTCAGTATTGGCCACAAGACGTTTGGCGGTTTATCCCGGACAGACCCAAAATGTAATGGAAGTGATTATTGGTGGATTTGATGGTCTGCTGAATGAAATCATGGGAGATAACGGCAGAAAATTTTTCCCGCTGGTTGCAACTATAGGGCTATTTATTCTTTTCTCTAATCTTCTGGGTATAATCCCCGGGTTTGAATCTCCTACTTCAAATATTAATACTAATGCAGCCATGGCCATTATTGTTTTTCTCTCCACGCATGTCGTTGGACTTAAGGAGCATGGATTAAAATACTTCAAACAGTTCCTTGGACCGGTTTGGTGGCTAATACCTCTTATGCTGCCTATTGAAGTTATCAGCCATATATCACGACCGCTTTCTTTGACTTTCCGGTTATTCGGCAATATCAAAGGCGAAGATATCGTTCTTCTGGTTGTTCTTTTTCTGGTCCCATGGTTTGTTCCACTTCCTGTTTTCATACTGATGATTTTTACATCTTTGGTTCAAACTCTTGTTTTTATGCTCCTGACCATGATGTATATCGCGGGAGCCATGGAAGAAGGCCATTAATTTTGCTCGGCTTAAAAAATTTATAAACTTAGATTGCAACGGGAAATTTTGATAATCAGTAAATCAGGATTTCCCGTTGCTATTTATCATTAATTTGAACGCTTTCATATTTTTCTTAAATTTCTATTATTACAATAAATTAACTTGTATGTTTGTATTTAAGTATAAAAAGGTGCCAGTTGATGCTTGACGATTAAATTCAATCGTAATATTTATATCATTATGTAAACATTATTTTATAATCATTCGGGATTTTTATGCATCATTTGGGAATTAATATAGGCGCCTCTAGTGTTAAAGTCAGCATGCTGGAGGAAAATAATATTTTGTGGAGCGAAGTAGAGCCTCATGAAGGCAACTTTCTTCATACACTCGAAAAAATATTATCATCCCGTAATATCCCAGCCGATACTAAAGCTCTGGCCACCGGTACTGAGGGCAGACATCTTTTAAATATAAACAGCGTAATTGAACCTCTCTGTATCGAAGAGGCACTCCAACACCTTAATTATGAAGTTGATGCTATCGTTTCCCTGGGTGGCGAAAACCTAGCTGTTTATACCATCGATAAAAATAACAAAATAATAACGAGTTTTTCAGGCAACAAATGCGCCTCGGGTACCGGCGAATTTTTTAAACAGCAGCTTGCTCGAATGAATATGCGCCTCAATGATATTAATGCGATTCCTGAACAAAGCCGCGTGCTGAATCTTTCTTCGCGCTGTTCGGTATTTATGAAAAGTGACTGCACCCACCGCTTGAATAAAGGCGAGGCTAATAAGGGCGATATAGTCCTATCCTTGTCCGATGTAATGGCCGTTAAAGTGATTGACTTTATCAAAAGGGCGAAGATAACCAAGGGAAAGGTACTTCTTGTCGGCGGGGTCACACAAAATCAGTATCTCATTCGCTTTATCCGGGAGCGGATGCCGGAAATTAAATTCATAATTCATGATCAGGCTTCGTATTTCGAGGCTTACGGGGCGGCGCTTATGGCCGGGCATTCAGGAAGTATATTACCTTCTCTGAATAATCTTTTCAAACACAACAAAATTCAATTCAAACAATTTAAAAGTCTAAAAACGGCAGAAGGCAAAGTAACCTATTTACCCTCCAAAAAAGCCAAAGTCATCGTTGGAAGAGAATATATCCTTGGCGTTGACGGCGGATCAACCACGACCAAGGCCTGCTTAATTGATATAGAAACAAATGAAATTACAGCATCTTTCTATGGCCGCACACATGGCGACCCGGTCGTGGCACTAAAGAATTGTCTTGTTGAAATGAAAAAACAAATCAAAGAAGATACGGGCAATGATAAGGTCAGCATAACGCTTGCCGCGACAACCGGATCATCGAGAGAGCTTCTCGGCGTATTTTTGGAAACTCCGGCTGTATATAATGAGATCATCGCTCATGCCGTCGGCACCACTTTTTATAAAGATGATATTGATACACTATTTGAAATCGGCGGACAGGACGCCAAATATGTTTTTCTGAAGAATAAAGTTCCGATAGACTATGCCATGAACGAAGCCTGCTCTGCCGGAACAGGTTCGTTTTTGGAAGAATCGGCGCAGGGCGATTTGAATATCGCCAACGCCTGGGAAATCGGCGATATCGCCCTTGGGGCAAAAAAACCGCTAAAGTTCGGCGAACATTGTTCCGCGTTTATCAATTCGGATGTCCGCAATGCCATTCAGCAAGGCGCATTGCGTGAAGATATTACGGCTGGAATCGTCGTCTCTATTGTTTCCAACTATCTAAACAGAGTTGTCGGCAACAGAACCATCGGCAACAATATCGTCTTGCAGGGTGGCGTAGCCAAGAACAAAGCAGTGCCGTTGGCTTTTGCCATGTTACTCAATAAAGAAATTATTGTTCCTCCCGATCCCGAACTTATGGGTTGTTTTGGCGTAGGTTTGCTTGCCAAACAGAAATTAACAGAAGGCTTTCTGACGAAGACTTCCTACGATCTTGATCAAATACTTGCCACCGAGATTATTTATGAAAAGGAATTTCAGTGCAAGTCCTGCGATAATTTCTGTCCGATCCGCATTCTCAGCGTGAATAACAATAAGTATATGTTCGGCGGCAGATGTAATAAATATGCCAATATCAGGAAGAAAAAAATTATTAATGAGGCTGAGGTATCTGACTATATCGAACAGCGTAACAATCTTCTCTTTAAGGAATGCGCCCCCGATCCCGATAATTTTATCAAGAAAAAAGAATGCATTATAGGGATTCCCCGCTGTTTTTCCATTTATACCCTTTGGCCGCTCTACTCCTGGTTTTTTCATTCTTTAGGGGTGGAGACTTTTGTCTCGAAGAATATATCGCCTGAGGGAACGGCGCGGGTGGAAAGCGCCTATTGTTTTCCGGCGGAAATCGCCCATGGAGCTGTTCAGGATATATTTGACCGCAATCTGGATTATATCTTCCTGCCTCACTTCAAGGATATGGAAAGTTATGAAAAAGATTCTCCGGCAAATTTTTGCCCTATCACTCAAAGTTTACCTTATTATATTAAAAAGGCCTTTCCGGAAATTCCGGAGGATAAATATTTAGTTCCCGTGGTCAGTTTTATGTATGGCATGGAAAAGGCCAGCGAGTCCTTTATTGAGATGGGTTTTAAACTCGGGTTTACCGAAAGTGAATCTAAAAAAGCTTTTGCGATTGCCAATAGCAAACAAATGGAATTTTTTACCAAGTCAGCCGATCTCGGCAAAACCGCACTGGCCGAAGCGCGCAAGGCCAACAGACCGGTTATTGCTATTCTGGGCCGTCCTTATAACGCTTTTACGACTGATGCCAACATGGATATTCCGAAAAAATATACAACCTGCGGCTATACAGTTATTCCCTTTGACATTCTTCCTTTTACCAATGAATCAATCTATCCGAATATGTACTGGTATTATGGTCAGCAGGATATGAAGGCCAGTGTACTTTTAAAAAATGAAGATAATATCTACGTCACTTATATTTCCAATTTTTCCTGTGCGCCTGATTCTTTCCTACTGCATTACCTAAAATGGATAATGGGTACCAAACCTTTTTTAATTCTCGAATTGGATTCGCACACGTCCGATGCCGGCGTGGATACGCGCATTGAAGCATTTCTTGACATCATCGAAGGATATCGATCGAAGTTTACCGATATTCACGAGGAGAGATATGACAATGGTCTACGATTTATTAATAATCGGGATGAAGATATTCATATCAAGAATATCCTTACCGAAGAAAAGATTCCTATTAAAAACAATCCGCGGGTTAAAATTCTTCTCTCCAGTATGGGCAGGCTCTCAGCGGAACTTTTAGCGGCAATTGTCAGATCGTCTGGAATTAACACGGAAGCAATGCCCGTCCCTGATATACATACTCTGCAACTGGCACGGAATCATGCTTCCGGTAAGGAGTGCGTACCTTCACACCTTGTTTTAGGAAGCGTCCTTAAATATTTTTCCTCCGATAAATATCGCAAGGATGAAATCTATCTTTTATTTGTTCCCACCACTACCGGACCATGCCGTACAGGCCAGTATTTCGTCTTTTTTGAAAATATTTTTAAAGATTTGCGAATGGAAAATGTTGTCATCTTTTCTTTGGATTCGGACAACTCCTACAATGAGTTGGGCGCTGAATTTTCTAAATATGCATGGTGGGGATTTATTATCGGCGATTATATGAAAGACTTGGAAACATCCTTGAAAACTTGTGCAGCCGATCCGGTAAAAGCAATGATAGATTATGATAAAATCTGGCATAGGATGATCAGCGTTGCCGAACAAGATGTTACCAAAATCCTCCCCGTTTTAAAGGAAATATCCGGAGAAATTACAAAAATACCCTTAAAGAATAAAATAGATAAATATCCTAAAGTGCTGATTGTGGGCGAGATATATGTACGCCGTGACGATTTTGCCGTCAATGAATTGATTCAGCACTTCAGCAGACGCGGAATTATCAGCAAAGTATCGAGTGTCGCGGAATGGGTTTACTATTGCGATTTTGTCCGGAATTATGAACTCAAAAAAAGACTGAGTTTGCTTCCCTGGTATCGTCGGGTCTTTGCTAAGGAGTTTATGGATTTGATCAATTGGAACTTTGAACATGCTTACAAGCACAATGTGGAAAAAAAAGTCAGCGAGATACTGGCGTCAACTGGCTTGATTCCTGATTCTCCGCATAATATGCAGGAGATCATGAACAACACCGAAAAACATTTTGTGAGCCATGAGCTTTATTCGGAAATAAGCATATCGAGCGGTGTTGCCGCCACGGCAATGATGGACGGGTACTCCGGCATAGTGAATATTTCGCCTTTTGCCTGCCTCATCGGACGGGTAATCGAAGGGGTGTTGACTCCATGGGCCAGAGAACAAAAATATCCCATTATATCAATTGAAATTGACGGCAATCTTTTGCCTCCGAATGTCCTCAATAAACTGGAAATATTCATGCTCAACGTGCTGAGATTCAGGGGTAACGAGGATGTAAACACAATGATAGAAAAATAATCAGGTAAGAAAATCTCTTTAATATGAAGAAAGATATGACTGGAATAATTTTAGCCGGCGGCAAGAATTCCCGTATGGGAATCAACAAAGCGTTTCTTGAAATTGACGGAACCCGCCTGATTGATAATATTTTAGCCGTTTATCAAAAGATATTTTCTGAAATTATTATTGTTACCAATGACCCTCTGTCCTACACAGAATTCTCCGAGACACTTATTGTCACCGATATTTACAAAGAGAAGGGAGCTTTAGGTGGAATTTATACCGGTTTATTTTATGCCACATATGATTATTCTTTTGTTACCGCTTGCGACATGCCTTTTTTAAATGAAGATTTTATTATTTACCTAACCGGGCAAGCAGGTAAACATGACATTATTGTTCCCGAACTCCCTGAAGGCTTTCAGCCTCTACACGCCATCTATTCCCGAAATTGTCTTTCTCACATAAAAAAACTGCTGATCGCGGACAAACTCAAAATTGCCGGCTTTTATAAAGAAGTGCGACTGCTGAGTATTCCTGAAGAAAAGATTAAACCATTTAACAAAGACGGGCGTCTTTTCCTCAATGTCAACACTCCGGAAGATTTAAAAGCTCATCAATAGCAAATGAGTTTGTATATATTTAATCGCGGGTCGGTCTAGGCTGTACCCATTTTTTATTGTCCCCGTCATAATACCATTTATCAGGAAAGCCGCGGCGGCGGATGAAAGTAGGGTTATCGGCCCACCGCAAAGACTCTTTATAAGCATCGTGAATTTTGCGGAAGGTGGATGCCTGGCCGCCGGCATCAGGGTGATGAATTTTTACCTGCTGCCGGTAAGCATTTTTTATGATTTTACTCAAATCATGGGAATTAAGATCGGCCTTTTTAATTTTTAGATAATCTAAGACTTCTATTTTTATGGTGGGAATCCTTATCAATCTGGGGCGCTGTAATCCCTCCGAAATAGCACAGCGAGTTGCTAATTTCAAAATATGCTGGGAAGCCAGGTAATTTTTATTTGTCCGCTTTGACTCCGCCCACCAGGCATTGCCCAACGCATTGGTCATTATACTGAAATCCGCGGCAGGATTATTTCCTGCAGTGCGTTTACTTACATAACGGAATATTTCTTTAATCCCATGAGGAACAATATCCAGAATAATCATTGTGTCGGAAAAATAAAAAGTCGCATAGCGAGTATTTAATGTTTGCAGCAAACCGCTCCTCATATTGAGTTTCTGCCGCATATTCTGACGGCATTTGATCGAGCAGTACCGGCGGTTTTTAATATTTTCTGTCGTGCCGCATGAAAGACAGCGATTTTCATTTTCAGCGAAAGATTTACTTTTTATTAACATCTTTTATTGCCAGATAACCCTTCGCCAACGCTTTATTAACATGCAACACACCTTTATTCATATCCTTCATTGGATAATCCGGCATAATGGTCGGCAGATTGTCCGCCTCAATTTGTGTTTTAATAACCGATCCTACCGGCACATAGCGGCCATCGGCAACCTTGACACCCATTAAAATAACGCCGGGCTCAATAACGCAATTCTTTCCGACAAAGGATTTAAACACCAGCACCTTCATCCCGACAAAGGTATCATCCATAACCACGGCTGGTCCGTGAATCTGCACCTGATGTGCCAGTGAAACGCGATTGCCCACATAAACCGCGTATTTTTTACCGTTAACTTCCATCAGGTTCTTTTCCACCGTTTTCCCATCCAACGCTGTCTCCAGCGCATGAATCACAACACCATCCTGCACGTTGGTGTCATCGCCGACATAAAGCGGCTGACCTTCGTCGCCGCGTACACACGCCGTCGGCGCGACCATGACATTGTTTCCCAAAATGACATTGCCTATCACTGCCGCCAGCGGGTGAATATATGTGCCAGAGCCGATCACCGGCTCGGATACCTTTGCGCTGAAATCTGTTTTTACATTTTTTTCAATCATTTTCTGCCTCCGTTATTTATGTTTTGATCAAGACCGCCGATCTTCAGCCGGACTGAATATATTTGTTTTTCCTGCTGCAATAGTTCCCGCCAAACTTGCCCTACCCTCTTTTCAGTTTCAGAAAAGCTGCCCTCATTATCAATTACAATATCTGACAGTGAAATTTTTTCACTAATCGGCATCTGGCTTTTCAATCTTTTTTCTGCATCTTCTTTGCTCACACCATTGCGCGTCATCAGACGGCGAATCTGTTCTTTAGGTGCAATGAGAACCAACATGGTCAGATCAAACAGATTTTGCATGTTTCCTTCGAACAGAAGAGGAATGTCCGACAGAATAATAGCGTGTTTTTCTTTTTTGCCGATTTTCTCCAACCGCGCATGCCACTCTTGATAAACCAATGGATGAACAATATTGTTGAGCTCAATTAATTTCTCTTTGTCGGCAAATACAATGTTCCCCAGTTTAATGCGGTCTATTTTTTTATCCGGTTGAAGAATTCCTTCACCGAATTGATTGACGACTTCTCTCCACGCAGGCTTTTCCGGCTCCTGCACTTCGTGAGCTAGCCCGTCGAAATCAATCAAATGAGCTCCATGCTCCGCAAACATCGTTGCTACAGTTGATTTTCCACTGGCAATGCCGCCCGTTAATCCAACATTCAACATGATTTATTTCTTGTTTAAATTATAGATAATACGCAAACCATCCAGCGTCAGCATCTCTTCAATTTTATCAATGCTCTTTGTCTCCCGAGCTACAATCTGCGCTAAACCTCCCGTGGCAATCACGAGCGGATTGGTTTTCACTTCCGCTTTCATCCGCTCGACAATACCATCCACCAGTCCCGCGTAACCGAACATAATGCCCGCCTGCATGGCGCTTATCGTATCTTTCGTGATTACCGTTTTGGGTTTGCTAAACTCAACTCGCGGCAATTTTGAAGCCCTTTCAAAAAGCGCTTCGCTGGAAATCAGAATACCCGGGGCAATACAGCCGCCCATATACTCCCCTTTGGGAGAAATATAATCAAAGGTGGTTGCGGTGCCGAAGTCAACAATAATGGATTCTTTGTGGTATTTGTCATAAGCCGCGACAGCGTTGACAATTCTGTCCGCTCCTACTTCTTTCGGGTTATCATAAAAAATAGGCATCCCTGTTTTAATTCCGGGGCCGACGATCAGAGGCTTTATGTTAAAATACTTGATACATAGAGGCTCCAGAATATTGAGCATGGGCGGCACTACACAGGAAATAATAATTGCCGTGACTGCTTTGATCTCTTTAGCTTTCATCCGGCTGGACTGGTATAAATTATAAATTAGCACACCGTATTCATCAATGGTATGATCAATCTCCGTCCGGATACGCCAATCGTGCTGTAAAGAATCCTCATCAAAGAGCCCCAGAACCGTGTTTGTATTACCAACGTCAATAACTAAAAGCATACCCATCACCTCTTTACTATTGTCGCATCTCCTGCTGAGACTTTAAATTCTTTATTCCCCACCGCAAGAAGAATCAGGGAACCATCCTCATCAAGGCCGGTGGTCTTGCCGTTCACAGCTTCTTCCCGAAACATTACCTGAACCGTCTGGCCGATCATCGGCGATATACTCAGCCATTTTTCTTTGATCCGGCCGAACCCATCTTTCAGTAGCTGCTTATACCATTTTGCCAGATTTTCATACAGGCTAATTATCAATTCCTGACGGGATATTTCCCTGCCGGTTTCTATAGCCAAAGAAGTCGCTAAATTGCATATTTCCTTTGGAAATTGACCATAACTGATGTTCACATTAATGCCCATGCCCAATACAATGAAATCAACTTCGCCGACAGCGGTTTTCACTTGCGACAGGATGCCGCACACTTTTTTCCCGTCGATCAGAACATCATTAGGCCATTTAAGTTTAATCCTGTCAGGACAATAACTCTCCAAAACTTCGGCTACAGCAACACCGGCTAATATTGACATCTGCGGAGTTCTGGAAGGCGTTATTTCCGGCCGTAAGATAATCGAAGTGTAAATATTACTGCCTGCAGGTGAATGCCAGACCCTCTGCATGCGGCCCTTGCCCGTGCTCTGGCTATTCGCTATCAACGCCGTCCCTTCCGGCGCTCCTGCCAATCCCAGACGAAACGCCTCGTCATTCGTCGAACCGATTTCTTCATAATAATGTAGTTGATGGCCGATAAACTTTCCGTTAAGCTGTTGTTTCAATATTTCGGGCTTCAAAATCATTAGTCTGTACCTTATTCGTTAAAGCTGTTTTTGGATCATAATTGATTTATATTAACATCGCTACAGGAAAATAATATAATATGAAGTTGCTTTCAAATATTAAGATATGAATTTTTGAAAGCTTACTTGGTATTATACCAAATCAATCAACTTCTTATTGTCTGATACCTAATTGGTATAAATTATTGTCAACAACCATGTAAACCTTTTAAGAATTAAAAAATAAATTTTCGAACATAGTTCTCTGGGATGCGGAAAAAACATCCTGCAATACGAAAATATTTGTCACATAAAAAATAATGTTTTATGATATTATGAAAAATATGGAAATACTAATGATTTTTCCGCACCCGTCGCCATTCTTTCTTCCTGTAATGTTGTTTTTCTTATTTTTCTAGTTCATACAATCTTTCCTCTGAAAATGCACGTCTTACATAATAATTTTATTCCCTTTTGCTAAAGAGCGGTTAATGATCAACAGGAGGCCGGGCTAGTTGTTGAAAAATTTCCTCTGCATGCTCATGG